>Ga0247843_1006918_pt1 | contig 14375 bp, 11 predicted proteins | sample LaCruzMarch2017__FD_192420 | JGI IMG/M metagenome (GOLD analysis project Ga0247843, IMG submission 192420) | Freshwater microbial communities from meromictic Lake La Cruz, Castile-La Mancha, Spain - LaCruzMarch2017_8m | ecosystem: Environmental > Aquatic > Freshwater > Lake | place: Spain...
GGGACGGAACTACTCTTTTTCATCGTCGCACTCCTAAATAATAGGGGCCGACTAGACTGTCCGGTTCAAACGGGGGCCATTACACTGTCGTCACCCATTGTAAACACGAAGATGTCAGAATTTTCTGACCTGAGTGTGGACCTTTGGTTTGTATGGCTGCACAAGCATCCAACGGCTTCGAATCCGGGGCGGAAGAATTTCCGCCAAGAATTTCGAATGCTGCGGCAGGTGCTCAATTGGTACCGTGAAAATGTGGACCACAAGTTTGTCGTCCCAATTGTCAAACGCCACCGCGACCGCGTGACGTATAAGGCCGTCGTCGCAAGACGGCCTGACTACTACATGCGCCGCGAAGACATTCATTCGTGGATTCGGTGGCTGCGAGTAAACAAGGCGAGAAGTCCTGTTTACGGTCAACTGGCAACTTTGTTGGTGCACACGGGGGCACGGATCAGCGAGGCCTGTGCCTTGCACTGGGACGTCGTGGATTTGCAAAGTGGCGTCGCCACCATCATTCGTACCGTTTGGTGGGACCGGCATTCGCGCGAGCCGCACATGCAAGAGTCGACAAAAACGGTAAGTTCAGTCCGGATCATCCACCTGCCTGGCCCAGTGATCACGATGCTCAGGGAAATGAAGTTATGTTCAGATCCCAAGGCTCCGGTGTTCGCTGCTAAAGACGGTGGGTATCTGCGGTACCCAGCCATTCAAAACGCCTTTAACTTGGCGTTTGAGAAGCTGGGCCTGCCATGGAGGTCGACCCACATTTGCCGCCACAGTTTCGGTACCCTGGCCCTTATGGCGTCGAGAGATTTGAGTGCCGTGCAAGCGGCCCTCGGTCACAGCGACATCCGCGAGACCCAGCGTTATGCGAAAGTGGTGGCCTTGATGGACGGAAAAATCCAGCAGCAGACGGCGGACTTTATCGGTCTAAATGCTCACGACGAGATTTCTAGAACCCTTCCGCTGCAACGGTTTGCGAGGACATCGGCCCTGTAACCCGTGGGGCTCATGCTCTTCAAAAAATCACGGATGGAATCACGGATGGCGGCAGTTTAGGGGCGAAATTATCCAACAATAACAGTGTATTACGACTCAGAATGGCGGCCCCACCTGGAATCGAACCAAGAATTAACCCTTAGGAAGGGCTCGTTATATCCATTTAACTATGGGGCCGAATTGCACTGCTATTTGCGCCATTTTAGCGCCGAAAGTCAATTCGTTACCGGGGCAGGCATGGCACGGATGTTCCGTCCCGGTGGCGGCGGGATTTAAAAATTCATCTATTAATACAGATAGTTATAATTATTGTCGACTTAAATAGTCACTTTCGTTTGAAAACTGTATAATCAAGTCGACGATTGCAATCCCCTCTGTCCGAGACGAGCTTTATGATTAGCGACATCAGACGCAATCACATCATGATCACAGGCCTGACCCCACGCCATTATCAGCGTTCTTTTGCCTCCGAAATAGATTGGTCATCTCCCGTCATTGGACTGTGTGGACCAAGAGGCGTGGGCAAATCTACGCTGTTGATTCAAAAATACTGGACCGATTACGCCGATCACACTCGGTGTCTTTATGTCTCTGCCGATCATATTTCGGTCGCCGACCGTAGTCTTTATTCCATCGCTGAAGAGTTTTATGGAACCGGCGGCGAGACGTTGATTCTCGACGAGGTTCATCGCGCAGACAATTGGCAAAAACAAGTAAAGAGCATTATCGATACATTTCGCAATAAACGTCTTTGGCTGAGTGGTTCATCGTCGGCTGCTCTTACGGGTCGTGGAGCCGACTTATCGCGTCGAGTGCCCTGGTACGATATGCCAGGGCTTTCCTTTCGCGAGTATTTGGACTTTTCGAACAAGACAAAGTCACTGACTTATACTCTCGAAGAGATTTTGAAGCATCATGTCGCTATTGCGAATGAATTACTTTCTAAAAAAATTCAGGTACTCCAGCTTTTTAACCAATACTTGAATCACGGCTGCTATCCGTTTTTCCTAGAAGGATTATCAACCTTTGAATTAAAGGTTCACGCTGTTTTGGAAAAAATTGTGAGTGAAGATATTCCTGCTGTATTTCATGTAACGCCGACCAGCACACCGCATTTGAAAAGAATGATCCGCATGATTGCAACTTCCAAACCTTTTCAACCTAACATTGAAGGCATGGCCAATGACCTGGGAATTGCACGTGATAGCGTTTATCATTTTTTGGAATGCCTCGAAAAATCAAAGGTCATTCGCAGCGTGAGATCCCCGGGCAGCGGCGGAAAACAAGCAAGAAAACCAGCAAAAATCTTACTTGAGAACACCAGTCTTCTATCCACCATTGTTGGGGGAGAATCGTTGTTGGCGGAGCGTGGCGCTCTCCGGGAGACATTCTTTGCGTCACAGTTACCGACTAACATGCCTGCAACGACTGGATCGTCGGTCGATTTCATCATTCAAAAAACCATTGGTGTTGAAGTTGGTGGAGCAAACAAAAAAGACGAGCAATTAAAACGTGAGACGACAAAACACTTAACGCTAAAAATTATTGCTCAAGATGGCATTGAAGTTGGCGGCGGAAATGTTGTCCCGCTTTACCTTTTTGGGTTTTTAAGGTGAACTTGCTCTGACTTTGGTCAGGGAATTTGACGCCCGTGTGTTGCTCGCCCGCCCTAAACAGACCGAATCCCTTGCTGCCATGGCATCGCCGTGATGCGACCAAATTTCTGCACCTTGGGGTCTTGTGACCAAAGCTCCAATTGGGCTTCAGGAAAGTCCTTCGCAAAATGTTCGAGTGATGAAACGTGACTTTCATTCACTTGATTGGTGGATTTTATTTCAACCAATGCAGGGTGCTTTCCCGGTCGCTCAACAATCAGATCCACCTCAACATTCGTTTTTGTCAGAATAAAACTCAATTTATAATCGAGATTTTCGTAATGACTACGCGCGTTGAGCTCACAAATAACCATCTGCTCAAATAGATCGCCATAGTACCCGGTTTGGGGATGTGGAATCACATTCAGCATTTTTGATAGCGCCCGGGTCACGCCGGTATCGAAAAAATAAAATTTTGGCGATTGCCTCAATTGCTTGCGTATCGATGAATGCCAAGCGTCAACATGAAATCCAATCAAGGTATCTTCAAGCAGGCCATACCAGGACTGAACCGTTTTGATGTCCACTCCCGTATCGCGCGCAATATTGCTGTAATTTAGGATTTTCCCGGAATTACGCGCCGACACTTCCAGAAAGCGACGAAACGGATCCAACCGTCTGACGAGTTGCTCAGCCCAAATCTCTTCTTTGACATACACATTTGCATAAGATCGCAGGATATCATCGCGCTCCTCCGCGTCGCTGGCATTCCAAATGGCAGGCAAACATCCCCACCTGATCGCAGACTCCATCAAGTAGGCTGAACCTAATTCACGATGGGTCAGAGGAAACAACGTGCGCAAGGCGGCGCGACCAGCCAAAAGATTTGCTCCGCCGGATTTTAGTTTGCGAGCACTCGAACCCGTTAAAATAAATGACTGTGGAACCCGATGAGTCGAGATGAGATTATGAACGACGTCTAAAAGTTTTGGGAGCTTTTGAATTTCGTCTAAAACCACATGAGTGATGGCGCTGGAAAGCCCAAGAACTTGCCTCTCCAACATCATTGGATCTCTTGCCAGCTGCTCCTCAACATCGAGGTCCAAAAGATTGTACGAGTGGGTCGAATGAGCCGGAAAACGCTCGCGGATGACCGTGGTCTTACCGGTCGCTCGGGCGCCAAACAGAAAAAAGGACCGTGATTTCGGTGTGTTAATAGTTCTGTGGAACATACTCCAAATTTATCCTCCATATTTGGAGTTTAATCCAAATATAGCCGCATGACAAGCGACCCGGGCGACTAAAAAAAATGCCCCAAATCCACCCCAACCTCGTTGAGTCGCCTCCGATCCCAAGCCGCCCCAAGGCGTAAGTCCCAAGATTCAGCAACACTTACCCCAGCATGAAGGTCATGTTTGATTCGCGTTTCAACCAGCCCACCATGATAGGCGCGGCGCAGCGCCTGGCTGGTCATGTCCACTCTGATCCCGCGCCCCCCACTCTTTCCATTGTCCCCAGCACTTTTGAACCAAAGCTCGACAGCCGGTCCCGTGCCCGCGAAAAATTGCTGTCCGATGCGTGGATCGCGAGCATGGCCCGCCTCCCCCGTCCAAAAGGCCGCCAATGTCAGGCGCTCGCCGAAAAAACGCCCGGCCACCCCCCGCCCCATAGCCAAAGAAGTGCTGGAGCACGCTGCAGATCCCGCGCCGGATTGCCCCGGACACTGCGCCTTCGTGCTGTAGGACGAATCTAAAAACCAACTTGCCGCCGGCAGCGAAGAAGTCCAGCCACTGAGGCTTCGAATCCTGGTCAACACCACCTCGCTGATAACCGCCTTTTCCTCCCGCGCAAACCAACGGCCCGAAACACGCACCAAAACAATCTCAAGGCCATCGGCATACCCCGTTGGTGGGGCAATCAATTCATGAAGGGTAGGAGTCCAAGACAAATTCAGTCCGTACTCGCCAGAGGCCGTTTGAAAATAACCGGCTGCCAGATGACTCGATCCATGCCCGGCAACGGGGTCGTCGCCCGCAGACAATCCAGGCAAGAGATCGGGAACGGATTTAATTTCCTTGCGCGCTAGAAGAAGCGCATCGCGCAACGGAGTGAGGGGACCTTTCGCAGCGCTTTCGGATACCATTGGCTCCCGCATGTCCACATACTCTAGGCCAGCATCGAAAAGCCTGCGCCGCGATTCAACGGCAGCCGCAGCCGCAGCCGCAGCCGCTCCAAGATCGGCATGACGTTGAGCTGCAATTTTTTTGACGGTGGCGGCAGCCTCGACAGGATCTTGGTGAATGAGATCGCGAAACTTGGCCGCGGATTCTGCGTCAAGAAGTGCCTCACGCGCACGAAACGTGCGCTCCTGGGAAATCCGCTGTGATTTAGAACGGACAAATCCAGGCGTGCCGACAACTGCCCGCATCGTATCAACGGGAACGACCCACGGTTTGATCTTCGAGGAAAAATCCCAGGCAGGATCTCCCGTCTCCAACAACTTCAACAGCATCCACGAACAATTCTCGTCCAGATACCAATAGCCGGATTGGTGCGGCGCAACCTCCCAAAGGCTCAGCAAGATTTTTCGCATCTGCTCCTGATTGGCGTTCAACTCATATTCCCAAAGGTCACGCGACTCGATGTTGTTGTACTCTTGAATTTTTACAAAATAAGACAGCATGCTGAAGCGCCCGGGAAAACGCCCCGTTAGCCCCTTGACGGGATAAAGCACGGAATTATCCGTATCGACGTAGGCTGCATAATTCACCGCGTCGTCCAGAAGGTCACTCTCCCGGTCAGTCCGCCTGAAGCGCAGCATCGTATGCCCAAACATGGACCCCGGATTTTGTGGATACCAACTGGAAAACACCAACCACATAGATTTGTACTGGCGGTGACCAAGCCAGGTTTGAAGGTCCGGACAAGCCTCTAGAGAAGCCTCAGGAGAAGGCTCTAAGGAATCAGCCCCGCGCCTCAGAAGTCCCTGCCGGACAAGGTATTCCAACCGCGCCGGAAACGCGCATGCCAGCGGCACGGTTGTTCCGGGGGCCGTCGCCTTGGCATCTTGCATCCCGCGCAGAGTTGCCGCCAACTCCAACTCCGGGTTCATTTTGCCGTCCGGGTCGAGGTAAAAACTAGGTGAGTCGATAATGCCCTTTTCGCCCCCCACAATCGTCGTCTGGTAAAAGAGTAGGCGGCGCCATTCTTTCAACCCAGGATCACTGGCTACCGTGGCGACAACGTTGCTAGCAACCGCAGTCGAGGCCAACGGAAAGCTTATTGAAAAGCCCAAGGCCATCAAGCGAAACAGTAGAGATAAATTTGATCGTTTCATGATGCCAACCATGGCATCAAAATACCGTCAGCGGCAAGTCCACAAAAAAACGGGGGCCAGCATCACAGCCGGCCCCCGAGCCTGAACGAATCAAATAGGTTCACACAGGATCATACTGAATCAAGCGCGGTCGCAGTTCTCCGCCGTCGCCGGATTGGATTTGATTTCTTCGCGCAGGTTGCCAAGGACGACTTGGGAATCTGAGTTAGAGAAGATCGCGTCAAATTTGGTTTGACACATTTCCTTCAGAGCCTCTGTACCCTCGATGCTACAGCCAAACACTTCGCCGAGTGCGTCCAAATGTTCACCGCTGCCTTGAGCCGCAGCCTTGGAAATCGAATTCAGGTTGGCTGCAATGAAAACTTCTTGTTCCAGTGAAGCCGTCTCACGCGGTTTGTCCGTGCAGTTGGACGTGCCGCTGGTGATGGCAGACGTCTGCGGGGAAATGATATTGAGACTCGTCGCGCCAAGCTGAGGCAGCATCGTATTTTCTTGAATAGCCAGGGATCCGAGGCCGCAGCCCGCCATGCCATAGGGCGGCAGTGACCCGGTCGCGACTTCGACCTCGGCAGATGCAGGTGCCTTGGTCTTTGCCTTGGCCTTCGCCTTGACCTTGGGTTCATCTTGGGCCCATGCGGCTGAAGAAAATGCAAACAAAGAAATCACGGCATATTTAAAAAATTTCATGTTAGGCAGTCCTTATATGTGGCACCACGGTGGGGGCCAATTAATTTTAAGATAATTAGAGAACCAGGCGATCACAACCAGTCGCGGTTTCGTTATTGTTGTTGAGTTGAGCCGTGGCATTGTCCCGGACGTTTTCGATTCCCGGCTGGGCAAAAACTGAGTCATGCGAGTCCACCAAAACTTTTGCGGCGGCCTCAATGGCTGGCCCCTTGCATCCCATCACTTCGCTAAAGGCTGTCACCGTGCGACCGCCGCCTTGGGCCATTTCTTTTTGCAGAGTTTTGAGATTCACCGACAGAAATTGCTCCTGCTCGATGATGGCAACGGTTGCCTTTTCCGGTTTGCAATTTGACGTACCGGCGGAGATTCCGAAGGACTGGCTGCCGGAGGACCCGTTGGTTGTATAGGCAGAAATCTGACCCCCATTCGGGCCAATCACGATCGATCCAAGGCCGCATCCCGCCATGCCGTACTTGCGTTTTGCGAAAGCGCCGGATGAAAAGGCCATGGTGCCGAGGGCAAGCACTGCTGGTAAAACGATAAAACGCATTCTAAACTCCTTTGTCTCAGACATCATATTGAAATAATCGGTAGAAGGTCTCGACAATGATGCTAGCACTTAAAAAGACACCGACAAAATTTCAAACTATTTTAATTTCGCTGGCTTTCCTGACGGGATGCAACCAGGTTTTTTATCAGCCGATGGAGGAGATTGTCGCTCTGCCCTCGCAATTTGGGGTGGCGTGGATTCCCGTGCGGATCCCAGTTTCTGGAAATCAAACGCTGGGCGCCTGGTGGATGAAGGCAGCGCGACCGGCCAAGGTCCTTGTTTTGCAGTTCCACGGCAATGCTCAAAATCGCAGCACCCACATGAATTTTGTCGCATGGCTTACACAGCATGAGTGCGATGTCGTGGTTGTGGACTACCGGGGCTACGGCGACAGCGACGGCAGTCCCTCCCGCGCCGCCTCGGTGGAGGACGCGGTGGCGGCGATCCGGTGGACGCGAGACAATCCCGGAACGTCCAATCTGCCTTTGGTGGTGATTGGACAAAGTCTGGGCGGCGCCGTTGCGGTGACGGCTTTGGCCCAGAAGGGTTCAGACGGCGCGGCGCGAGGACTCATTTTGGACAGCGCTTTTTCGTCGTATCGGGAGATGGCCCGGGCGAAACTGGCGGGTGTTTGGCTGAGCTGGCCCTTGCAATGGCCCATGTCGTTTCTTGTGTCGGACGAACTCTCCCCGCGCGATCACGCGGCCAAGGTCACGATTCCAGTTCTAGACTTTCATTCCAAGGGCGACCCGGTGGTGCCCTACGCGCTTGGCCGGGAGTTGTTTGATTCCCTCGGTGCCAAAAATAAAAAATGGATCGCGGTTGAACCGGCGTCCCACACAGGGGCCTTCGGTGTCGAAGACGATACCTACCGGGAGGCCGCACTAGAATTCATTCGAGATCTCAGTCGGGAAGTCCGGGCCGATCAACCCTGCAAATCACGACGGGCTCGGCACCCGCATCCAGTGCAAGGGATCTAAACGACAGCAGAGGCAAATCCTCGGGACGATCGGTTGATTTTATCTCCGCAAACAGCAGTCGTTTGGGCTGACCTAAATCGGAGGCACGGGTTGGTCAGGTCAATCCAAAGGTGCCTGTCCGCCGGGAAGGATCATATGTCGTAAACCTCCGCCGTTTACGACATTAGATCGTATTTTTAGCTACATTGGACGATCAGGGACTTTGAGCCCGATCAAACCATCATCATCAGCGGCTGTTCCAGAAATCCCGCCAGGGTCTTCAGGAACTCAGCCCCCATGACGCCATCGATCACGCGGTGATCGCACGACATGGTGATCTTCATGCGCTGCTCCACCACGACGTTGCCCTTGGCATCGACGGCAGGGGTTGGGATCGTGGCACCAACGGCCAAGATCGCAGCCTGCGGCGGGTTGATGATTGCCGTGAACTCTTCAATGCCAAACATGCCGAGGTTGGAAATCGTAAACGTCCCGCCCGCGTAATCTTCGTTGGCAAGCTGACCGGCCTTGGCACGTTGCGCCAGACTGCGGCTGGCCGCGGCGATATCGCGGACCGGCATCTGGTCGGCATTGCGAATGACGGGAGTCACAAGCCCCGTCGGAAGGGCGACGGCAACACACATGTGCACCGCACCAAATTGAACGATGTTGTCCCCTTGCCACGAGGCATTGATGCCCGGGTGATGGCGCAGGGCACGAGACGTTGCGAAGATGACGAGGTCGTTGACGGAAACCTTTGTGCCTTTTTCTCCAGCGGCGTCGTTCAGCATCTGACGCCACTGCATCATGTTGCCCATGTTGACGGAGCGCGTCAGATAAAAATGCGGTGCGTCGTTCTTGCCGGCCAGAAGGCGCTTTGCAATCGTCTTGCGCATCAGGGTGACAGGAATCGTCTGGTCTTCGCGCGGCGCCATCGGCACAAATCCGCCATTATTCGTCGATCCACTTGCCCCACCGCGCGCAACAACGGCCTCGATGTCTCGCATCACAATGCGCCCGGCTGGACCGGAACCGGCGACGCCGGCCAGGTTGACGTTGCTGGCGGCGGCCATGCGGCGAGCCAACGGGGAAGATTTGATGCGGCCCGTGTTGACCGGCGAGGCGGGAGCTACGGGAGCAACAGGAGATGCCGGCTTCGATGCTGCAGCGACAGGGGCTGGTTTTGCTGCATGAGCTGCCTGAGCTGCATGAGCTGCGGGGCCTGGCGCGGCCTTGGATCCGGCAGCAGCAGCCATCAGCGCGTTCATGTCAAAGGCCTCGCCCTTTTTGCCGATAACGGCAATCGGTGTGTTCAGGGCCATGGTCTTGCCGGGCTGCGCGATGATTTTTAGAAGCACGCCACCAAAAGGAGACTGGTATTCCATCGTGGCCTTGTCGGTCTCGATCTCGCATAGGGAGCCGCCTTCCTCGACGGTGTCGCCTTCCTTCTTCAACCAGCTGGCGACAGCGCCTTCTTCCATCGTGTCACTGAGCTTCGGCATTTCAACAATGTTAGCCATGGCTTTGGTGTCTCCGAATATCAAACGGAATTTCAATACGTCGCAAAAAAATTCTGCGCAAAAAATCTAGTAAAGTGTCTCGCGAATACCGGCCACAATGCGATCCACACCGGGAAGAACGCGGTCCTCAAGACCTTCGGCATACGGCATCGGCACAAATTCACTGGAAACACGGACCACCGGGGCATCCAGGTCGTCAAAGCATTCTTTGTGAACGCGGTCCGAAATGTGGGCACTGACCGAGGCAAAAGAGTTGGCCTCGTCCACCACCACACAACGATGGGTTTTGCGCACACTTTCAAAAATCATCGGCTCGTCCAGGGGCTGCAACGTGCGTGGGTCGATCACTTCGCACTCGATGCCCTCTGCGGCCAAAATAGTGGCAGCCTCCAACACCCGGTGCAGCATCCTGTTCCATGCGACCACGGTCACATGATGGCCGGCGCGCTTGATGTCACCGACACCAATTGGAATCAGGGTTTCTTCCTCGGGGACTTCACCCTTGAAGGCGTACATCATTTCGCTCTCAAGAAAGATGACGGGATTGTTGTCGCGAATGGCAGATTTCAGCAGGCCGTAACCGTCTGCAGGGGTCGAAACCGAAATGACCTTCAGCCCTGGGACGTGGGTCAAGAACCCTTCGACCGTCTGTGAATGCTGCGCGGCCAGCATGTGTGCCGAGCCGTTTGGTCCGCGAAACACAATGGGAATCGGAAATTGGCCGGCGGACATGTAAAGCATCTTCGCCGCATGATTGATGATCTGGTCAAAGGCCTGAATGCCGAAGTTCCAAGTCATCATTTCGATGATGGGACGAAGCCCCGCCATTGCTGCACCGACGCCAAGGCCAGCAAAGCCGCCTTCGGAGATGGGAGAATCAATGACACGCTTCTCACCAAACTTGGCCAGCATGCCTTTTGAAACTTTGTAGGCACCGTCATATTGGGCAACTTCTTCGCCCATCAGAAAAATATTTGGATCGCGTTCCATCTCTTCGCACATGGCGCGATTCAAGGCTTCGCGAAACGTCAGGGTTACGGTTGTCATGGTGAGTGGCCTCGATCTTTTTTTCTTATGCTTATTCTTTTTCTAATTCTTATTCTTATTCTGCGTACACGTGCTGCCAGATCTCTTCCTCACCGGGGGGCGGCGACTGGTCGGCAAAGTCTTCCGCATCGGATGCAATCTTTTTTGCCTCTTCATCCCACTTGGCCAAGTCGGCTTCGGTTGCCAATTTGCTGGCGACCAAAAACTTGCCATGCATGTTCATCGGGTCTTTCGCCTGGTATTCAGCGACTTCTTCTTTCGTCCGGTATGCGCCCGGGTCAGAAACCGAGTGCCCGCGGTAGCGGTACGTCATGATCTCCATCATGTGCGGATGGTTGTCGCGGCGCATTCCATCTGCGGTCGCTTTGACGGCATCATAAATATTGAGGACATCAAGGCCGTCGACCTGCGAGTGGGCCATGTCATAGGCCAAAGCGCGTTTCCACAGGTGATCCACACTGGTCGTCCGGTGAATGTCGGTGCCCATGCCGTAACGGTTGTTTTCAATGATGAAAAGCACCGGCAATTTCCATGTCGCCGCCATATTGAGCGCCTCATGAAATTGACCCTGATTCGTCGCTGCGTCGCCCATGTAGCACACGCAGATGTCTTGCTCGCCGCGATACTTGATCGCAAAACCAACACCGGCAGCCAGTGGGACCTGTCCGCCGACAATGCCATGCCCGCCGAGGAAGCGTTTTTCCTTGCTGAACATGTGCATTGATCCGCCCTTGCCGCGGACACAACCATCAACCTTGCCAAAGAGCTCGGCCATGACGGCTTTTGGTTCGATGCCTTTGGCGATGGCCTGGGTGTGGGACCGGTAGGCGCCGATCATGTAGTCCGTCGGACGCAACGCATGCTGCACGCCGGCAGCCACGGCTTCCTGGCCGATGTGCAGGTGGCAAAATCCCGCGAACTTGCGACGTGTTGTGTAGGCAACGTGAACGCGTTCCTCAAAACGCCGGTACAGGATCATGTCCTTGTAGAGCTGGACTAGAAAATCTTTGCTGAGGACAGAGTCTTTTGATTTTTGCTTCATTAAATCTTGTTTCATTTATTTTCCATCGAAATGCTTGAAGGCAAGGGTGCCGTTGGTCCCACCGAAGCCGAATGAATTGGACAAGGCGTAACGAATTTTGCGCTCACGCGGGCCGCCCACTGTGTAATCCAGCGTGCATTCCGGATCGGGAGTTTGGTAATTGGCGGTCGGCGGAACAACCCCATGATGGACCGCAAGGGCGGTATAAACAGCTTCGATACCACCAGCAGCACCAAGGCAATGTCCGGTGACGCCCTTTGTAGAACAAACTGAAATGGATTTAGCGTGGGATCCAAAGACTTTGGTGATCGCCATGCTCTCAAACGAGTCGTTAAGTTTAGTCGACGTCCCGTGGGCGTTGATATGATCGATTTCATCAACATTGATTTTGGCAGATGCTATCGCCATCTTCATGCAGCGTTGGGCGCCTTCACCCTCTGGGGCTGGCGACGTGATGTGATAGGCATCGCCGGACATGCCGTATCCAACGAGTTCCGCGTAAATTTTCGCGCCGCGTTTTTTAGCGTGCTCGTATTCCTCAAGAACCAGTACGCCAGACCCCTCGCCCATCACAAATCCATCGCGGTTCAGGTCAAACGGGCGGGAGGCTTCCTTGGGGTTTTCATTGTTGGTACTGAGGGCTTTCATGACTGCGAAGGAAGCGATTCCAAGGGGGCTGATGGCAGACTCTGCTCCGCCCGCAACCATGGCATCGGCCATTCCGTTTTTAATGTACAGATACGCCTCGCCAACGCCGTGGGTTCCGCTGGTGCAAGCCGTGGTTGTGCAAATATTTGGCCCCTTGAGGTTGTACATGCGCGAGACAACACCGGACGCCATGTTGGCGATAATGTACGGAATAAAAAAGGGCGAGATGCGACGCGGGCCTTTTTCTTTAAGAACGATCGTGTTTTCTTCGATGTCCCAGAGGCCGCCAAGTCCCACACCGATCGACACACCGTAGTGGTCACCGTCGATGCCTTCACCGCAAGGAAGGCCAGAGTCTTTAACGGCCTGATGCGCAGCCGCAGCCGCAAACTTGATGAAACGCGTGGCGCGATTGGCCTCTTTCGGGTCCAGCGCCTCCCCTAGTTCCAACCCGCGAACTTCTCCGGCGATTTGCACGGAAAGGTTTGACGGATCGAACAGCGAAATGCGGTCGATCCCCGAGCGGCCTTCAAGGGCATTGCCCCAACATGTTTTAATTTCGTTACCCGTTGGCGCAACCATGCCAACGCCTGTGACCACGACTCGACGCATTGGTAGATCCTTCTCTCCAGGGCGTTTGGGTATACACGGAACCGGAATGCAGAGAATTCCCAATTTGAGGGAAGACCTTGCGAAAATACAGGAAAATTTGACCGGTACCTAGAAGAAAGGATTGGTGGTTGGCAGTACCGAGCCGCCTGTGGATGTCGGCGTCGTTGAGGTAGATCTGTAATAAAATAAATATTCAAATATTTCAGATAGTTAGCTAAAAATCACCTGATGGTTCAAGCCTCTGATTTGCATTTTGCAAGGAGCTCGGCGAAAGCCAGGTAATATCGGGACTTGATCCGGTCGACCATTTCGCGGGCTTTGTTTTCATTGTAGGTGTGCACGGTGGCATTTCGGTCTTCAATGATATCCATCCACAACTTCTCGTCGGTCAAAATACCCAGTTGATAGGATTTTTTGAAAACATCCCGGGCACCATCCGCCGGGTCGCCTTTAATTTGCAGCAATGTTCGTAGTTGTTTCCACGCCAGCTCATAGGCCAGTTCAAAATCCTTGATGATTCCGCTGAGGTCGCGTTTTTCGGTGACCGGTGAATTAACCGAAACTTCTAAATTGGCCACCGTTTTAGCGAAATTATTAAGGCCATCGTCCCATTTTTTTTTGCGATCAGGATTCATGGAGGATTTTTCCTTCCAACTCTATGCGATGGCGCAATTTTGGATCGATATCGTCGCCCATGTTGACGAGGTCGATATGATGCAGGGTCGGGGCATTTTCGGCGACTTCTGCCGAAAAACGGCTCCATTCCTCTTTAAGTTCGGCAGCCGGCATTATCGCAAAATCATAATCTGATCGTTCGAGGGCGTCACCTCGGGACCTGGATCCGAACAGAAATATTTTGGAGGGACGAAGCATTTTTTTTGCGGCATCGACAATAAAGGCGATCAACTTTTCATCGTTGACCGTCTTTTGGGGAGCGCCTGGGGAAGTTGGCGTTGTGTGAGAGATCGGAAGTTCTCCAGGGCAAGTTCAGGTTGCAACTCTAGTCCAGCTCTAAAGGCAGTTGCAAGCCTCGCAAATGACCCCGTTTAATGCAAGTGTAATAACAGCGATGCCCTGACCGAGGGGGCCCGACAGGGCACAAGCAATCAGAGGTTCCCGATCGAAAGAAAACTGATCTTGCGTAAGCTATTGGTCAGAGTGGAAGACTTCCCGTAACCCCATCGCCGCACGTCAATTAATGAGCAACCACGGTGCATACCCAGCAACCGACTCGGAAATAAAATGCAATAAACCGGATGCCGGGGGACCACACTCTAACTACTGAACACAAACAACCGCGAGTCCGCTATTCTTGCCGCTGATGTACGCATCACCGTGCGCCAAGACCACGTTCCACGCGTTAGAGGTAGTGAGCGCGG
>Ga0247843_1006919_pt1 | contig 14373 bp, 6 predicted proteins | sample LaCruzMarch2017__FD_192420 | JGI IMG/M metagenome (GOLD analysis project Ga0247843, IMG submission 192420) | Freshwater microbial communities from meromictic Lake La Cruz, Castile-La Mancha, Spain - LaCruzMarch2017_8m | ecosystem: Environmental > Aquatic > Freshwater > Lake | place: Spain...
CCATTGCTGTGTGCCAAAACATCACAGTACAATTGGATGCCACAGGTAATGCCAGCATCACCGCAGCCCAAATCAATAACGGTTCGAGCGACAACTGCTCAATAGCCTCATTAGTCGTTCCTTCAGTTCTTTTTGATTGCACAAATCTTGGTCCCAATCCAGTGACATTAACCGTTACAGACGTTAATGGAAACGTGAATTCGTGCATTTCTACCGTTACGGTGGAAGGTGCTTCGGGCTTGGTGGCGGCATGTCAAAATATCACCATTCAATTGGATGCCACGGGAAATGCTACCATCAATGCCGCACAAGTAGATAATGGAAGCAGTGCTGCATGTGGCGCAATTACATTGGCGGTAAATCCGAGCACATTTAATTGCTCGAACATTGGCGCAAATTCCGTTACACTTACTGCTACAGATGCGCTTGGCAATTTCCAAACTTGTGGAGCAACGGTTACAGTTCAGGACAATATCTCGCCCACGGCAATTTGTCAAAACATCACGGTACAGTTGGATGCAAATGGCAATGCTACCGTTGTGCCTGCTGATATTGATAATGGATCGAATGATAACTGTGCCGTAACTGCCTTTTCACTGAATCAGACTGCTTTCGATTGTTCAAATCTTGGCGTTAATGCCGTGGTACTTACAGTGCAAGATGCAAGCGGAAATTCCAATCAATGTAACGCTTCAGTTACAGTTGTTGATGGAATTTCGCCCGTCATTGTTGGTTGTCCAGTAGATATTGTCATCGGGCCAGACCCCATCAATTGTTCTCCGCAGGTTTTTTGGGTTGCGCCAACAGCAACAGATAATTGCAGCGCCACAATGGCAAGTTCGCACAATTCTGGTGATGTTTTTCCCGCAGGTTCCACAACGGTAACCTATACTGCCACTGACCTATCTGGCAATTTGGTTTCGTGCAGCTTTGAGGTTACAGTTAGTGCAGAAGCGCTGACAGCCGTGGTAAATCCAATAACGCTATTGTGTGGAAATAATGTCAGCTGCAATGGTGGTTCGGATGGAGCTGCAGAAGTGCTCATTTCGGGCGGCTGTGCGCCTTACAGCATACTTTGGAGTGATGGCACAACGAATCAAGATGTTGCAGGACTGAGTGCTGGTTTAGTTTCGGTTACGGTTACAGATGCCAGTGGTTTTTCGGTGGTGGCGAATGCAACTTTGATTGAACCAACACTATTAACTATCACTGTTGATTCGTTATCACAATTTGTTGGTGGATTAAATATTTCCTGTAAAGGCGAGGCTGATGGCGAAATAAACATCTCCATACAAGGAGGTGCAGATTGCCAGAACTATACGTTTGATTGGGTTGGTCCAAATGGATTTAACTCCAGCAATCAGGATATTTCCAATGTTCTTGCTGGCAATTATTTGGGAACAGTTGCCGATGCTGCTGGCTGCGAATCAAGCATTTCGGTTACGCTCACAGAACCAGAGTCGCTTACGGCAGGATTGCTCTCTGCAACAGATGTTTCTTGTCCAGGAGCTGCAGATGGGACGATTGATGTTGTGATTGTTGGCGGCACTGCTCCATACAATTTGCAGTGGACAGGCGGAGCAACTACGCAAAATTTAGTGGATTTATCTGCTGGTTTATATGCCTTAGTTGTAGTGGATACCAATGGCTGTCAAACCACGTTTGCGCATACTGTTTTGGAGCCACAACCCATTGTGCTAGATGGAATTAATGTTACGAACGCCTCGTGTTTCGGTCTTTCAAATGGAGAAATTGCCGTAACTCCAATTGGAGGAACGCTCCCGTATTCTTATCTGTGGGAGGATGGACAAATTAATTCAACGGCAGTTGGATTGGCTTTAGGAACATACACCTTGACAGTTACGGATGACAGAGGATGCATCCTAACAGACTCGATAATCGTGGGAGAACCAATAATGTTGGAAGTGCTTCAGATATCGCTAACGGATGTAACATGCCAAGGTGAAAATGATGGAACGGCAAGCGTTGAAATGACAGGCGGAACTGCTCCGTATTCATTCACTTGGGCTCCAACAAATCAGACGGGAAGTGATGTTGTACTTGGAGTAGGAACACACTTTTTTACAGCTACAGATGCCAATGGTTGCTCTCTAACCGACACAGTTCTTATCGGTGAACCCGATGTGTTGCTTGTTTCCGTTTCGCCAGATACCACAATATGTTCGGGTGGGCAAGCCATTCTATTGTCGAGTGCAATAGGTGGTTCTGGAGGATATTCTTTTGCTTGGGACAACGGTGTAGGAGCTGGGGCAAATCAACTTGTTTTTCCAACAATACAAACCACGTACACTGTAACTGTGACGGATAATAATGGATGCACTGCCAACGAATCGGTAACCATCAATCTGCTACCAACACCTACCGCAGCTTTTGTTGCAACCGCTGTTGACGCCTGTGCCCTACCAGCAGTATTTACGCTAAACAACACTTCCATTGGCGCAACTTCTTACATCTGGTATCAAGGAACCGATACTATCACAGCGTTTGAACCATCCCTGAGCTACGATTCGATAGGTACATATTCCATAGCGTTGGTAGCTGTTTCAGAGTTTGGTTGTTCCAATACAGCATTAGTAGAAGTGGTTGTTTCTCCATTGCCCATAGCTGGATTTACAGTAAATAATCCAGATGGTTGTTTGCCGGTAACGACTGTTTTTTCGAATACAAGCCAAAATGCCAATTCCTATTTGTGGAATTTTGGAGATGGAACCACAGGGACTTCTCCTAGTCCAGGACATAGTTATTTCGAAGTTGGGAGCTATTCAGTTACGCTTATTGTCACTTCAGCAGGAGGATGTTCGGATACGCTAACAATTGATTCGGCAGTTACGGTTTTCCCACTTCCCATTGCAGCATTTACGGTGATAGATTTGGGAGCAGAGCTAGGAGATAGCTATCAGTTTCAGAATTCTAGCTCAACAGGAAACGCTTATGTGTGGAATTTTGGGGATGGAACAAATTCGGATGAGTATTCGCCATTGCATGAATATGCTACCTCTGGGGCATTTGATGTAACGCTAACGGTAATTACCGCCCAAGGCTGCATAGATACTGCACAGTATGATGTAGATGTCGAAATTCAAATAGGTCTTTTTGTGCCAAATGCCATTGCCGTTGGTCAGGGTGATGCTGGAGTGTTTAAACCTACAGGTGTTGGCATTGCAACGTATCGCGCATTGGTGTTCGATAAATGGGGAAATCAATTGTGGGAATCAACCGAATTAGTTGCGGGTTCTCCATCCGAATTTTGGGACGGGCGATACCAAGGAGAAAACGTGCCACAAGGCTCCTATGTGTGGCAGGTTGAAGCCACATTCCTAAATGGATTGGTGTGGGAAGGAATGGCAAGTGCCGATGGTAAGCGCAGAACTACGGGTTCTGTAACCGTTATCTACTAGCTCAATAAAACGTTAAAGCAATCGCAGGTACGCTCTTTTATCAATTGCCGTTGCAGCAAGAATGCCGCTTGTCATGCCAGATATAACACCAAGCGTGGCCACATCAACACCACCCATGTAGAAGTTCTTTATCGGAGTGCGAACGCGCAATTCTTCGCATGTAAAACGCTGTGGCGTAGCGCCAAGACCATAAATTGCTCCTTGACTAGCACGTGCATAATGGGCTGCAGTTAGCGGAGTAGAAAGCTCGCAGAATTCTAAATGCTTCATTATTTCCGGAATGCGGAGGTTCAATTCGGCCAACATTCGCGCTTCAATAGATTTCTTCAACGCTTCGTAATCGGGTTCGCGCTCGCCAAATTCTGTGTGCTCCCATTTTGCAAAATCTTTCCAATCTACGAAGGTTACACATTCACCCGTGTGCATCTGCTCAGGTCCAGCATCGTGATGCGGGTCTTTGAGCGAGGGGAAAGAAACGTACAACAAATGCGCACGTTCGTTCGGGTCGCTTATGTTCCACAGACATTGGTCGTTGTGCTCCACCGTATAGAGCCACATATTGCCCGACCGCGCTCCTGCTGCTTTTATATCTCCCTTAAATGCAAGATTTAGGCACAAGTAGGGTGGTGAATCGCTAATGGAGCGAATTTTCTTAGCCCAATCAGATTGGCGAAAAGGCTCAGGAACCAAGCGATTAACGGTGGTTTTTGCCCCAGCGGTAGAAACAACATACTTCGATTTGAATTCGCGACCATCATCCATGCGCACTCCAACCGCGGTGCCATTATCTACAATCACTTCTTTCACACTGGCTTTGGTTAAAATTTTACCTCCAGCCTTCAGCACATTTGAAAGCATGGCTTCTGCAAAAACTTTTGCGCCACCTTGCGGATAGCGAGCCCCGTTCCAAAAATGGGTGTGCGTGAGGGCATGGACCCCAAAGCTCGATTCTTTGGGAACACTGCCATAATAGCCCCAATGCGAGGTGAGGGCCAGTTTAAGGTCTTTACTAAAATTGAATGAAGTAATAACTTCTTCGGTAGTCATTGCCCAATAATTTGGAGAGATGCTGTACCAAATTTTGGAAAGAATTTTCTCGAGCCAAAGCGGAAACGTTTGGAACAAAAAGAACGACTTGCTCACTATATCCGCCTTTTTTACCAAGCTCACATACTTATCCAGTTTGTCAGCTTCGTTTGGAAACTGCGCTTTGAAACTAGCAATAAGTTTTTGCGAGCCTTCTGGCATATGAAACGTGTATCCGTGAGGAAAATAAAAGCTGTCGAATGGGTCGCCAAGCGAATTCATGGTCACCTCTCCATTCGTAAGCCAATGCAGCATTTTGTATGGAATTTCTCCTGGAGTCATTTCTCCCATAACGTGTACGCCCACATCCCATTGATATCCTTTTCGGCCAAACATGTGGGTAAATCCACCTGGGACATAATGCTGCTCCAACAAAAGAACCTTCTTTCCGTATTTCGATAGTGCTGTTGAACAACTCATGCCGCCCATGCCACTGCCAATCACAATTACATCCCATTGCTCATCAGCAATTTTCGGACTGTAGTGTTCGTAAACACGCTTTCCGTTGCGCATTGGAATGGCTGACATAGGCTCGGTATTTTTGTTTGAATTGGAGCGGCAATGTTAAGAAAGTTCGTTGGGGGTTGAAGGCGATTAAATCAAATGGAGAATATGTCCTGCCGCGACCTTATTTCAAGCTGGACATGTAGCCTCAGCAATGGCAACTTACCTATCTTCGGCCATCGAAAAATAAGGTGTCAGCACTAGATCATATCAAAGCGCCCGTTCGGGTAGAAATGGAGGAATTCGAAGGGCGATTTCGTTCTTCGATGCGAAGCAATGTTGCGCTCTTAGATAAGATTACGCGCTATATAGTGAAGCGCAAAGGCAAGCAAATGCGGCCATTGTTTGTTTTTCTTTCTGCCAAAATGGTGGGTGGAACAAACGATAGCACTTACCGAGCTGCTACGTTAATAGAGCTATTGCACACGGCCACTTTGGTGCATGATGACGTGGTGGATGATTCTGATACTCGAAGAGGATTTTTCTCCATTAGTGCGCTTTGGAAAAACAAAATTGCTGTTTTAGTAGGCGATTATCTGCTTTCGCGTGGGTTGCTATTGTCCGTTAAACACAAAGACTATCACCTCTTAGAAATTACTTCACGCGCTGTGGAAGAAATGAGCGAAGGTGAGTTGCTACAAATTGAAAAAGCGCGCAAACTCGATATTACGGAGGATGTTTATTTTAGCATCATCACCAAGAAAACAGCTTCACTCATAGCCAGCTGCTGTGCGAGTGGAGCCGCAAGTGTGTCTGAAGACAAGACGATAATTGAGCAAATGCGACTTTTTGGAGAAACCGTTGGAATAGCGTTTCAAATACGCGATGACCTTTTTGATTATGGAACAGATACTGGAATTGGCAAGCCCACTGGCATTGACATCAAAGAGAAGAAGATGACGCTACCGTTGATTTATGCGCTGAACAAAGCAGATAGTTCGGAGAAGCGTTTTATTATCAATACCATCAAAAACCACAATACGGATGAAAAGCGCGTAGCCGAAGTAATCGCCTTGGTGAGCAAGTTGGGTGGCATTGATTACACCGTGACTCGCATGAACGAATACCGAGATAAGGCCTTGGATTTATTGGCGTCTTTCCCTGCCAACTCGTCTCGTGAGTCTTTAATTGAGCTGGTCAACTTCGTTATAGACCGAAAGAAGTAAGCTTTACTGCGAGAAAATCAGAATGAAAAAACGATGGAAGTTTAACACCTCCATCGTTCCGTCACCTGAATGTATTTTCTCTTTAGCCAAGAAGGGTTTTAACCATAGAAGAAATTGCTTTTCCGTCTGCTTTTCCAGCCAATTCTTTGGAAGCCACACCCATCACCTTGCCCATATCTGATGGGCCCGATGCTCCAACTTTGGCAATCATTGCTGCTATAATGGGTTTCAACTCGTCTTCCGAAAGTTGTTTTGGCATGTATTCTTCAATGATGGCAGCCTCAGCCAATTCAGGCGCAGCGAGCTCTGCACGACCTTGCTCCGTGTAGATAGCAGCACTGTCCTTGCGCTGTTTCACCAGTTTTTGAAGAATCTTAACACCTTCTTCCTCAGAAGTATCTCCACCTCCTGTCTGCGCTGTAGCCGCTAAAAGCAATTGTGCCTTAATGGCACGAAGAGCTGTAAGCCGAGCCTGATCTTTGGCTCTCATGGCGTCTTTTATATCGTTGTTAATTCGTTCTGTCAATGTCATGTTTTCTAGTTCTAAGGGATATTTTAGGAGCCCAAAGGTCAGGTTTTTAAGTCGATTTCAACTAAAGGAATTCTTAAATTGAAGCAATTGAAATGGACACGAAGGAACCAATCATTTGTTATGTTTCGCTGCAATTAGAGCAAGGCTCCACATTAGCATATCTACACGTATATTCGCAGCCCTAAAAATTTAAGACCCATATCCCATGGTTATCGGAAAAATCCGTGAGAAATCAACCCTTTTGCTAGTAATAATCGGTGGCGCAATGCTAGCCTTTATCCTTGGCGACCTCTTTTCTTCCAGTAATTTTCTAGTTAGCGGATCGCAAACTGAAGTTGGAGAAGTGGCAGGAGTATCCATCGAAGGCCGTGAATTTGAAGAGAAAGTTCAACTTGCTATTGATAATTACAAGGCGCAAAGCGGTCAAACCACCGTTACAACTGCTGTAACAGATCAATTGCGTGAGCAAACTTGGATGCAGTTGCTTCGTGACATTGTAATGAACCAAGAAATGGATGAGTTGGGAGTTACTGTAACTCCAGACGAAATCTATGACATGGTTCAAGGTGCTAACCCACATCCGCAAGTTGTGCAAGCATTCACCGACCCAAAAACAGGTCAGTTTGACAATGCTCAAGTTTTTGCGCTTCTAAAGCGGATGGAAGAAGATCCAGAGTTAAAGACCCGTTGGGTGCAATTTGAGCAAGACATAGCTAAAATCCGTAGGTCAGAGAAATACTTCAACCTAATAAAGAAGGGATTATACACAACAACCTTCGAAGCCGAAAACGACCATAAAGCGAAGAATGAGCCAGCTACTGTGCGTATGGTGATGAAACGTTATGACACTGTTTCTGATTCTACCATTGAAGTTTCGGAATCGGAAATAAAGAAGTACTACAACGACCACCTTAAGAAATATGAGGCAGAGCCATCGCGCGATGTTGAGTTTGTAGCTTTCACCGTGGAGCCATCTAAAGAAGACTTCGATAAAGTGCAGCAATGGGCCGACCGTGTTAAAGTAGAGTTTGGAACGACCGAGAATGATACCCTTTTCGTTAACCGTGAATCAGATGTTCGTTTCAATGCCGCTTGGACAGCTAAGGGCTCACTTCCATTGTCTATCGACTCTATTATGTTTGGTGCTGCCAAAGGCACAGTTTACGGTCCTTATCAAGAAGGTCTTTCTGTAAAAATTGCAAAATTGTTGGGTGTAAAATCTTCTCCTGATTCGGTTAGCGCACGTCACATTTTAATCACTCCTAATAAATATGGTGGTGAAGCAGGTGCTAAGGCAGTTGCAGATAGTTTGTTTGATGTCGTTAAAAACAAGAAAGGCGATTTTGCTGGTCTTGCTCGCCTTAAGTCTGAGGATCCAGGGTCGGGTGCCATGGGTGGTGACTTGGGTTGGTTTAAGGAAGGTCAAATGGTTCCAAGTTTTAACGATGCCTGTTTTGATGGCAAAAAAGGTGATATCACCCTTGTGCAATCGCAATTTGGTTATCACATTATTGAGGTGATGGATCAGAAAGGAAAGTCGGAAAAACGTTCTGTTGCAATAGTTCAGCGCAACGTGGAATCGAGCAGCAAGACGTTCCAAATGACCTATGGACAAGCGGATGATTTTGCCCGCGCGGTGAAATCGGTTGAGTCGTTTGATAAGTTGGTGTCGGAAAAAGGCTTGAACAAACGTTTAGCTCCCAATTTGAAAGAAAATGACCGCACTATTGCTGGTCTTGAATCTCCTCGCGAAGTGATTCGTTGGGCATTTGGAGCTGAAAAAGGTGACGTTAGTAAGGTTATGGAAATAGGCAACACCTTTGTTATCGCGGTATTAACCGCTGTGCGCGAAGATGACCACACGCCAATTAGCGACATCAAAGAGGAGTTAGAAGCCGAAGTGCGCAAGGAGAAAAAAGCAGAGCAGTTTATCAAAGAACTAGCAGATGCTAAGGCAACGGATATCCAAGCACTAGCTGACCAACAAAGCCTCCCAGTGGAGGTGAAAGAAAATGTAACGTTTGCTTCGTCTGCAATTCCAGGATTGGGTCGCGAGCCAGAGGTTATTGGAACAGCTTCAGTTGCGCCTATTGGTAAACTATCTGCTCCAATCAAAGGTCAGCAAGGCGTATTTGTAATAGTTGTGGATAGCCGTCCAACTGCTCCTGCTTTGCCGAGCTATGCTCAAGCTGCTGCTGGTCTTAATGCCAATTTCTCTGCTCGTGTAGACTATGAAGTGTTTGAAGCCTTGAAAAAGAAGGCGGAGGTGAAAGACAATCGCGCTAAGTTTTATTGAGCGTACGCTCCCAATAAAAAAGGCCAGAATCGTACGCGATTCTGGCCTTTTTTATTGGAATGAAGTGGATGTCCACTTTTGAATCATCCGTTCCAGTTCTTTGGACACCACGGGTTTTACCAAAAAATCGTCCATGGCAATGTTGAGTTTGCCTTCTGCATCGCGTTTTAGTGCGTTGCCGCTTAAACCAATTATTGGCGGTACAACACCACCTTTGGCTCTAATCTGATCTGTAGCAGCAATCCCGTCCATCACTGGCATTTGAATATCCATAAAAATGAGGTCGTATCTCGCTCGGTTAAATGCAGCAATCGCTTCTTCGCCATTGGATGCTAGGGTAACGTTGCAGCCCATTTTGCGCAGCATAGCCCGAAAAGCTTGTTGGTTAATCAGGTTATCTTCCACAAGCAAAATCTCTTTATGCATAGCTTCTGTTGAAGCAATTGTTTTGTGGTTTTTCAGTTCATCTGTAGCCAGTTCCTTGTTGCTAAGTGGTATTTCAAACCAAAACATACTTCCCGAGCCGTATTCGCTAGTTACGCCAATAGTGCCTCCCATCATTGTTGTAAGCTTTTGGCAAATGGACAATCCCAATCCCGTTCCTTCTAGGTTTTGAGCTGTGGTATGTTCCAACTGCGAAAAGGCCTTGAATAATTTGGGCAACTCACTTTGTGGTATGCCTATTCCCGTATCGTGAACTTCAAAACGCACTTTAGCATTGGCCACAGAAGCCGCAACGGTAACCTCTCCTTTTAACGTAAATTTTATAGCATTGCGCGTTAGGTTTGATAAAATCTGAGTTATTCTGCGTCTGTCTGAACATATGATAGGGTCGGAGCCCAAATGTTCAATGCGCAAACCTATGCCTTTGTTATGGGCTTCTGGCCAAAATCTTTCTTTCACCTGATGCAGTAGTTGTTCTAGACTAAAGGATTCTTCGTGGATGGCAATTTTGCCAGCTTCTAATTCCGATAGGTTGAGCACATCGTTCACAATAGAACGCAAATCTGCCGATGCGGTAAAGATGTTATCCACACGTTCGCGCTGGCTTTGGCTCAAATTCGTACTCAGCAATAATTCCGTCATGCCAATTATGCCCGTTAGCGGAGTGCGGATTTCGTGGCTCATGCTTGCCAAGAACTCCGATCGAAACCGAAGTGATCGTTCTGCAATGTCTTTATCTTGTTGCAGTTTCTGCGTGGCGCGTTGGGCAGTTAGGTCAATTAAAGTACCCAAGAAGCCATGGTATTCTTTCAGATTATTGTAGAGCGGCAATGCCTGTTCCAGCACATGGGTTATGGTGCCGCTAGCGGAAGTAATTCTGTACTGTATTTCGTACGGTTGTTTGTCGTGCTCGGCTTTTTTCCAGCAATGCAATACTGCATCACTATCATCGGGATGGATTAGTTTTTTCCACGCCCCAGACATAAGTTCGCCTGTAGATGCGCCTACAATCGCTTTCAAACTATTGTTTACATAGGCAGTATTGCCTTGAACATCCGTTTGATAAACGCCAACAGGCATAAGCGATGCAAGCTTTCTGAATTTGGATTCGCTCTCGCGCAAGGCTTCTTCGGCCTTTTTTCGATCTGTGATATCTATGGACCACATCGCAACCCGATCCACCACTCCATACTGATTTCGAATGGGATTGATATGGCGCTCGAACCAATACTCCTTCCCATTTTTTGAGAAATGCTTTTCTACCTGAACGCGTTTACCATCGAATGCACGTAACGTTTCGGCCAAAAATTGAGGCATTCTTTCCTCAGGTGTTATCTCAGCCACATTGACGCCAATGCTCAAATTTCGCCCATACTGCTCTTTCACCAATGCCTTGGCAGGCTCGTTAAACGCCAATATATTCAGTTCGTGGTCTAGCAGATAGAATGTTTGAGAACTGCTGTTGAACACCGAGCGCAGATTCTCTTCCGAAATGCGCACTTCTTGTTCTGCCTTCTTTTTATCGGTTATATCGAATGCCCAAATGGAAACAAGACTTGCTTCGTCCTTTGCATTTACAGGGCAAAAACGGATTTCTACCGTGCGGTGTTTTGGTTTTGTATGTTCAAATTCGATGGAAACTGTTCCTCCAGAGCGTGCTAATTTTAATCCACCAACAAAGCGGTCTTTCCATTGGGGTGCTATGCAATCGAGAATCGAATTGTACGCAGTGTCAAGTGCAAAGTCTCCTGTCCCAATCATTTTTGAAGCGATGGGATTGCAACTAATCACCTTGTTTTGGCCATCAATGAGCACAAATGCTTGAGATTCGTTGGTGTTTATAGCTCGAATAATGCTTTCGCGATGGCTTGCTTCTTTCTCTTCGAGCTTGCGTTTTGAGATATTTTGGTAGGAATAAACTACTCCTGTTATTATGTCGTTAGCGTAATACAGCGGTGAAAATGTGCCATCAATCCACAACTCATGTTCTCCATCCGATTTTAGCCTTCGCTCCGTGCTCACGGTTCGGCCTTTGAGTGCAGATTCAACATTTCGAACAAACCGTAAGCTGTTCTCTCTTTCGGCAAAGTCCCAGTAGGATGCACCCGCGGTTAGCGCTTTGCCGTAGTAGCGCTGCATAGAAATAGCTGCTTTCGAATTGAACCAAAGAATGCGATAGTCCAAGTCCAACACTAGCACATTGCGCTCCGAGTGTTCCAATAGGGAGCGCATTTCTGCACTAGCCTCCAAAGGCAATGGTCTATTGGGTTGCTGTTGATTTGGCACGGGGGAATGCAATTGTTTCGCGGGGTGTACGCAAATGAACCTGTAGGGTTCAGGTATTCGACCAAAAGGGAATCGCTGACGATAAACCGAATTAAACCGACTTATTTAGAAGTTGGTCACCTTTCGTATTTGCTTGCGAAGCGTAAGTTTTAAGTGCAGTTTGAGCACCGCGCCCATGTTGGTGCAAAGCAGAAAGTCGGGATGCTGATGATATGCAGCGAGGTCTGCGGCCAGACTGGCAATTTTTTCGGGAGATGAAATGCTATCCTGTTCCATACAATCGAGCAAATCTTTGATGCGATACCTACTTTGCACCAACCTTCTGGCTATGAGCGAACGCTCTTCGTTTTCATATTGCTCCACCGTTTCGGCATTGATGAGCTCCATGCCCATTTTTACCAACGGCAAATTCTCCTTGAAAAATTGAGGCAGGTAAAGCCTTCTTCTGCCCTCGTAGCTCTGTTGGTCGAAATCGATGGCACGAATGCGATACTGTACATCGTCAAAGTCGGGAGTAATGGCCACCACGTAGTTATAGCTGCGCATATCGCCCAATAGCCGCACATGGCAGCGCTCGTTGAATTTGACAAACTCCTTGGCCAGCCTCACGCGATTTACTTGGGTGGTTTCTAACATGCGGTCAATAAGCACATCGCCCGGAATGCCAGCAATGTGCTCTTCAATAAGGGTGGTATCGTCCACAAAATAACTGATGCGATTGGGCGATAACAAGTGTTCCAACTCCAAGCCATAGATGCGCGATGCATCGGCAGTTTTGATGTAGAAATAGTCGTAGTTGTCATTAAATCGGTTGACGATGCGCACCCGAAATGGATTGGAATTTCCGAAGGCACAGTAATCTATACGGTCTACATCCAGGTGTTTTGACGAACTAAAATCGCCTTCGTTGCGCAGCAAAACATAGATAAACGAAAGTGATTTGTTCAGTTCCTTGGTTTTTTCGGGCGAGTAGAACACCGTTTCCCAAAGGGTGTCTTTGCCAGTTTTATCGAGCAGCGGCACGGCCATGCGATGCTCCAACAGGTCGGCATATTTCAACCCCAATTTCTTTTCGCGCCCTTCTTGCCGCAAGTATTTGCGCAGCGGAGCAATGATGGGAAAGAAGGGTTTTTTCTTCGAAATGTGGTTGAGTTCGTCCATAGCCATCAAAATTGCAACGCACCAAAAACGGAATCGTCCACCCTATTCGGCAGCGTCACTTTAAGCAGCGGTTCTTGCTGCATGGCGCGGGTTATGGCAGATACTGCGCCATCGTTTCGCGCCCAGCTTCTGCGGGCAATACCATTGTTCACATCCCAATGCAACATCATTTTTAAGCGTCTATCGGCATCTTCCGAACCGTCCAACAGCATTCCAAAACCACCGTTAATTACCTCGCCCCAGCCCACACCGCCTCCATTGTGAAGGCTTACCCAAGTGGCACCACGAAAGGCATCGCCCACGAAATTTTGCACCGCCATATCGGCTGTAAACTGCGAGCCATCATAGATGTTGCTGGTTTCGCGATAGGGCGAATCGGTGCCCGACACATCGTGGTGGTCGCGACCTAGCACCACAGCACCTATTCTTCCATCGCGAATAGCTTGATTAAAAGCAGCTGCAATCTTCATTCTCCCTTCGGCATCGGCATACAAAATGCGGGCTTGCGAACCTACCACCAGCTTGTTTTTCTTCGCTTCGCGCACCCAAAGCAGGTTGTCGTGCAGCTGGCCATGTATTTCTTTTGGCGCGGTTTGTAGCATTTCAGCTATCACTTCAGCGGCAATAGTATCGGTGGTTTGCAGGTCGTCTTCCTTGCCGGAGGTGCAAACCCAGCGAAACGGCCCAAATCCATAATCGAAACACATCGGACCCATGATATCCTGCACGTAGCTGGGGTAAATAAATGTGCCGTCTTCCTTCTTTAGATCCGCCCCAGCACGTCCTGCTTCAAGAAGAAAGGCATTTCCATAATCGAAGAAATACATGCCATTTTCTGCCAACGTGTTGATGGCCAAGACTTGTCTACGTAGCGATTCATGAACTTTTTGCTGGAACAATCCGGGTTGCGCGGCCATCATGCCATTGCTTTCCTCTAAGGATAGCCCAACCGGATAATAGCCTCCCGCCCAAGGGTTGTGCAGGCTGGTTTGGTCGCTGCCAAGGTCTACATGAATGTTTCGCTGGGCCAGGCGTTCCCACAAATCAACGATATTCCCCAAAAAAGCGATGCTGTGCGCTACGCCCTTGGCTTGCCACTGTTGGGCCGCGTCAATAGCAACATCCACATCTTCAATTACCTCATCTACCCAACCTTGCGCATGGCGCTTGTGGGCCGCAGCGGGGTTTACCTCTGCGCAAATAGTGATTACTCCCGCAATGTTGCCCGCTTTGGGTTGTGCCCCGCTCATACCCCCTAGGCCGCTGGTGACGAATAGCGGCAAAGCGCGCTTCGTAGTTCCAATTTTCCGCACCGCATTGAGCACCGTAATGGCTGTGCCGTGCACTATGCCTTGTGGGCCAATGTACATGTAGGATCCAGCGGTCATCTGCCCGTATTGCGTCACACCAAGGGCGTTGAAGCGTTCCCAATCGTCTGGTTTGGAGTAGTTGGGAATCATCATGCCATTGGTTACCACC
>Ga0247843_1006920_pt1 | contig 14372 bp, 16 predicted proteins | sample LaCruzMarch2017__FD_192420 | JGI IMG/M metagenome (GOLD analysis project Ga0247843, IMG submission 192420) | Freshwater microbial communities from meromictic Lake La Cruz, Castile-La Mancha, Spain - LaCruzMarch2017_8m | ecosystem: Environmental > Aquatic > Freshwater > Lake | place: Spain...
ATTGGTACGATTCTCACTCTTATTTGGGTACCGTCGATTTATCTTATTATTTACAAAAATCATCGACGGGATTAAAAAAAATAAGATGATGAGGCTGTTTACTCTTTACGTTCTCTAGGCTTCCAAGTACTAGCTGAACCTTGGACAACCACAGTGGCAGCGACAATTCTAAAATCTTGATAACCGATAGAATAACCCAATGATGAATCATTATAATCTTTAGTAATGACCAAACATTTGTTAAAAATTGCTTTCTTACACTTTTCAAGAGCGATCGATTCTGCTACCTGTAATACCTCGGAATTTTGCTGGTTGGTATCTGTACTATCTTGATTAGATGAATACGAATATTGAGCAACATGCAAACCAACAAAAATATTTGGGTTGTCTTGAGTATTTATGTTTTGCGCAAAAGCAGATGCTAAAACTACAAGGGAATAAGAGAGAACGAAGCTAAGGCCAAAAATCAAACGACTCATTCAAAACCTCCTCATTTATTTATTGATACGTGTACTAGGATGTTAATGGAATTCAGTTTCTTGCGAACCTACAATGAAAAATTTTTAGAATTGTTCTGCCTTTACTGAAGAAAAGAAATAGTAAACTGTTTAGATATTATGCAAAGTAAAACCATGCCTCTGTTGGTGAGCACGGCCAATGAAATTTTTAATTTGAAGAAGAAAGTCGAAAATCGATAAAACTTTTTTGACCTAAGTTAAGCTGAATCACTGTTCCAGCTTTCGGGCGAAAGGTATAGTCATAATCAGTAGAGGTAATCAAAACGCCAAGCCTGTTGCCAGCAGATACTCGATATTGCTTAGGCTCTAATTTAAATCTCAGCTGATAACTTTGAGCAGGAACTAATAGTTTCCCTTGTTTGAGATCGGCATAGTTTTGGGGATCTGCCCAACCGCGAGTAACAACTCTACCATTCTCGTTTTTATCATACTCAATTATAGCAACAGTAATGTTTGCCGCCTTACGATTCATCACAGCAAGATTTAAACTCACTTGCGCCGTTCCAGAAAAGAGCCTGCTTTTTTCAAAAGGTGCAGATAAGAAAATAAGTCTCGTTTCATGATTGATTGATGGATTTTCCATTAATCGCTCTAATGTCTTAGAATTGCCTGAATCAACAATACTCATTTGCGTTTCGTTGGAAGGTGTAAATGTTAGGGAGTCGTCAGCGTCAAAATAAAATCGTTGCTCTTGTGTATTTTCACTGGGCCATTGATTTTGGGTGATCAAACTTCCATCAGGTAGCTCAACTTCCACGGGAGCTCCCTTGGTAATTCCGTTATCATCTCCCTCTAGAAAATGATCAAACCAAGCTTGAATTTTTCTAGGCACGTCATAACTATAGGTGGAACCATGGCCGCCTCGATGTAGAAACATACGCCTTGGGGCAACCCCCTCAAGTGATTCCCATAATTGAATCGCATGCTTTTGTTTTACATTCCAGTCGGACTGACCATGAATGATAAACGTTGCAGCTTTGATACTTTTTGCTTGAGATATATAATCCCTATCTTGCCAAAAAAGAGTAAAATCACCATTTTCTCGTCCCATAGTCTCAGTCAATTGTTTCATCTCGTTTTTGCAGGTCCCTTTTTTCACGATGAAATACCCCAGCACATCAGCGTCTTCACCAATATATCCGCCTGGATTAACTACTAGACCATTAGCCCGGTAGTAGTCATACCAGTTGCTGATGGCCGCGATAGGAACAATCGCCTTGAGTCCTTCCACACCAGTCGTTGCCACCATGATGGGCAAAGTTCCATCATAGGAAACTCCAGTCATACCAACTGACCCATTGGCCCAATCTGCTTTGGCCTCTTGGCCATCTTGATAAAAAGCACGGGCCCTACCATTTAACCAATCGATGACCGATTTTGCGGCCAAAGTTTCTGCCTTATTACCCACAGTAGGACAGCCAGTGGATCTTCCAGTTCCTACACTATGGGCGCTTACTCGCGCATACCGATTTGCATTTATGGGTGGTGGTGTCTGATAAACACGAAAAGGAGTTTTCAAATTTTCAAAAAATTTATGAGAACCAGATGAAGTACCTTGAAAAAAACTTTCATCTTGCGGAAGAAAATCTCTATCTACTTGGTGGAACTCAACGTTATTGCCACCTAAGGCGTAAGGAGAAATAGTATAAATTGTAGAAAGTTTGCGATCGGACTGGGGCCGATTAATGGAAACATAAATCAAATCAAGTTTACCATCACTGTCGGTGTCAGTAGGAGATTCTACGTAAACAATTTCTGAAATATTTTCCGCAGCAACTTTAAAAATACTCATGAGATGGGTACATAAAAACATCAACATAAATCGATAGAATTGTTTTCTCATGAATATCTCCTTGTTTTAAATTTATCCTTTTTAAATCCCCATTGGCCAAGGGAAAAAAATGGCCGGCACATATTCAACATATTAATCAGGAGAATGCCGGCCAATTCTTAGTAGTTTATTAAGTTGCAGAAGTCATAGAGTTGTTACTTCCAGAACGATTTTTCGTTCCATGCATAGCTTGACTCATGGATGAAACTGAATTTTTGGAAGTTCCACTATCACTTCCATTTGAATTTTGGCGAGTATTGTGAACACGAATGTTATTTGTCACATCCTTTACCCCAGATAATTCTTCAACACATGCTTCGGCCATACGCTTGGTATTACGATCTTCGACAGATCCAGCTAAAGTAACGAGGCCATCTTTTACTGAAACATCAATATTTGAGGCATCAATACTAGAATCATGACAAAGTCTTTCACAAACTTCTTCCTGAATACGTTCATCAGAACGTTTATAGTCTTTTGGCCCTACACCAGAAAATCTACCCGTGCGAGTTTGACTTCGATTATCGAATTGAGAATTTGTATCAGAATTAAATCCACTAGTTGTGGCAGATGGATAACTTCTACCTCCTTCACTCAGCATGGCATTATTAAAATCGGAATTACCCGAATTATATCCCCGCTCGGAAGCATGAGGTTGTTGTTTACGATTTCTTGGTGAATGGCCATCGAATTCTGAGTTTCCAGAATAACCATCTGCTTGTTGGCCGTAGTAGAGACCATTACTATTTCCATACTGATTACTTCCAGAATCACGGCCGGAGGATAATCCGCCAGATCTCGGTGCATCATTGCCTCTTCTGTAAGGATCTTGACTATCACTATCGCGATTCACATTCGGTTGAGGTGCTTGGCCATTATAATTTGATCCTGTACCTGCAAACTCATGGGACTGATAATTACCATAAGAGGAATGTTGACCATGGTCACCTCCATAATCATTTCCACCATTACTTCTAGCATTAGAATGGGAGCTAAAAGATTGATCCTGTCTAGATTTTTCATTACGCATAAAATTCTCCTAAAAATAAGTTTGTATTAAAATGTTCTCCACACTTTTTCATAATGTTTGCAAATCAGAGGCCAAAATATAAATGCGATAAATATCAATTATGGTACTTTTTTGTCTCTGTCTCAAAAAAATGGGGCAAGAATCCTTAGCAAATTAATTTAAATGACTTCTAACCACACAACGATAATGATAATCCTGACAGTAACCATATCCTCCAAATCTTTGCCATAAAATATATTGGCAATAATTAAATGCATTTAATCGCGCTGTAGAGCAGGCTTGATTTGCATCAGGAACTCCTACTACTCTTTGCTGATCTTGAAATAAATATCCTTGAGGATTTCTGTATAATCCCATGAGAACATTGTAGATGCATGAAGCACTTTGAACATCTTCATTGGGTATATAAATTCTTTGACAAACAAAATTTTTATCATCAGTATTCCTTTCTTCCTTGGCCGATATAGAATGATAGAAAAAAATAAATACTAAAAATAAAACGGTTGATAAATTTTTCATAACATCCCTCCTTGGATTAAAGTGATTATTTTAATTTCTTGATTTCAAGAAAATATCAAGCAACATCGATGCCAAGCTTGTGGCATCCCTTTTGGATTGATCAAATTTGAAATAGGATTTTTATGAAACTTTATAAAATTTTATCAATGCATTATACCCATTGGAATTAGGTTTTCAGGGTAGTAGATGAGGTTCCAAACCAAAGGTTTGGAAGGCGTATGGTTATACGTCGACGACGAATATGCACCCTGAAAACCAAAGTGCGATGGGTATAGTCTAAAAAAAATGGGGGTTGAGAGATACAAATCTCTTTCCCTCAACCCCATTCAAACTATAAACGTTTGCTAATAACAGAAATATGTTTCTCTTGCTTCGGCAATAAATCACTTTTAATCACACGCTTTACTTCCGCACTAATATTTTTATCGTCTAGAGCTTCTTTGTATTCAGTTACACCATGTTCTTCACCTTGGCGAAGGGCCCTTAAGGCAGTTTTATCACCTAAAATTTTTGCTCCCCCTGTGTATGTTTCTACAAAAACTCCACACGGGGCCTACCGTTTGAGTATCTTCTAATACACTTGAGCTAGCATATTTTTTTAGCTTGCTAACAGCATTTTCATGATCGGCCATGATACTAATAAGTTCATTAATTTCATTTTTGTCTTGTGCCTTTTCCAAAACTTGTCGATATGCTTTAACCGCAGACATTTCACCTCGAATAAGATCGTCAAGTTGAGTTGATTTATTTCTCTCATTTGCATAAGTGAAATTCATGGCAATCAGTACCAAAAGTCCAAATAAATTTTTCATGTAAATTCATTTTTAAAGTTCCAGACATTGCGACTGCTTATGCAATCAGGTCAACTAAAGCAATTTGTGTGCCAGTTTAAGATTAAAGAAAAATAACACTAGAAAAGGAAATGGGAAATTTTGCTACACTAATTGCGTAAATATTCCCCCCTACTATCTACATTATGTGCCATCAACAAAAAATAAGAGCTTGGCTTGTCTTTTGCATAACCATGAAAACATGCCTCATTCATAAAATTGATCATCAAAGTGATCATCAAATCTTAAAGGAGTATCTATGGTTCTTGAAACGAACATGCACGCCAGACATCTCATTTGCTGGAAATCAACCTTCGCCGGACTGTCCATAAGCTTAATTACTTTTTTCGGCCTACTATCTCTTGTTATCTCATTTGGAGGAATTGGTTTAGCAGATGGTTCAACATTAAAGAACGCCAGCATTTTTACAGGCATTTCATTTTTGATCTCATCCATTATTGCGCTATTTGTAGGAAGTTATTATTCCGTACGGGTAGCAAAATTTAAAATTGATTTAATGGGCTGTGTACAAGGCCTGTTATTGGGCTCACTCTTCCTTCTCATTATTTTATGCAAAATTTTTTCGACCATCGCCATGATAGGCGATAAAGCGGCCGAGACCATGGGTGCTACGGCCAGTGCTGTCGGCCGTGAGACGATCTCTCTCAGTCAAAACCCAATGGCCCCAGAAATTATCGAAGATGCGATTGGTGATTTGAACCTAAAATCAAGTCCAGAAGTCGTCATTCGTAGAGTTGCTTCAAAATTGATGCGAGGTGATCAAGAAGGGGCAAAGAATTATCTTGCTTTCGAATCTGGATTGGCCCCGTCCGAAGTTGATGCAAGAATTAATACGGCAAAAAGTAAAATGGATGAGGCCATCAAAAAAGCCAGAGAGGCCACTGCGACTACTTTAAAGACAGTGGGATGGAGTTCTTTTTTATTGATTGCACTTGGTATGATCGTGTCTGTTTTAGGGGGATTTCTCGCAACGAAATGCAATGAGTGCTACACCTTAGATACTCACGGCGATGAAGTTAAAAGAATGCGTGCAAATAAATAATAAGGAGACAATATGGACAAAATTTAAAAAAATGAAAGCGGTCGTATTGGATGGATTCTGCTTTGGGCGTTAGGTGTTCCCATTCCCATTTTATTCATTCTTTTTTTACTTAGAGGATGTACCTGAAAAGCATAGAAGGGGTGTTTTCCACCCCTTCTCATTTTGTTAAACCAAACAAAAAATTAAAATTAAAATTATTTTTTACCTGATTGATTACTTTTTCCATTTGGTTGATTTTGCGTTACTGATTGATTTGTCCCTTTTTGATTTTGGTTTACTGATGACTGCTGCGGTCGTTGCTGTGTATTACCACCACTTTGAGAGCGATCAGTACTTCCACTTCCTTGATTCGGCTTTTGCTGATTTTTTTGTCCAGCTGTTTGCATACTGCCTGCTTGATGATCTTGATCCTCATGGCCACGAGAATCAGAACTCCTTGCAGCTTGCGGCACATCTCTCATCGGCTTGTCTGAATAATTTTTTCCTAAATCATTTTCTTGCGCTTCACCACTTCGATACTTCTCTAAAATAGTTGATAGCTTCTTACTCGAATCATCTTCACTTAAACCATACTTTTTTTGTAAAATGGATGTCATACTAGATTCATCACCTCTTGTTTCATCCCATTCTTTTTCAGAAATCTTATTCCAATTTTTTCTAAGATCTCCTTTCATCTCATTCCAACGTTCTGGCTGCTGAATTTGATTTTCCATAAAATGACTCCTTTCATAATTATTTGCGCAAATGAATTAGCGATGACTATCTCTTACTCATTTGCATTCACACAGCTTCATGCAATTCAAATACCAACTCTTTAAATTGTATTTTTACCGCCCAGCTCACGCCATGGGAAAAAATGGAACAAAAATGAGAAAAAATGTCCTAAATTTTCTGTTTTTGAAACGGCATTTGTTTTGCAAAGACAGAAATTGTGAGTAATTTTTTAAAAAGGAGCAATTATGTCAAGGCCGACAATTTGGTTTCTTGTGCTAGGATTAATTTCTTTCTTCTTTGATGCCAATGGAAGTGCTAGCGTTTCGATGGAAGTCGGAAGTACGCTGTTATTTACTTTTATGGCCTTAGTGATGATTAGCTTGATCATAGTCAAGGCCGCCAAAAAAAAATCCACCCATCGTAGAATAAGCGAGCATCATCAGAATTCTAAACAACAACATTTAATATAATTATCCATTTTCATAAAAAGGAATGTTTATGAGTAAAGCAACTGCGAACAAAATCATGTTAGGAATTTTTATTTTAACTTTATCGTGGCAAATTTTTTGCTGACCATGCAAAAAATCCCCTTGCAAATTAATGACACTTTTTTTTCTGATATTGGGAGACATTTATGGATAAGCAAATGTTGGATTTATTAAACCATTTTACTCAGCTTGGCCCAATGGCCATTGAAAAGCAATCACCACAAATTGCAAGACAGTTACCAGAATTACGAGATGCCGTTTTAAGTGTTCTTCAAGATTATGCCACAAAAAGACTAATCAGCGGTGTTTCCATTCCGATGGAAAATATTCAACATTTTGTCATTCCAGGCGGGCACGGAGGAATTTTAGCAAGAGTATACCGGCCATCGAGTGAACATAACTTACCAGTTTTGCTTTACTTTCATGGTGGTGGATTTGTTATTGCAAATTTAAATTCTTATGACAGCTCCTGCCGGGCCTTGGCCAATATGGCCAATTGTCTGGTCGTTTCCATTGCGTACAGACAAGCACCAGAATTTCCCTATCCTGCAGCGCATGAAGATGCCTTTGCCAGTTATGAATGGCTTATCAAAAATGTAACGAGTATGGGAGGCGATCCCAGTCGCATCGCCATTGGCGGAGAAAGTGCAGGCGCAAATTTGGCCACCAGTACCTGCTTACAATTATTGGAAAAAGATTTACCACTTCCTGTTTATCAAGTTTTAATTTACCCACTAGTTGATTGTGATATGCAAAGAAATTCTTATAAAATTCATGCCAATGCTAAGCCGTTAAATAGTGCCATGATGACTTGATTTTTCCAACATTATTTTGGATCAAATATTCCGACACTTGATCCCATTGCCTTCCCACTCAAAGCGCGAGATGTTCGCGGGCTTCCACCGACGACTCTCATTACTGCAGAAATTGATCCTTTATGTGATGAAGGTGAAGAGTACGCTCATAAATTAAAATCATGTGGTATTCCTGTACACTACCGAAAATATGAAGGACTCACTCATGAGTTTTTTGGAGCTTATAGCGTAGTAGACAAAGCGATGGTTGCTGTCAAAGATGTGGCAGAACATTTAATAATAAGCTTTCGAAAAGATGAAGAATTTCTTTCTCCACAAACATCGCCTATCTATATTGATCCTTTTTTATAAGCGCTTTACAATAATTTAATGAAGATTCTAAATTTTTCCTTTACTGTAAAAGAACGATTTCTTCGCTACGCACAAATTGATACACAAAGTGAATTTAATAGTCCTTCAACACCTAGCTCCATGAAACAACTTGATTTGGCCAGATTGCTAGTAACAGAACTAAAAGAAATAGGGGCCCAAGAAGTTGAGATGGCGCCCTGTGGGTATGTTTATGCAACGATTCCAAGCACTCTCAAAAACACACAAGTTCCTGTCATTTGTTATAATGCTCACATGGATACAACTCCAGAATTTTGCGGATCAAACGTGAAACCTCTTTGTCATCCCAATTACAAAGGTCAAGAAATTATACTCCCAGACAATCCTCAAGTTATACTTTCACCTAAGAGGTCGCCGGAACTCCGCAAGCAAATAGGCAACGAAATCATTACTGCTAGTGGAACAACTTTATTGGGTGCAGATAATAAAGCAGGAGTAGCGGCCATTATGGATTTGGCCTATCAACTACTCGTGGTAAATCCCAACGCCCCTCATGGAAAGATACGCCTACTTTTTTCAACAGATGAAGAAGTTATGCGAGGAATGGACCATATCGATTTAAAAAAATTGGGAGCTGACTTTGCCTATTCAATTGATGGAGAAACAGCAGGAAGTTACGAGTGGGTCTCTGTGGAAGACATGCAAAAATCTGTAGAAACAATGGTCTATCTAGCTTTGCTTTGGGCAAAATAATAGAATTAGAGAAGACTAATTTTTACCTTTCAAACCTATATATAAATATCTCAAATTATCAAAATAATTCACTAGTTTTCTTTTACAATTTATAGCAGATCTCTCTAATGAATTAGGATATAAAAGAGTGTCTATCTCTTTTCCAACCCCATTTGAGTACTGTGAATAATTAGATATTTGTTCTTTCATCTGGAGTGAAAAATTAGCTACATTTAGTGATTGTTGTAAATAAGCTTTCTGCATCACACGGTTAAACTCATTGCGACCTGCATAAACATAAATATCTTTATCAAAAAAATATATAAGTCTCATCATTTGAACGTAACTAGAATATGCATAATTTGTGGGCATCAACTTGAGTAAAACATTGGGCGAAATTACCTCTCTATCTGAATTATTTGGTCTTAGCACATCAAATAAATCAGGTAGTATTGCTGATAGCTCAGTTTTAAAATATTTATCAACTACAAAAAAAAATATACTTGGGTTGCCATAGAATCCCTTATATGAATTCATAAAAAAATTTACAGCTATTTTTTTCCCTGAAATAAAATTCACAATTGAACTATCTTGCAAGCTGTCAGTAGTATCAAAAACACCAAAAATCATCATCATTAATTTTAATATTTTCTCTCCTTGCTGATAAGTTCCCTTCAAACTTGCATCAAATATTGTTAAAAAATTTTGATTTAGTAGCAGTTTTTCAGCAAAATTTCGTATTTCTTGTAATGGAATATTGTGATGTAACCCATACCGTATGATCCAATCAATTTTTTCTATTGCTCGATTATTGATTGCACCATCATCATTTTGCACTTCCAGAATTTGATCTAAATTATTTTGATAAATTTGGAATACTTTTTGGTTTAATTGCCTCATTAAATCTTCATCATCAGCTAAAACAGTAGATGAAAAACCTATGATAGTGTTACCGCGAGGATTGCTTTTATCTGCAAGTTCCAAAAAAGAAAAAAAATCAACATCATTCATTTCCAAAAGCAAATTCAAATAACCACTGGAGCTAGGCTGCGCTCTCCAACCAGTTCCTTCTCGGGAAAAAAAGTCATAATTTGAATCACCAATTTCCTTTTTGTGTTCTTTTATAAAAGTAAAAAATTCTTGGTAGGTACCATTTGTAATGCTCTTCCTCAATTCTTCAGCAAGAATGATTGCACTATAGTTTTCTAAGCCAAAAATACTAAAAAATCTAAAAAGTGTTGGCGACAATTTTGGAAAATTCTCCGATGGAAAATAATTAATATTGGAATATGCTTGAGGAATTTGTAAAGTACCTGAACCTAGCCAACCTTTTTGACCTTGATAATTAAATCGATTTAAATAATAAAGAGCGTATTCATAAAAACTCACATTAATATTACTATCAGCTAAATAAGAAAGCCTCAAAACATGATTGAGCTTAAATGTAAATTCGCCATAAGCATATGATTCAATATCTGTCGAAGTCAAAATTTCTGCATTAAACTTAGCATAATCAATAAATTTAAAAATGAATCCTCCGCTGTGGCAACTCTCAATATTTAAATTAATTTTGACTTTAGGAAAATTAATATTATTTTCACCTAAAATTTTATTAAAAAGCTCTACGACTGTTTGGTACTTTAGTTCTAAAAGTGAATATTTTCTTTTAAATCCTTCACTATGTCCGTGAGAAAAAATGACAAGAGTAAACTCCCCTCCATCTAGCGTATTTTGTAGTTCATTAAGCATCTTAATTATTGTTTCCTCAATGCTTGCAGGGATTGGTTTCATCACAGTTCCCCAATCATTACTGGTTTCAACTTTATACCTAAAAGGGGAAAGAAGCAGCAGTTGCCTAGCAAACTTGACTTGAGTATCTTGTATCGTACTTTCTACATCATCACTTAAAGTCCAAATTAAATACCTCTGAGGTAATTTAGGTGCGGACCAAAGATTGCAAGAATAAATAAAAAGAAAAGCGGCTCTAATATATAGATTTTTTACAAGCACGAACAGCTCCCTACAAGGAGATAAGACATTGATTAAATTGTGCCGTTAAATATAAGGTAATACAAACTTAAACCATAAAGGAAATATTTTCCTCTTCTTCTTTAAAAGGAATTTATAATCGCTGTTGCATAGGATTTGGCCGTCTTAATTTGACCACTTTCACTTAAATGACATTGATCACTTTTTCTATCTTGCTCCAATAATAATTTATCCGTATTGGCCCCAAGAAAAATATTTTTGTTATCGATCAACTCCATTTGTCCTAAGGCCGTAGGATTATCTTCACTCCAATGTTCATTAGGGCCACATTTAGTAGCAATCGCAGAATAAATGGGAGAATTTATATTTAAGTTGTGTAAAGAATGACGCAAAGATTGAAAGGATTCAACATAGGATTGAGATGTAGTATTAGGAAAGTCACTTTCCCCTTGATGCCAAATGATGTGAGTCACTTTATATTTTTTCTTAACGCTCCTTAAAGTTGCAAGTAACATATCATTTAAGTCCCCTCCTACTTTCCAGCGCGCAATTGGTGTTGCTGCTATACCTGAAGAAATAACAACGACAGATGTAAAGGCCTTTTCGGAAATTAACATATCGGCCAGAGGAGTAACAAATTCACCCTCCTCACCGCTTGCTCCTAAAAGCGGCGACGAACCTACATAACATTTTCCATCAAAATAATTATAAACTTTCCTAGGATAATTAGTGTTGAATTTTTTTTCAGCGTGATTAGCAGAATTCGATTGGCCGATTACTAATAATACCGCCGTGTGCTTTTTTTGTTTGGGACATGGAACGGCAACTTTTCCATAAAATTCGATGAGTCTTCCCTAGCTATCATACTGACTTGCAACTTTCTTCGCATCTGCGATGAATGGGTATGATAATAAAAATAATAATAAGTATTTCATATTACTCACTCCTGCCTAGACAAATTTCAGCAAATGTATCCTTTTGTTAAATGCGCAAAAAAAATACAATAGAATTTACAATTCGTCACTTAATAGGAGAAACAGGGGGTGCTTATTTAAGATGAATTTCCTCACTCAACTTAGGTCTTAATGGTTTCTTAAAACCATGCTGATAAGCACTACTAATAGCGCCATCTTTATCAATCTGAATTTCCTTGTCGTTGCGCGATTTATAAAAATAAATTTTGGAAGCAAGTGTATTAGTATCTGAATCTTTAAAAACAAAATTACCAACCGCCGATAATATTTCATAAAAAAAATGCTTACCGCTCTTGAAATCCTTTTCATTACCAACAATATCCACATCGTTTAAAAATGGTTTTAAATAGCCTTTCAAATTTCCATTCTCCCGCTTTACTTCTGCAAATAAATCAAGTCGGCCACTTTGAAAGCTAAAAGGGATATTAAATAGAATTCCATTAGCTGAAGGCAAATCAAAATTTTTTACAATAAGTTTTGCACTCCAATCGATTGGATCTTTAAAAAAGCGAGCATTGCCATCCATAGACATAGTAGCTTCAGAGGGAGGAAATATTCCTTTTAACTTAAATTGAGAAACGGATTGAAGACCACCCGTGGTACGATCTAAAGGAATAATATTAGTTAACTCTCCTTCTAAAGGATCAACCTTAAGCGTGCGATTATTTGCAACATATTGAAAAGAAGATTGTCGAATCATTAAGCGTTCTATTTTAACGGGAAATAGTTTTTTGGAAACGTTTCTAGCATCATCTTTTGTTTGATTGGGATCTTTCTTCGCAGTTTGCATACTTTTATCACTTAAAAATATATGGGCACCATCCACCACTGCATCCATTAAAACTCTTCCCTTCAAAATCTCCCGCCATGCCAAAGAAACTTTTACTTCCCTAATTTCCAAATAGTTTTTCGCAGAATTTTTGAAACGCATCTCAATCTGTTGAAATTCGTACAACATGCGCAGAATGCTCAAATCTAAATCCTGCATATGAATATAGTGAGTAGGAGAAAAATTGGCCAAATAATGGTTTAGCCTTTTGAGAATAATTTGAGGAAGTACAGCTCTTACGGTTATCAAAAGAGCAAGCAGCAAAATCCATTTTTTCATATTGTATTTCTACTTTCTTTATGAAATGTAATAAAAAGTGAACTTATCTGCGCCCCAACTAGAATAACGATCGATGAATAATAAACCCAAACTAAAAAAATAAGTAGCGACCCTGATGCTCCAAAAGCGAGTCCAATATCACTGTGTCTTAAATATAGACCGATCAATTGAGTACCCAAAACAAAAAAAATTGCCGTAATAATTCCTCCATAAAAGCAAAAAATCCATGGACGCTTAGGATGAGGAATATAATGGTACATTAAAGAAAAAATTAAACTGTAGATAACAAGAGAAGAACAGACATTGATCATAAAAATTAAAAGTTCACTGTTGGAATGAAAAAGTTTAAACAAAATCGTAGAAAATCCTGTCGTTGCCATTAATAAAAAAATAAAACCTATAACACTAAGTAGATAAAATATTTTTTGCTTAACAAAAAGGCAGACAATTAAAGGCAATCCTGATGGAGCATCTTCACAAGGAGGCCTTGCTTTAAATATTTTATTCAAGGCCATTTGCAATTCTCCAAACACTAAACTTGCAGAAAAGAGCATCGCCACTATACCGATCCATGATGCCACTGAGGCCATATGACTTTGCTCTTGGGAACTTTCAATAATACTTTGAATGGTCTGGCTTGCTTGAGGGCCGAGCATTTCATTTACTTGAGTTAAAAAATTTTCCTTAGAATAAAATTTTAATCTTGAAGCAATCGCTACAAACAAAATAATGATAGGGGCAAGGGATAGAGTAGAATAAAAAGCGAGCGAAGCGGCCAGAGTTGTTGTCTCATCAGTAGAGAATTTCTTGGCCATAATCTTAAAAGAAAAATTTTCCATATTTTTAAAAGTTTGCAAGCAAGATGCCAGATAAAAAGAATGCTTTATCACCTGCCATAGAAATTATTCCCCATTTGCATGGGACAGTTTTGTACCTTCTTGAATATGTAAAAAATACAGATATTGATTGGAAATAAAGTATTATTATGCTATCAGACCTGATCAATCAAACAGGAGAACTCTTTATGCGTATGACAATGCTTCTTTCGTTACTGTCATTCATGCTTATTTCATTTAATTCCAAAGCGGCCAAATTACATAGTTTTGGAAAAACAACGTTTAATACTAAAATCTATGTGGATAGCGACAATGGTCTTGAAATTAAAAGACTTGGTTCGTTGCATTTAAATGAAAAAGTTTTCGTGGCCAATTTTTCGAAAAGTAATATTTCCCAAAAAAGAAAAATCAATAATAAAAAATTAGTCATCGAATATAGCGTTGATTCATTGGATAGCTTTACAAGCACAGAATTAGAAAAGATAAATTTTAACCAAATGATTTTAGTTGAATAGTAGTTAGTGTAAATTCCTTTCTGTAATTTAATTCCGAGCGATTTATTTCGAAGAAGTAAGAAATTTTAAATTGCTTGAAA
>Ga0247843_1006921_pt1 | contig 14370 bp, 12 predicted proteins | sample LaCruzMarch2017__FD_192420 | JGI IMG/M metagenome (GOLD analysis project Ga0247843, IMG submission 192420) | Freshwater microbial communities from meromictic Lake La Cruz, Castile-La Mancha, Spain - LaCruzMarch2017_8m | ecosystem: Environmental > Aquatic > Freshwater > Lake | place: Spain...
TATGGGTGCGACTTCGAGCATTGACAGAAAAAAATCAAATTGACAGCGATGGATCCGCAGAGGAAGTTGCTTGAATAAGACCGCCACTCTTCCGGCGAATTTCAACTAAACGATGGACAAGCCCTATAAAACATAGCCCAAGGAAAGAAGGGTGATGGTAACGTTTGCTATTGGTAGGACCAAAGTTTCAAGAGCCATATAAAGAATTACGACAAAGACATGTGGTTGCCTGAAGGAAAGTAATCCTTTTCTCAAATGTTTGCTTAAGGCCTGCAAAATGCCGCGATTCCAGCGGTATCTTTGCTTGATCAGCGGCATCACTTGCTCTGGAATTTCAGTTCGCACTTCCATCAAAGGTTCGTAAACAATTCGACCGTGACGAATCACAAGGCGCAGAGTGAGATCGCAGTCCTCAGCAAAGGTGTCCGCCTTATAGCCACCGATGCTAACGACCTCACTGCGCCGAAATAGACCGGAAGGTCCTGGGATGATCATCACAAGTCCAAGATAGCTTTGAGCTGATTTAAAAAAGTTCAGCCCCGTCAAGTATTCCATCGCTTGAAACTGGGTGATTGAATTGATTTGATTCAGTACCAGCACCGAGCCTGCAACCGCCACGATATCGGGATCCACGAAATGGCGAATTCCCATTCGCAAAGCGTCTTTATGAACAATGGAATCAGCGTCCATGCAAAAAATGTATTTGTTTTTTGCATAAGAAATTCCATAATTGAGGGCCGCTGCTTTTCCACCGTTGGTTTTTCGAAAAGCTCGAACGCGAGGATCCCCCATTGAGGCTTTTAAGCCAGCACTGTAAGTATCATCACTGCTGCCATCGTCCACCAGAATGATTTCAAAATCCGGATAGTCGATCATCAAAAGATTTCGAATCGTATGATGAATCACCACGCCTTCATTATAGGCTGGAACTATGATTGAAATCGGGTGAAGCGGATAATCTCTAGGAAGCCGTTCCCGGCGAATTTCTTCGCAGGCCGAGAAAAACAGATAGAAAAACTGCCTAGCCGCGAGGAGGAAAAGAAACACAACAATCCAACGGTTGATTTCCCCTAAAAATCCAGAACTGGACAAAGGTGGCACAAGATTTGGAGAGTAAAACAAAAATGCTGTCGCTAAAAAAAGAATGATTAAGATAAACCGAGCGAATTGAAAGCTTTGTTTAGAGCCCCTCATTTGCGATTTCTCATTTTTTTTGCTCCGTTTGATGAGAATCCAAAAACCATTCAATGCCCGCCGTTAGGTTTCCTGCCTGATAGGAGACCGTTCCTCCAGAGCTGGCAGTTCGACTGTAACGAAAGCTCAAATTCAGAATTAGATCCTCTTCAATTTTACTTTTGTAGAATGTGCCGAAGGCCAAGAGTTGACCCGACGAACCCTGTGTCAAGGAAGGTGTGGCTGAAGGGTCTCCTGGATTTAGCTTTTCATAAACAGCGCCGTAGGAAAAATCTAAAGTCAGTTGGCTGGTAGCATCTTCGGTTTTAAAAAATACTCCCGGCAAGAGGGTATTGGACTCAGCAGGGGAGTAAATAAATTTGCTGTATTTTTGAGTACTCAAGGTTTCCACAAGAAGACGAAATTTAAATTCATCTCCACTGGGTCTTTTTACAATTGGCAAAGTCGCGGCGAAGCTGTTTTTTGCCCCATTTCCCTGCTCTGAAGTGCTTTGACTGGTGAATCGATATTCGAATCGATCTTGAAAGTTAACTCCGACAAACAATGCCTGTTGATTCCATTTCGTGAACTCCGAAGGGATCGGCGCTGTTTTTACTGCAGGCTCAGTTTCCAAACCTAAAAATGGCTTGATGCCAATACCTAAGCTGTGGGCCAGTACTGCCGCGCCAAGCGCATTGCCACCTTCGCCTTGAAACCAACCCAATTTCAAATAGAGGTCCGTCTCGGAGCCCAAACCAAAGTTTTTAGAAGCAAAAATTTCGCCAGCAACCTGTGCTGTTGTCTCGTCATCAGATTTAAAATTCATCACGCTGGCATCTAGGAAATAGCTCCTGGCCCGATAACCAGATCGTAGTCCTTGCTTAGAAAAACTATTAAATGAGGACCAAGAGCGTTCCATCGAAACCGGGATTATAGGACCTTGCCATTGAGATTGAAATTTCAAAAGTTGCTTCTGAGCCAGCTCAAGTCCTCGAACGACGGCTGCTTGTTGAGACTCGGTCATGTTTGAATCAAGAGCAATCAGCGACTTGAATTTTGCCTCGGCACCGACCGCGTCGGATTGCCATAAATAAGTGTAGGCCGCTTCAATTCGAATGTCGATGTCGTCTGGTTTGAGGCTCAAGTATCGATCATAGCTCTGACGGGCCTCCACGTATTTTTTATCCCTCATGAGAGCTCGAGACCAAACTAAGATGGCCTCTGCATCTTCTTTCCAACTCAGATGATTGGATTGGATCAGCGTCTGAAGAGTCAAATAGTTGCCTTCGCTTGCTTGGCCTAGAATCTCAAAGCGATCAGCAGCATCGCTGGCCTGTAGGACTTGCCCTGCGCGGTGAGCACTCCGATCGTAACGGTTCATTTTGGTCTCATAAAATGCCAGCCAGAGAAGTGCTTCGTCATGGTATTCGGGACAAGAGGAAAGCTGGGGGGCCAGGCTCACTGTTTGATTGTCTAAGGATTGAGCCGCCTGGCGCAGGCGATCCATCGATAGGGAGTCACAGCTCAGATTTGTGTTTTGGGCACTGCTAACTTCAAAGCAAAAAGTGCAAGCAAAGAGGATCAAGCACCAGCTAAAAAAAATTTGAGTTTTTAACATCGTTCACATTTCATTTTCGGTTGGTTGCTTGAGCTTTCTTGTTGGTTGATTTTACTTTCGAAGGTTCAGTATGAAAAGATTTGTAAATAAGTCCGCTGGCTCCCTCCAATCGCCATAAGGCAAATTTCGAAAGGCCTTTTTTTCGCAAAGCTTCAATTTTCAAAAGAACACTTTCATCGTCGTCAAAAGCAATCGCTTGATCGGCTTGTCGATAAAGCTGTCCATGACTTTTTGGTAGTGCTTCATCTTTTTTCCAATTTGCCTCACCTCGAATTCTTTGATTCAGAACAGGAGAGACATCTGGAATCCCAGACCATTGGTCGTTCTTGCCTTTCTTCCAATGATATCCGTACAAAGGTAAACCCATTGTCCATCGCCCAGGTTTAAGATCATTCTGAGCTTTCTCCACGATTCGTTCAAGCCAATCTAAAGGAGCAATTGGTCCGGGTGGGCTGTTTGACCATGAGTGATCATAACCCATGATTAAATATTCAACAGGAATTTCAGAAAGGACTTTCCAGCGTTGGAATTTTGCAGCTTCATTTTGGGGATCCTTTTCCGTTTGGGCATGAAGGCAAACCGATATTTTCACTGGTAGCTTTGAAAAACTTTGGACTAGAGATTTAAGAAATTTCTCATAGGCGGCTGCAGAGGACACTGGCACTGCCTCTAAATCAACATTTAAAGCTGTCCATTGGTGTTTCTTAAATTCCGCAAGAAGGCGCTCGATGACCTTTGATTCCTCTGCAAAAAGTTTCACTGCCAAGTCAGGGTCAAAGCCTTTTTCTCCAGAATTGTGGAGGACGGGACCATAACGAATTTTGGCAGCCCTGGCGCGACCCACCGTTGTCGAAAGAGGCTCAAGATCAGTCCACCAAGGCTCGGCTTTACCTTTGGAGTCCTGGTCATTTTTTGGAAGCAGTCCTTCGGCGCTTGGGCCAAACAGCCAGACTGTATCTAACTGTGACAGATTATTGAAAGTGTTTGTTAAGCGGTCTCTTGAATCCCAAGAGGTGAACCAGCCAGAAACAAGATTGGTGTTCGCGGCTTTTGTGGCTGTCAAACTCTTTGACTGTACTGGTGACAAATTTACAAACACCAAGACAAAAATGCTGGCTATTTCCAATGGCATCCAGCTGGGGGTAGCATGTCTTTTGCTTTGGCTCAATGGCAAGGAGGCCTGCTTGATCTTACAATCTCTCATTCAAATGATTTCCACGGCGCTTGCCTTTCTGTTGCTTTCCACACTTGTTTCAAGCCTCGTTTTTTATGCGCGCTATAAAATGGGTTCAACCCTTGTTCATCCTGTGAAAGAGACTGTCACAAGTCTGCCAGCTTCGGAACAGCAAATTGAATTGGCTGAACGAGCATTTACAGCTACGTCTCGAAAAAATTATCAGTTTGAAAATACTTTCGAACCAACAAAAGAAGAACAAATCACCGGTTAGGTCTAGTCGTTGAAAATTCGATGGGCCTGAATTGAAATGGGAAACCAAACCTTTATTCACGAACTAGGCTCCAATCCAAGACCTGCCCGACCTTCATCTCTTTAATTTTTAGTCTTTGAATCGATTCATCGGAGCTGGGGAGAACCTCCAGATTTGAAGGCAGTTCGTGGTTTCGCCATCGGACGTCGAGGTGAAGACGCACAACGAGATCGACAGCCGCTTGAGTTCCGATGTGTGCTATGCGTACATTTATTTTTTTGTCTGACATGGGTCTTAAATCTATTTGAATTGCTGAGGATTTGCGTTCCCACCAACTTGCATAATCAGAAGCTCGCATAAAATGAGCGCCTTCTTTGATGACCGATTCCAAACCTGATTTTAATAGTTTTAGACCTTCCGCTGAACCTAAGACTTGAGAATGGATCGGCAAGATATAGGGGCCACCCATCCATTGGGTGCGAGAAAGTTCGAAGGCGAATTTTCGGTTGATATCTCCTTGCGTAGCCCAGGAACCTTCATTGAAAAACTGATAATCGGATGACGCCAAGACTGGAACAACAACAATTTCATCGTGGGAGAAATCTTCTCGGGCCATATTTCGGCGAGTGTCCAGCCGATCTCTGAGCCTTTTCGTTTTATCCAGCGCCAGTTTATAGGGAGTAATCCAATCAGTGAAGGGGTCTCCAATAACATAATCAAAGCGGTTAGCCATGATCGCAGCATAAGTGGTGGCTTTTGCCACTTTATTGAGAGCAACACCATTTTGGCAGCAGTTCTGCTCCATAAACTGAAATGAAGTCAGGTCAGAAACTTGCTCTGACCAAAGGGAATCAAATCCTTTTTTCCAACGGATGTAGCGATCAACCTGTTCGAAAAAACTAAGCCCATGAGATTCTTCATGATCAAATTCATTGGCGCCAATTTCTTGCTTCGATCTCTGGAGGCTTCCAAAAACTTGAGGATTGGCCAATGCTTCGGTCATGACTAAGAAAAAAGATGCAGGAGCTTCTAGCTTTTTGAACAGGTCATTCAAGGCTGTTGTATTGCGATAATCGTAATCTGCCTGGATCACTGGAATAATGAGAGGATTCTGATTCGCGGGCAATGATTCCACTCCCACCATCGGCAGACGAGCGAGGTGAGTCAAAATACGAGAGACCATCATATCCCAGTAGGGACCATAAAGTCCTTCGAGGCGATTCGAAAGATTTGCCGGAAGCGATGTCCATGCTACCTTCCCATTCACATAGGAACGTGCAATGAGGGGTGTTAAGAAAGGTTGATCATTGATGTTGGAGTTGTTGAAGATCCTCACATCAGAAGCCGCTTCGGCCAAAGCTCTGCCAGGTAGATTGGCCCAATCCTTGCCTAAACCGAGTCGAAATCCAGCGGGCATGCCTCCCCAAGAAAAAAGGGATCCGCCAAAAGTCACTGAGACTGTTCCACTGCCGAGGTTTGAGTTTTCCGCATCGACAGAAGAATCCTGAGCTGCGCTTCTCCAGGTCCTGACTTGCAGAAGCTGCGAAAGTGCTACGGTATCCAAGCCTTCTGCCAAGGGTCCAAGAAATAACACTGAACCACCTTCAGCGATGTAGGCCCGAAGTTTTTCAAGATTACCTGAAGTTTGGGGGTCGGCAAGGCAGACCAACATCAAAAATTGTTTCGAAGGATCTGGGAGATTTTGTTGTGGTCCTGAGGCAATTTTAAGCTCGAGTAAATTCTCGATCCTTTCTTGCCATTGGCGGCATTGGAATAGACTTTCTTTTTGGATCCAAGAAAAAATATTCGGAGCTATCTTTAAAACAGATTTTAAATTCTCCGTCTCATTGGTGGCTTCTAGGGGATACCGATTGTACAAGGACCAAGAAGTCAGATCGTCCGTGGCAAGATCTTCAATCTTTGAGGTTCGACCAATTCCGGTTTTTACTAATCTTAAATCCACTGAATTTGCCGAACCCCCAAGGGCCACATTCCACTCAGATTGAGATAATTTAAACAAAAAAAGCAGAAGCGCGATGAAGCAAAAGATGAAAATCACTGCCAAGCGCAAACCTGATCTGAGATTGATTCCGATGCTGGGATAGGCTGTCAATTTTTGTCCAAGCCAATTGCTCAGAACATGAGCCAAAGCCATGAATGCGGTGAGAAGAGTTAAACCAAAGAGTAGATTTGCTAAAAAATTATCGTAGCGCACGGCCTAGATTAGCAGTTCCAGTTTCTGAATGCATCTCGCCAAAAGGCGAGGAAAATGATTGAAGAAGCTGCACTGGACATTAACATCGATCAAGCTAAAATAGGTCTTTATAGGAGACCGATGTGATTGGGTGGACAGTTTTAAGATTCATATTTTTCTTGCTCTCAGTTTGTTTTTCAAATTCTTCCAATGGACAGATAGAAACTTGTGGTAGCTTTTTTAGCTCTAGAAAATCCCAAATGACCTGGTGCGAATTTTCTCGCCAGGATTCTCACCAGAATACTAGGCAGAGCCGTCTTTTGGTTTATTTTCATGGTTTTGGGCAAAGTGCAAAGAGGTTATCTGGGAATTTTAATTATCCCCCCCTAGGTCAAATGGGAGCAGATCTACCGGCAATCATCAGTTTTAGTTTTGGACGATTTCTTTTTCTTAAGCAGCCCATCGATCGCCTTGAATTCGCGAAATTCATTGAAACAAAAATTGCTGAAAGCAAGAGCCGGCTGAAAATCAGCGAAGTCATTTTGATGGGTGATTCGATGGGTGGATTTAATGCCCTGCAGGTGATGAAAACAATCAGTCTTCCGCTGTCAAAAGCAATTTTGATTTGTCCCGCGCTCGTTCAGTCCAATCCCTTTAATGATCAGGATTGGCAAAAAGATCCTGATGCCAGCCAAGGAAATTGGATTCAGCGAACCAGCCTCAAGAATTATTTGAAATGGAGCTTTGATAGTGAAAAAGATTTTGTTGAAAATTCTCTATTCAAGAATCTGCGCTCCAAGGATTGGCCTTCAGGGTTTCCACCAAACATGCTTGTAATGACAGCGGGTCGAGATGGCTATGGGTTCAAAGATTCGCACCAAGTTTTGTGCGAGGGAATTCGGAAGACGGGAGTGAGCTGCCACCTCGAAACGACTGAAACAGCTTCCCATTGCCAAGTATCTCCGGAGACCATTCGAAAATTTATTTTGCAGCCTTAGCTAGCAAGCGTCTCAAAACAATACAATGCTGAGCAAATCACGCCACATTCCCTCGAATTTCGAAGTTTCCAATTCAAAAAGACAGAATTGAGACTAAAATTGACTCAATATATTCCGACTTTGTGCCGATCAGAGACTGTCTTTGATAATGCGAAAAGGGAGGACCTGCGTGAACTCAATCCGAAATCCAAAATGGCTTAGCCCTCAAAGAACTTTGACCATTGTCGGCCTCACATTTATTACCTTTCTCGCCTATTCGAACTGCGCAAAACTTCAGTACGATGACAATGTGAATTCTTCTGCAGCTGTGAGTAAGTCATCGGAGATGATCGATGTAGCAGGAGCCTGCGCCTCAAACCGAAGTCCCATCGGCTTGAATACTTCACAAGAAGTTCAATGTGCTCCTTTGCAAACTTTTACGAATGCCGATGTCTGCCCAAAAGATTATTACATGTACTCGAGGTCAGAAAGTGATCGAAAGGTGACTTGCCTGAAAGTTTGGGAGCTTGATCGTCAAGGTTCACTTTGTCCCGTAAATAACTATCTGATCGGATACATGCCCACTGGGGAAATCGTGTGCGACGTGATGCCTGGAGTTCCCCCCGATCAGCTTTGCGAAGCCGGCTATTACTTTCGTGGACTCCAGGGAAATACGGCTTTATGCGATCCGCTGCCGAACGGGGTTGGCACAGTTCCCAATCAGTGTCCTCAAGGAAAATACCTGCAAAGTCTTGAAAACGGCGTTTTGAAATGTGTGGACTTTGATTGGCTTAACTTCAGTCAAGCTCAGTGCGAAAATGGAAAGGCTCTCGTCGGCATCGCTTCGGGTCAATACGTCTGTCAGTCTATTATGAACCAGAAGACTTCTCCGCAGATGATTTGCCCAGAGGCTAAGATGGCTTTGCAAGTAGCTGCTGGACAGTCCGGCGCTTCCAGCCAATTGGAATGTCGATCGGATATGCAGCTCGATTTCGTTCGATTTTGCGGCAGTGGTTATTACCTTCATAGAATCACCGAACTTGGTTTTGATTGTGCTCCACTTCCAGAGGTCGATTCAAAATACAACGGGACCTGTGCTGCTGGTCAGTACTTGTCAGGTTTTCAAAACAGTGCGCCAGTCTGCGTGCAAAGATCACTTCAAGGAAATTTACCAGCCTTTTGTCCTAACGGAAGTTATCCTGTGGGAATTTCCAATGGTCAGTTGGTCTGCCGGCAGCATGCGTGGCTGAGGGAAAGCCGGCGCAGTTGCACGCCTTACGATTCAGAAGTGTGCAGCACTCAAAATGGAATTGGCTTTCGAGCCTGCTATTCCGACGGAAGTGCTTGGTCAGAATGTGTTCCGTCGATTTGTAATGCAGGCTTTGAGTTGGTGAACAGTCAGTGCAAAGCGGTCTCCTGTGCGCCGGGAACTTCGACTGTTTGTTTGGTTCCTCAGGGTTCGGGCACTCGCAATTGCCGAGCGGATGGAAAGGGTTATGAAACGACTTGTAATGTGCAGTCCTGCAATTCCCCTTACCGACTGGAGAACAATGAATGCGTGACAGATGTTTGTAGGCCAGGAGGCGAGTATTCTTGCCGCAACAATTCTGGAACTTTCGGTACTAAGACTTGCAATGCCTCAGGCTCTGGTTATGGCTCTTGCGTAATCAATGGCTGCATGACGGGTTGGACGCTTGAAAATAACGATTGCCTGGACCGCTTGGCGCCGCGAATTTATTTTCACGAAGCTCCACCAGCGGTATCAACTGGAGCTACAAGCAGTTTTGAAATTGAAGTGGTCGAAAATGAAAGCGGACTTGAGTTCGTGGAGTGCCGTATTGATGGAAGTTCCTGGAGCGTGTGTCAGTTTCCAGTCAAGCTGGTGAACCTACCCAAAGGCAGCCATCGTTTTGAAATGCGGGCACAGGACCGACATGGGAACTTGTCGACCAAGTCCCATGATTGGGTGCTGCAGTAAGAATAACTGCAGCGACACAAAATTACAGCAAATCTGCGAAAGGCTTGAGGTCAACGTTGTACAAAATCACGTCGATCATTTTAGAGCCAGCGCCTTCCATAGGAAGTTCTTTGGCGTTGCAAATGTCATTAGGAGACTTTTTGAAGTGTCGGCTTTTCAAACCAGAAGCTTTGATCTTTTCATAGTCAGCTGTTTCGAAATTGATTGTGTAAAAACACTGAGGACCTTTGCATTCAGTTTTTTTGCAAAAAGCTTTGCCTGAAAACTTTTGAAACTCAGCATTGAGGCTGAGGTTTCCAGCAAATACCGATTGTGAAAAAACGAGAGCCATAATTGTTAAAACTGTTTTCATAAAGAACTCCTTTTTGTTGGTAAGGAGGGTATAGATTCCTCGCTTTCCTCACTCAAACTAATTTGTGTCAGTATATTATTCCGATTTATGTTCCAGTGTGACATAGATCGGATAATGATCAGAAAAACCCAGATCTTGAGTCTCTTCTGGATGAATTAAGAAATTATAACGTCGCGGCACCATTTCGCCAGTGTGACAAAATAGGACATTGCACCTCTCAGAAATTTCCAAATGATTAAATATTTGGAAAGTCGAAAGCTTAATTTTTAGTGCGCTACCTTCAAGCAAATTTTCAGACACAAACATATGGTCTAAGTCCTGCCAGTTGTTGTTGTAATAATAAGTTCCAGGAGCCACAGGAACATCCTTGGCGACAGCTGTTTGAGCCACGCTGGACATCTTTGGCATCTTTGATGTTGTTAAAATATCGTTGATTGGATGAGGCGTGAGGCGCGCGCAATTAGGAACCTGCTCTTCTGGATTTTCACACATTTGATCAGGCTGTTTCTCATTTGTATTAAAATCGCCCAGAGCAAGAAAATGGGCTTTACCAAAGCTTCGTTTTCGCTCTTCGATGATGCTGCGAAGTCTTTGCGCCGCAAACATTCGGTTGTTGGGATCATTGCTGAGAGAAGGCCAGTGGTTCACATAAATAAAAAGTGGCAGGCCCTTAAAGGTGAATTGCACTTCGAGGATGGGTCTCGTGGGGCGTTTGTGCTTTTTACCCTTCACAGTGCCATTGATTTCAACTTCATCAATCTCATAGATCTTATGACCGATTTTTTTGAGATCAGGTAAATCTTTGTACATCAGCGCGACATCAATCCCGCGAAAGTCATAGCTGTCTGTGGTGATTTGGTGTGCGTAGCCCAACATGGTGGCCAATCGCTGTGTGACCTTTTCATTTTCAATTTCAACAAGTCCCACAATGTCGGGATACGAAGCCTCTTGAGAATCCTTCATTTTCAAATCAAAAAGTTTTTTGATACTCAAAAGTTTGGTTTCGTATTTTTGTGCCGTCCAGTTGTTCTTTCGATTCAGGCTGAGGCAATCTTGTTTGAGGCGATCTTGCTGCTGCTGGCAGGACTCGAGCTCAAATCCGCTGCATTCTGCTTTCTTTAGCTCTGCCAGTGCGACACAAGCTTCAGTGGGTAAAAACTCACTGTCGTCCTTATGTTTTTCGATCGGAGCCGAACGGCCTTCGCGCTTTGTTCGCAAATCGACATCGTGTTCAGAATCAAAAAGATTATAAACATTATAGGACATCACTCTCAGCTGAGTGATCACCGGTGGTTTCGGCTCAGGCGTTGGCGAGGGCTCAGGTTTCGGTGCTGGTGTCGGCGTAGGCTGAGCTGCGGGCGGAGGCACCACGTTGGATGAATCATTTTTCGTGCAGGATGAGCTAAGAAGTCCGCCCAACATGAGTGCGAGCAGAAGGACTCCCGTGGACCCATAAGAAGTCGCATTTCCGAATTTCATCCATTGCTTCAAATTTTGCTGCATCATGATTTGCTCCGCCGCGAAGTTTGTAGAGTTACTATCGTCACGAAAATCGCGGCTGAAGCGACAAAAGTCAATTAGAGGCTACCAAAGAAAAGCACGCCAGCATTGGCCGTATCGATGTTTAACTTTTCAGGATTTGGAAAACGAACTTCGGGACGGATAGAAAGCTGTTTTGCAACTTTGTAGGAAAATCCAAAGTGTAGCGAGTTTTCAGTTCGTAGCCACTCATTGAGGCTGGTGTTTCGCCGCTGTTTAAATTCGATATTTCCAGCTAGTACGGTGGCAAAAGAGTCTGTCAGTGAGTAAGAAAGAGCTGGATAAAATTCAATTTTATATTGATCCATTTTGTTTTTATTGAGATCGCCCAGGTTTTTCTTATCCAGTTCGCCGTTACCTACGTAGTGATAAGTCTTGAAAAGGCTAAGCCAGTCTAATTTCAAATCAGCTGTGCCAAAGTTAGTACTGGGCAGCAAAGAAGCACCAAAAGAGTGAGTGCGCTGCTTAAGAGTCTTTGAATAGTAGGAAGTGGGTGCCGTCACGTTCACGCCCGCATTCATCTTAAAGTATTCGGTGTTCACCAATCGAGAGATTCCGGCACCGAAAGACAGATCGTCGATCTCGGTGATTCTTTCGCGGTCATTGGGCGAGGAATAAGTGTAAAAAGGAGCTTTGAATTTCAGTGAGTAGCCGTCCATTCCATAGTCCAAAGAAGGCTCATGAAACCACTCGCCCTTTTCCGTTTTAGAAACAGGGACTGTCAGATCGCCGAAGTAGCCAACTTTAAAGCGACTCGCGGTCGGAGCCGCTTCAGTCAGCTTCGCCGTAGAAGTCGAAACACCCGCTTGGGAATCACTTCCATTCTGTGTGATGGACTGTGTGGTGCTCTGCGCGAAGGCAAGGGTTCCACTAACTAGCAAAGCCAAAGAGGTAGAAACTACCACTGCGTTCGTAGATCGGATCATGATTGGACTCCTGTGAGCTAAGGTTCACCGGGTGTTAGTGAATAAATTTACAGCAGGCAAGTTAGGAATCCGTTGATAGTTCTCGAAAGGCAACTGCTATTAACGCAATGCACTAACACAAGGCTACTTTTTTTCACAGCGATTGGATTCGAAAAGTCTTTTTTGGCATTCGCTGAGGCTTCCAACGTACTCCTGAGCCCGCCACCATTTCTGCTGACCTGTCTCTGCATCAACGGACTTCAGAATGATGCTGCAGCTGCTATTGCAGTATCCACCGTCCTGAGCAAAGCCACATTCTCGAATTGTGAAATTTTCCACGGGCCTCAGTCTGCGGGAATCATAGCTTTTTAGCTTAGAAGAACATTCTGCCAAGGAACCGGCGCTTTCAATGCTACGAAACCATTTGTCTTTACCAGTTTCGGGATCAATTGCCTTGAGAAGGATACTGCAGTTGCTTTGGCAGTATCCGCCGTCCTGATTGTAACCACATTCGTAGTTGAAAATAGTGGCCGCAGAACTTTGAATGGCGAAGGAAAAGAGTAGAGGAAGTAAAACTGCGGCATAACTTTTGAAATCGAGCATAGAGCCTCCTTGGTAGATCAATGAAAATCGGAGACGGGGTTCTCTTCGACCTCAAGATAACTTAGGAGCTCGGACGGTCGCGTTTGATTTACTTTAAAGTGTTACCTGAATAGTTAACAAATGCTTACTGAATCAGACCCTGAGAAAGATCTGAGAATTTAATTTGGCAAACCACAGTGGAATACATCGCGAGGCAATAAATATTTTTGCCCATTTTGATGCGATCCTGTCCCATCTCTCCCGCCGGGATTGCTGGTACGTCAAGTTTGCCATAAATCTTTGAGGCAGCCTCGCCTTGAATTGTGAGCAGCTCGCCATCGATTGCTGCACTTCCGGTTGCCGCAATTCCCGGTTCGTTGGTTCTGAGAGTTTTGGCATGCAAACTAGTAGCAGCTAAATTCGAGATGATCAGGGGACCGACAATTAAACTGACAAATAATCTGAGGAGTGAGCCAACATTCTTCATCGCGTGTTTCCTTATTTTAGAAAAAGATTGAAAGGTTTCAAAAAATATCTACCTTTGGGCCGGGGCCTTTGTCTCCAAATAAATCAATCCAAAGGCAGATACCTCATTTGAGAGTTGGCAAATTGGCTCCAGCGGCTATCCTGCGCCGAGTTGGTTTTGCGAGCGAAATCTTCTAAAAGAACACAGCACCAAAGGTCCGCCAGATTCCAGGCGAGCAATCGATTTTTGGAATCAAGTTCCTCTTGGGGGATGGCAAGCAAAGATTTCTTAATCTTTACAAGGCGCTCCTTCAGAAACTCCGAAGGCCCTAGTTCCCCGAAAAACTTTTGAAAATTTCGAAGGGTGCTTCTTTCGAAAAGGCTCGCAGCAGATCCAGAGACAAAACATTGGTCGTGCCTTCCCAGATCGGAAAGACCTGAGCGTTTCTAAGTAAGCGGGGGAGGCCGGTGTCTTCCACATAGCCTTGGCCTGCAAATATTTCGATGACCTCGCTAACAACCGAAACGACTTTTTTTCCCGTATAGATCTTCAAAAGGGGAGTCAAAATTCGTAGAAGAGCTTTCTGATCTTCGCTGGCTTTGCCAGTTTCTTCCAGGCCCAAAAGAGCAGCCACATAAAAAGTAAAGTGGAAGCATTTTGCAAAGTCTGTTTCAAGTTCCAGCATCAAACGCCGATGCATGGGCTGGTCAGACAGCTTTTTGCCAGAGACATTCCGGCGCTGCGAATAGGAATCTGCCAAGGCTAAACTTCGGCGTAAATCACCCAAAGCACAGATCGCATTATAAATTCGGCTGATGCTAAAGAGGGACGCAATCTTCCGGACGCCGCCACCAAGTCCACCAACAAGCTCCGCTGGACTCTCATCAAGAAATAGTTCCGCAGTGGCTAAGGCCTTAGTTCCCAATTTATTTTTAAGTCGAAGGATTTGTATGTTTTGTAAAGCTCCCGCGGAGTCACGGCATTCGATCAAGAAAAGGGAAAGTCCTTTGACTCCTGCCTCGGCGCCTTCGGGGGCCATGTCCACGGCCTAGTTGAAATTTGAAGGTTGAGTGGCTCAACCAATTCGTGTTTTCAATGAGTTACCAAGCTTATCGAAACATGAAAAAGAAAGGGCCACCCAATGAGAAAGAACGTACTG
>Ga0247843_1006926_pt1 | contig 14361 bp, 21 predicted proteins | sample LaCruzMarch2017__FD_192420 | JGI IMG/M metagenome (GOLD analysis project Ga0247843, IMG submission 192420) | Freshwater microbial communities from meromictic Lake La Cruz, Castile-La Mancha, Spain - LaCruzMarch2017_8m | ecosystem: Environmental > Aquatic > Freshwater > Lake | place: Spain...
CACAGAGTTCTTTGCTGTTCGTCGAGTCGGCATTCTGTAATACTTGAAGTGCGAAGGTCTTGAGTGGACGACCGCGAAAAATCAAGGCAAAAAGCGCGCCATTTACCCCCTGTCGTCATTCCCTTGGACAGAGATTTGAAAGTTGAGAATAATGTATTATATTTATGTAGAAAAAACCTAACTGATTTTGTCGGATCAACGTGGGTGGTGGGGAGAGACTGAGGCTCTTCGGTGCCTGCTTGGATACCGATTGTCGTGCTCACGATGAGGTGATGAAGATACTCTCCTCACACAGTCTCCGATTGACCCGATCAGGTGGATTATTATTTTTCCACCGTCGTGACATTTCCACTTCCGCAGCAAAATCCATGCTTGGGTTCGCCAAGAATCAGAGATTCTCAGTAAAAGAACTTAGGGAAGCTTATTTTCAAGCTGCCAAGCTTTGTCATCCTGACGCTGTGCGAGGAGAGGATGCCAATTCGTCATTATTAGACTTTCGGGATATAACAGACGCGTACGAGCATCTACTTAATGGTGACGACAGTGGGTCCCAATATAGCAAGGAAGAGTTAGCAAACATTATTACCATTAGTGAAGAGGAGGAATACCGTCAGGCATGCAAAGCTTCGTTAGGGATAAGTGCCGAAATTGTTGAGGAATCGAAACAAAATCCCATGTTCCGCAAATGGTTGACGGGCAATACAGATGCCGCTTACCACTGGAGAAATTTCTTTGCTGCTCACGGAGGGCTGGCTAAAAAGTTGCGTCCACCCGCGGGATATTTAGGATCAGGAGACGAAGATAGAGTCGTGACCAAGTCGGAGTTAAGACGGAAGAAAACAACACGGAAATAAAAGGCCAGTACCATTGTAAATAATAGAGGCGGTGTTTTTGTACAATTAATCATTCTCACCACCCCAAGACAAATATGATCACAATGCTCCATCCCAAAATAATTTCGCTTTCTTGATGCACCAGCATATTCTCACCAGCCAAACAAAAATCTTGATCACAATGCTCTACCCCAAATAACACTTCATTCCTCCGTTCTTCCCTCCGTTTAACCCTCCGTTCGTCACACTCGTCCCAGTAGGGATATCATCCGTATTCGTAACTCCTGAACCCGGTGCGACCCCAATGCGCGGGTGTGCCACGAGGGCATCCTCAATGTCACCAAACCGTCCGGTATACTTCTGATACCACTCAACGGTAGACTTCAACCCTTCCTCCCAGGGCATTAACTCCGTCCATCCCAATTCATGAAGCTTACTACTGTTAATCGTGTACCGCAAGTCATTGAATTGTCTATCGGGCACGAAGGTAATGAGTTCATCCTCCCTATCCTTCATACCGAGAATCTCAATCAATCGTTTTGCCACATCGTGGTTACTAATTTCATTATCCCCTCCAATGTTGAGGATCATACCAGGACTGGCCTTGTGTAGAATAACCTCGAATGCACGTGCCACATCCTCGACATAAAGGAAATTACGTGTATTACTCCCATCGCCATGCAACGTTACCGGTCCACCACGTAGTAGTTGGTTGGTGAACTTGGGGATTAATTTCTCGGGGAACTGGTGTGGACCGTATACGTTATTCCCCCTGGTAATGATACACGGCAACTTGAAGGATCGATGGTAGGACTTTACGAGGAACTCAGCCCCGGCCTTCGTTGCTGCGTATGGGTTCGTGGGTTCCAGAATATGTTCCTCATTCATTGCCTCAGTTTCGAACGTCTCGCCTTCACCGTACACCTCATCCGTCGATACATGGATGAAACGACGAATGCCCATGTGAATCTTGGCCGACTCCAGCAGAACATGTGTGCCCATGATGTTACTTTGGGTAAAGTTGAACGAATTCCCAAACGAATTGTCAACATGTGTCTGTGCCGCAAAGTGAATAACAGTATCAATCTTCTCCTCGGTCATAACGTGCGACACAAGGTCTGGACTGCTAATATCACCCTTGACGAATTTAAAGTTTTTAAGACGAGCAATCTCGCCGAGATTTGCGAGACAGGAACAGTAGTCCAGTTTGTCATACACAACCACCTTATAATGCGGATACTTCTTCGCCAAGAGGATGGCCGCATGAGACCCGATGAATCCTTTAGTGTGTAGTAAGTGCAAAGATATTAAGACAGGTTTAGTTCGCATTGCAAGTAGCTGAGTGGATGCGTTTCCTCGGCCACCACCCGCAATCCACCGTCACAACAGTAACGCATTACCATAATATCAACGTACCTGCTCCTCCGGTGAGAAGAATATTGGTTGGAATGTAATCCGTCGCCTCATTGGGTACGAAAGTGGAGGTCATGTTGAGATATCAGCGCTTTGCTAGCTCTCGGCGATGTTAAAAAATTATGGGTTGTTGGTTCAGCAGCAAATGCTCAAGTGAGCTGCGAATGCCATCAGCCATCAGCCCCGTGTTCGTTCGTTTATGCCGTGGGTCTAAAAAACTTGTTGGTTAGTAGTTGCAAAATGCTGTGAGCATGCCATAGCCATCAGCCCTGAACTTTTCAAAGATCATGTTCGTTCGTTATAGCCGTGGGTCTAAAAAACCTATCGTACCACGATTACCACGATATTTTCTTTTCGCCCTTGATTGCCTTCAACCAACAACTCACGTTATGGCTATTCTATTCCATCGTCTCCTCTGCGGTCGGTGTTCACTGTTGCCATATTGTGAAACAAACTAGATAATCATTCATCAATACACGTTAATCAATTCACGAATGATGGTGGGGTTCATGCGGCGCCAGAAATACACACCGAAAATGAAAATCGGGTGATAATACATCCACCAACCAAAGTGACACATGGTCGATACAGGTTTGGCAGTCACATATCGCCTCACCATTGTCAGTAACATTTCTTTTGCGGGTTCCACAACTTTTACACCAGGGTCTTTTCGCGCAAAAAAAACCATGGTACAACCTCCTCCTCCGCCGGCTGACGCGGACGCCCCGGCCCCCTTATCCGACGAGGAATACGAGTCAGATCAAGCTGGTGGGGATGCTGAGCTTGAAGAGGAAGAAGTTTCACAAGAAACAATGGACAATGACGATGGTGAGGAGTGTAATGGTTCATCATTATTACTGCAGGTTGTTTTGCTTGTGCGTGCTCACTTACTTTTGTCGCTCAACCTCAAGATGACGATGATGATGGTGATAACGATGGTGATGATCAAACTGCTGGAGTCGAGGAGGGGGGCGAAGGAACTCGTAGAAGGCGATCACGTCCATCCTCTTCCTCGCCAGCCAATCGTGCTGCCCACCGCCCTCCACGCGACTATCATCATTTACGCCTGAAATCAACACCAACTCTACCACTACTTGCTGATCCGGATGTCGCATCGACCGTGCGTGAGATTGGACGAACTGCTAGCTGGACACTGAGCACTGCTAAGCCGGGGAACGGTGTCGATCAACTTAGAGATTCGAGTCTAGACACCTATTGGCAAAGCGATGGGTTGCAACCTCATCACATTAATATACAGTTCCATCGACGACAGACTGTCTGTGCTATAGCACTATATATGGATTTCAATTTAGATGAGAGCTACACGCCAAAGAAGATGAAGGTCCGTGTTGGTACGACATTTCATAACTTAGAGGAGGTACGTACAGTTGACGTCCGTGAGCCATGTGGGTGGGTTACTATCCCATTATGGCGAAAGTGGGGAGAGGATGTTCTTGATAATATTCTTGACCCGGTACTGGGAGATGAGAAGGATGACGATGACACCGGAGATGGACGTCGAGCACGTGTGCCACCGTGGAAACGCAAGCCGCTACGGACACACCTCGTCCAAATATGCATATTGAGTATGCACCAGAATGGTAGGGATACACATGTCCGACAGGTCAAGATCTTTGGTCCACGGGATTATGGTAATGGAATGGGAGGTGGTGCTGTCGTTGGACATGGGTACGGACTTCACCGTGGCTTCGGCTTGAGTGATGGTCGTGGTGCATTGAGGGATGGCAAGAAGGAAATGATGACGAGTGGGAAACTTAGCTTGCCAGCATTTCAGACAGTGGGAATGAGTCAATTTTCGGTGATAAGATGATTGATCTATCAAAAGATAGAAGATCGATCGTCGCTTTCATATCCGACTTAAATACTCCTTAATGTAGCTTACTTCATTTAGAAACTAGCGGAGATTGTTGACCTTTCATTATTGCTGCGTCCCTCAAGACCCCCTCCCCCATCTCCAACAAACTGTTTAACGGCTGCGCTTAAGACTTTTGTCAATTTCAGCATATTCCTGATACAATCGCTTCCTCCTCTTTTCTGGGAGGGGGTACTTGTATCCATAACTGGTGTAGTGTCCCGCAAGGACATTAATCGACGTATACAACGTCGAGAAACTAGGCTTACCCGCCACCTGTGGGAATCGCCTGTAATAACTAACAAAGTCAATCATTTCTTTCTTGAGATTTTTTCCAAAGTCCTCCATACGATCGGCACCCTTGGCAAGACCAGTCGCCGTGACCATGTGATTGCGCACACGTGCAGCGTCATTCTCGTAGTTGTATGTCAAGCCCCAGTCGGCGGGAAAGGTGTAATCTTTGGTCTGTTCAGGAACGGCGACTTCGGCTGATGCAATCGTTGGGAATAAGATGGTAGACGCTGCAGCCGTAGAGGCAGTTTGAATGAACTGACGACGGCCGGATTGTTCGCTCTATGTGTGTATTATGAAAATGTACGACGTACGAGGGGTAAGAAAAAAATAACCCATGTCAACTTCCTCATTGTCTCTCAATTCCCAATCCATACTTCAACGACAAAATTGTCTCCATTTATATCCTTCCTCGCGGAGTTCCACACCCAACGGCTGTTTTTCACGAATAGTGACCAACTTACCGACACGGAGAATGCCCCAGCGGTGGACACCAGAGCGGCAACGAGGATGACTTGGTTCTTCATGATCATCTATTCGAGGCGGCGCTGATGATCGTATGCGAGGATGAGGCAGTACGTTTGGGTTTATCTGGGTAGAAACTCACACTTTTCCCCACACTCTCACTCTCTCCTTCACTCCCAACCCGAACCGATCGAACAATGGTCAGGGCCAATCGGCGCAACGCCACTGCCTCTCGTTCCATCGCGACCGATGCCTCCGCTGCGGCCGTGGATGCTCCTGACACGCCCGCGACCGTCGATGCCTTCGCATCGTCGTCATCCGCAGACGCCGACACTGGTGAACATCTCGATGACTTCCTACTATCCCTTGGCTCATCGCCCCTTGGCTCGCCTGATACCAATGCCATCGTGGGTGAAACCCCCAACGACGTGGACGTCAATGAAGCCAACGACTGTGATGATACGAGCGTCAATGACAAGGAAGAGGATGTCGATGACAGCGAGTTCTTGCCCAACGCCGCTGTCAACGACGATACCATGAACGTGGATGCCCCCAGCAATGACGCAAACGAGGAGGAAGGGGAGGACACGAACGGGGAGGAGAATACCTCACTCGACGCCCACGACGACACACCGACCGACGATTCGGGGGAGCCACCAGCCGATTTGTGGGACCTCAAAAAGATCTTCACTACGAAGGACATTCTCAAGTCCAATGCGGTGAAGTGCATGGGGGATAAGTGCCGCCTCGTGGCGTGTTCCATCTGGTCATCGAACCTCAATCCCGAAGAGCCGTGGTTTTCTTGCCTTGGTAAGTTGCTGTGTACAATTATGTGTTGTATTCGACTTCTCCATGATATTCGAAACGACATCTCATCGACCCTCCCTCACCCTCACGCCCACTCCTCCTCTCCCACTAGACTGCCAGGAAAATGACTTCGGTGGTTGGCCCGAGGACAAGTTACTCGTCTATCTAGACGACGAATGGCGCAATACGGTTCGTGATAAATGTTCCAATGCTGATGATCCAGTTATGCCGAATGTACCACGAGTGCCCGGTGGGGAACCGACAACAGCATGTCCAAGCATGTCCTCCGATGCAAATGGCGATGCCACTGATGAGGAGGAGGAAGAGGGAGTTGGTGGAATGTGGGAACTGACAAAGATTTACACCCTGAATGAATTGAAGAAATCCAAACCGATCATGTGCTCGAATGAGGACTGTGGTCTTGTCGCGTGTAGTAGGTGGGAGTCGACTGAGGGTGGGAAGCCATGGAACTCATGTCTCGATTGTCAGGCAGCGTAAGTGGATATGCAGTGTTTGTATTCTCTACCGCGTCATTTGTATTCTAATCCTATGATTCATGTCGTCATTGCCATCATCATTTCTTATCGCTCAGTGACTACGATGGATGGCCTTGTAGAGACGAACAAGAACTCCCAGTCGATCATATCACGAAGGAACATCGTCGGCTCATTGTCGAGAAGTGCTCGAATTCTGAAGTGAATCCGAACCCTGCTATGCCAGATCTTCCCCTGGTTCCGGGGTTGCTTTCGACTGCTGGAACGAAGAGTAAGGGATGCGCCATCACTCCACCTCCATCTCACAATAGGGCTGTCGCAGAGAATCAATCGAACGTCGTTGTTGGTATGGCTGGTGGCAGTAAGAAAGGAGGAAAGAAGAAAGATGGGGACGTGACGCCATCGCCTTTGTCAAAGGGTGCAACGAAGAAAGATGTTGCTGCTGGATCCGACAAGCCGAAGGTAATGTCGAAGAATTTATTGGAACTTCACAAAAAGTGGCAAGCCGAGGCCGAAAAGCTTGGTGGGCCAGGTGTTAAAATCATCGTGTGCAAGTCTGAGGCCAAAAAGCTAATATTCGACAAGTTGCACGACGCGTTTGCACCGATGAACATTGATGGCATGTAAGTGTATCGTGCTTTTATATATCCCATGCCTTTCATCCAACTCCTTATCTTACCAATGATCGTGCTCTACAGATCAAAAATGCTCAAGTCCATCGTTCCTTCAATTATCCTAAGATCATGCCTCGATGACATGGTGGATCAGCACAACAGTAATCCATTCGCAGAGGACAGTGACGACGACAACGATGATGATGACGATGAAGGCAAGCCGAAGAAGAAGAAGAAACAGACTGCTACGAAAAAGTCCACCAACAGCTCGGACGAGTTTGCTGGATCACTCCGTCTCAAGGAGGGACGGAACGTCCAGAACTCTCTATACTACGTTGACCACTCCAAATTGGCCAACGAGGGAAATGGATTGCCCCCTGGAGTTAAGAATGATCTGATTTGCGAGTCTCAGAAGTCGAAAGCTGAGTTGGACCACTTTGGTCGACAGCTCAAGTCTATCACGGCCGAAGCCTCTCAGCTCGAGTCGGAACCGAAGAACGAAGCGCTTATTGTGGAGTTGGCCAACCTTGAGAAAACTCTGGAAGAGATGACTGAGAAAATCACACAACTTCGGTCTCATGCAGTCAGTAAGTTTGTTTTAGTTTGTTGCTCATTATTATGTAATGTCCTCTCCTCATCGATAATCATACCCGCCATCGTGCACAAAGACGAAAAGCATGTACAAAAAGTCAGGAAGGAGATCGATAACATGTCAGCTGTTTGGCGCAAACGCAAGCGCCAGTGTTATGAGTTTATCACGAACATGGAGGAATCAACCGAAGGCACGATCTCTCTGAAAAAATGCTTGAAAGGAGAAGGTGCGTTGGAGATTGACAGCGACGAAGCAGCCATCAAAGGGGCGACAACCTTCGGCCAGAGGAAGAGGCCCAAATTTGGGAAGAGCACAGGTGGAGAAAACAATGGGGTGACCACTGTGCGTGCCGACGACACATTTATCGGTGTTCAGTTGAGCTCACAGGGACGGCCAGAGCGGGTGTTCCTTTGAAGAGTAGTATGGGGGTTCGTGGAGAATGCATGTTGTGTTTTATCATTTATTATTTGGATTTCGTTTTCACAGCATTGGATGCCGTGTTTTCGTTAGTCTTCATTGTACGGATGTGGGCGTGTTCTTTCAATCTAACCTCCGGGAAGAGAAGAGCAAATCACCTCGATAGTATCTTTGCAAAATTTTCAACTTTTTCTTTATCTCGAAATAAATATAAAACTATGATATATCAACTCCTAAATCCTAGCGTGACGTTTAGTTCCTCGTATTTCTATTCTTCCTCAACGTGACTTCCTCACAGGCTTCCTGGGGCACCTTTCGTGATGCAAGTACGGATTGCTCGTCGTTCATTGTGGGGTTGACCATGATTTCACTGACGGTGCAGCAAATGTTAGTGCTTTGCCATCGCACGTGTAGGGTACAGTGTACTCATTATTTGCTGCCATACACGTTGCTTGTGACTTTCAGCAGTATCAAGTAGGCTTGCGAGTGGGTTTAAGTTGGACTTGATTGGACTTTGAGGAATGGCACGACATCCCTCTGGAGGACAGAGGATGCCACATTTATTCCGCTGACTGGGATTAGCAAAGGTTTTATCTGTCCAAACAGACACATTGTCAGCATCAGTTCCAGCAGCCCCATCCATGTCACAGATTCCACACTGTGCATAGTAGTAAAGCATCCCAAATATTCAGTAGATCTCCAAATGGCTTGAGTTAATGCTTTGTTACTGGGATAGCCTAATGCATACTGGTTTTCCCTCCACATTGCCTGCTCTGTCATTGCCTTGGCATTCCCTTCAGCCCATATCAATGCCGCCAGTCCAGTTCTCCACTTCAACTTAACAACTGTCTTGCTTTTGGCAGTATGATACTTGAACCGCATACTGTTGTGTGCCTTTAGCCAATCTTCCTTGGTGTTGGTAGCGGCTGAGGAGGAGGCTATCAAAGCTTGGAGTTAGTGAGGAGAGTAAGTAGTGTACTGATAAGTTTAATGTTGTATAATCTTGTGTTTGAGAGTAGTATGCAGCTGTGGTTGATTTTATGAGGAGGTGTAGCCAAGGCTTGAGACGTGCTTCAGGTTTGACTCACATGCACGACAGGACTCAAAGCCTGTTCATATTGACTTCGTATGAGTATTTATAGCCTCCTCCGCTCCCGCCTAAAAGTTCTGGGGGAGTGGTGGGAGTGAACTCGCTCGTGCGTGCAGGCCGCTCACGCACGAAAAGAGGTTCAGATTCAGCTCTACTTAGGATGATGTTGTCGGCTACCAACGCCATGATTGTCATACTACTATTGGTAATCTTTATCCTAGTGGTATCTCCCTTGCGGAGCACTACCGTAGAAGTAGGAGAATTGTCGAGTAAAACTTCCTCATCAGCGCTGTCATTGTCGTCATCGGAAGCGTGTTGTGCAGTAATGTGCACCACCCCACCCACATCATGCTGCCTCGCCTGTTCTGACACATCATCCGACCGTGAACGCTATTTGTTAATGACAGCAATGGAGGGAATTACACACCATATTATGGACAAACATTATGCCACAAACAATGATAAACAGAATATGCCATGGTTGGCAAGTAGAGCATGGGAGGGGAATTCTCATATTGGTAATCGTCCAGCACAGGCTACGTACTATTACGATTGGATACGTTCGCTTGTCGTGAAGAATGGAAGAGGAATTGAACGAATATGTGAAATTGGGATGAATGGTGGACATTCTGCTATCATTTTCTTGGCAGCAACAACTCCCTTTACCAACAAGAATAAGAATAATCAAGATGACGATGGAGTTGTCAGCAGTAGCAGTAGCGGTATCATCAGCAATAAGAGTGCCAAATTGATAATGTTTGACTTGAATCAATATGAATATTCAACAACTGCCAAGAAATACATTGAAACCATGTTCCCAGGTCGATTTACTTACTACCCCGGTAATTCTCTCATTACCTTGCCACAATGGACGTCTAATCTAACAAAAACAGCATCTCCTAATGAAATAGAGAAGTGTGATGTCTTTTCTATTGACGGGGATCATTCCTACGAGGGGGCATTACAAGATATACGTAATGCAGCATTAGCCACAAAACAAGGTGGATATATAGTGTTAGATGATATGAATCCCGGATCAGGTACACGTAAGGCATTTGATATGGCAGTACAGGCTGATAAAATAATTGGCCAACCCAAATGTGTCGAGAATGTTTTGATTAAGGTAGGGTATGATGATCGTACTGATATTACGAATGCACGATCATTATTGATATCATGGTGCTCAGCTGTAGTTTTGTAAATGTCTACGTTTTGAGGGAGGAGAGAGGATGACGAAGAGGAAGAAGAAGAGATAAAATTAGTCTAGAGTGAATGGACTTGTGTTGCTTTATTGCTGTTATTGTTACTTTTTCGATTTGGATTGTGGTCTTTTTTCTGACCTAGCTTTCTTTGTCGTCGGGCTACTGCTTGATGAGTCTTCTGTTGTTATGATCTGTTCTTTGGTCGGGCCGGTGAAGTTGAGTCTTATCGAGAGAGATGAAAAGAGATGGAAGATGTGGGTGAGGAGGAACTTGTTGAAGCAAGCTGAATAGCAGAAAGCAAAGACTTACTTCTTCGCCATTCTACAAATGAGAGTTTATGTGAAGATAAGGCATCGTCAGAAACATTCAACAAACTCAACAAAGCAGACTGAAAACGCTTACATCGGTGAATTGTCTGGAAGACCCATTACATTCTTCCGAATATTGTACACCACCTTCCTTGAAAGATGCATTGGATTGCCATGCGGGGTCGTTCCTCGCAACTTATTCTCGTTCTTATGTGCTCCATTTGCTCCAAATGCTTTTGCCATTTCAGACAGAAAGATCAAGTCACAAGGACACTTGAAATTTAAAGTCGCATATAATTTTGCGCACTCTAGACGATCGCTGGGCGTCGATGAAGATTCAAGATGAGCGCCTCCAGAAATTACCCCCACGAAATGTTGACCGGCATTAATCAGTTAAAAGAATTACGAAGTAATGTATCTGTGGAGATTGAAGCAGAGCGAGAGATCAACAAGAAACTAACAGACGAGATTTCTGTTTTAAATACGCGACTCATCAAGTCGCAAGCTAACCTGAATGCTCTTGAGGAATCTAAGGAAGCATATTCAAAGAGTATTGAAGAGTGCGAGCTTGTGTGTGAGTATCATTCACTTTGTATGATTCTTGCCCATTTATAAGAAATCATGAAACTTATCAAAATCTTTGACAAACGCTCATCAGATAATAAAATAAATGAATCAAGTCAGAATCTATTGAATGTATTGAGGAGGGACTCCAAGACAATTCAGAAGAATTTAGAGACTATGAAGCTATCGTGATCAGAAAACTAATTCCATCATTTACTTTCACGTAACACGTTAGGATTGATTGCCGTGGCTGATTCTAGTTTCATTAACACTATTTAGTACTAGTTGTTACAAATTCTTATCTGTTTCTCTTGCCAGGAATTCTTCTACTATTTTTTACTACACCCTAACCTCTGGTTTACCTCGACGATAGTGAAGCTTTATCAACTTCAGATACAATGTCCTTTTGTCCAATCTCGGCATTTATCAAATGATAGTTTTCAGGTAACAAAGACACAGCTCTTAATGATGGTTGAAGATAGGCATTCTTTAAGGAGTCATCAATAGCTCTCTTCTGCTTGCATGCGTCATCAATTGCAGCACTCATTTCTATGGGAAGATGGTTAATTACTGAATCTGAATAACTCTTTCGACCCGTGTAAAACTTGAAGAGAATAGTCACGACGATAAGAGGGATAAGCAACATTGCTGCAATGAAGTTTTTGGAAAGCATGAGGACGAAGAGCACGATTTCAGCAATTATCATGTATACCACTGAAAGTCGTTGGAGGTTGAGCCATAACTTTCCTCCAGAATCATTGATGGGTGGGTAGATGAATAGAAACTGGTTGCGTAGTCCAACAGTGAGAAAACTGAAGACCAGCAGAGTGAAGAAGGAAGTAATGGGCGACATGCAGCTGTAGACGTACTGCACCATCGTTAACACCACAATCTTAGTTCCAGTCTCAGTGCCAAAGAAGTACTCAGCAGGATCGTTCAGGGACGGTAAGATGAACATTTCGTTCCTTTCCTTCTCAGACAAGTTATGCCCAAGCAGTTTAGCTAGCATTTTCCTGATTAGGTTCATGACGATAGGAACGATTCGTAGAAGTTCGATACCCAATGGCACAAGGCTTTGGACAATGATAAGTTGGATGAAAAATGCAGCCTGTGCTGGAAGCGCCTCTGATAGAAGTGTGATACCACTTGCTGGATCTTCGATAATTCCTTGTATAGAACTGAACAATGTCGATGCAATTGTCGACTAATCAATTGCGAGATGTACAAAACGGTATGAGACATGAATTTATTCAACAAATTCATTCATTAATGTGGGCATAACTTACGATGAAAAATGTTTGGATAATACTGAAAGCCGCCAGTTTAACGAAGAGGGAAGGATGCTTAAAGGTCTCAATCTCAATACCAAGCTCGAACTTCACGAAAACAAGAAGAATTTTTGGAAGGAGAGAGAGGAAGATAACCAACAGTAGGGGAGCAAATACTGACAAGGCCTCAGAGAGCCATGCATACTTTTCCACCGGCTCTTTTAAAAATGGAAGTAATCCTGTCAGGCCTTCTACGTTGGAAATCGATTGAACAAATGCGACGGGTATAGTCCAGAAGATACAGAGTAAGATGGTCAACATCAAGCTGAGCACTTCCCCTCCTTGCTTCATCTTGTTGCTTGTACCTATATTTCCCCAGCTGTATTGATAACAGAAAAAGAGTATATCAGCAATGATACTGAAGAGAAGAGAGGCGATACAATTATCATATAATAACTCACTTCACGCAGTCTGGCACTGGTGGCTCAATTGGAACAACAGACCACGGCTTTGGGTATTGAATTCTTTGTCGAGCAAGATTCGCCGAGGTAAGGTCAAAAAAGGTGACGAAAGCAGCGCTACGTGGTGCGCCATCTTCCTTGCTGTCAACTTGCAACGGTTGCTTGACATTGTCAATGTCTACTCCTATAGAACTATCCTCCATCCCAAGACGTACAGATTCGATCGAGTGGCGTCGTAACTCTATCTCGCCATTCAAGTCCTTGATCTCTTGTGACCAAAATGGGACGCTTTCCACCTTTTCCCCTCCAATCTTTTTTGTCTTATGCGATGGTTGTGTATGCTTTACATTGACGACATTTATTCCATGCTCTAGCTTCGGTATCAATGCATCACGCTCTGCAACTTTCTTGTCCAGTTGCGGCGTAATAAGGGCAACATGAGCCTCGGCAACTGCATCATGGGAGAAGCACCGTTGAAAGAAACTCCTAACTGCCTTATTCGTTTGCATCTCAGGTGGTAGTCCTGACAAATAGACACTGAGGTTCTGAGCAGATTTCTTGGAAAGGAATGCGTGCCGATGAGCTGTAAACCACTTAAAGTCCAGCACAATAAAACACATGGCTGCCCCAAAAAGAATATAGGCGGCGACAGCGGTTGCATACACCCCCGAGTTGTTCTTGCCCATATCGCTAAGACTAAGAGAGTAAATTAGATCATTTGGCCGACTACCATTCCCAAACATGGAGTAGATCGGGAAAAGGAAGACGGAGTTGAAAACACCCACAAGAGAAAGTTTAACACCCGTTTGCATAACACGAAGTGTCGTTAATGCATCCATCCCACACTGTTCACGCATATCATCATCGGGAATATTAAATACCTTCCACAACCAGCTGATACTACCAAATGAATCATTGGCCACTGGTACATCAAATTTAGTGGAACTCTTTTTGAAGTTGTACACTCGTGGAAATAGTGGACGTACGAAAAGAAAAATAACGAATAATACGCCAAAGATGCTTAGATATAGCGTACAAGTGTCCTTGATAAGCTTTGTCTGATTTTTCGGAGTTAAAGCCGTCGAAGCACCCTCCTCCTCCTGCTCCTGAAGCATACGATCAGGGGGAGTTGTTGCTTCCGAGGAGAGCAAGTGGTACCCATCTGCGAAGGAATAAGCACTTCCCCCCTCATGAAGAAGCAACCGAGGAGAGTGATTATCGACGTAGGAATCATCATCGTCGAGATAGGCAAACCAAATTTGGCCGCAAATTGCGATCCATGCAAGTATGGCCAATTGTCGGAGTTTTTTACGTAGGGTGTTGTTGTTGTTGTTCAGCCGACGCCCCTGTCTTGGCGAGGCATCATATCCACCGCCGTCCGCAGCGAACGTCATCATCGCCATCTAGTGGTTGAGATTGGAGCTGAGCGCTCTGAAGAATCTCCCTTCGCATATGAGATGAGGCGACGTCCTCGTCTTTTTGAACCCTCAGATTGTCTGTGTGTGTGTGTATGTCTTCTTAGGTTATTTTCTACATAACACAGTGTATGTCTTCTTAGGTTATTTTCTACATAAATATAATATATGAGACTCCATTCAAATTTCAAATCACCGTCCTATTATCACTGCCTCAGGGCATATGATAATAGTATCCATTACGGAATTGTTCA
>Ga0247843_1006927_pt1 | contig 14361 bp, 13 predicted proteins | sample LaCruzMarch2017__FD_192420 | JGI IMG/M metagenome (GOLD analysis project Ga0247843, IMG submission 192420) | Freshwater microbial communities from meromictic Lake La Cruz, Castile-La Mancha, Spain - LaCruzMarch2017_8m | ecosystem: Environmental > Aquatic > Freshwater > Lake | place: Spain...
CACTTTGCTCGATCAGGGCAGGCTCGCTACAAAAGCCTTGACGGTTTCGTCAGGGCTTTTTTTATTCACCTCTTTATGTTCTCATTCTAGGTCCTTAGCGCTGTCGAACTTTTGCTTGTTCAAAAGTTATCAGAATACTGACAAACTCGTTTCGTAAGACCTTTCTGTTACCTTATTATTTTTCAAAGCAAGTTGAGTCGTTCGATATATGAACATGAAATAATTGATTCCGCATTTTGACATTGAAAAAATCATTATTTTTAGAAGAATTACAATAAATTAGAAATGGAAATAGAATCGGTTACTATTGGAAATCAAATTTGGATGCTCAAGAATTTAGATGTCCATACATTTAATAATGGAGATTCTATTCCCCTTATTGAAAATGATACTGATTGGGAAAACCAATCTCCTATTTTGATTGGGGAGTCAAAAGCAGCCTCCTGTTATTACAATAATGTTAAAGACACAAATATTCCATACGGCAGGTTATATAATAGGCATGCTGTAGTTGACCCACGAGGACTTGCACCAGCCGGTTGGCGAATAGCCACAGTACAAGATTGGGAAGCGCTTTTTTCATTTTTAGGTGATAATTTTCATGAATCAATTATAGATCCAACCCATTGGAATCCTAAAAAGACATCTTGGTTAGATAACTTGTTTGGATACAAACTCCCTAAAAAACAATTTACCAATGCTAGCGGATTAAGCATATTACCTGGCGGAATGAGAACTGAATTCGGCTCCTTTTATAACATAAAGAATCGAGCCTATTTTTGGTGTGCAAGTGAAAGCATTTTTACGGGAGTATCCGATCAATTAGAAATTGATGGCTTTTTAAAGAACTACACGAGCTCATTCCACACAGGTGAAGGTCTTTCTGTTCGTTGTGTTAAGATTTAGTTTTATTTCGATAATAACACAACACTAACTCACAACCTATGGTGTTAAACACACGTTTATTCTTCGATTCATAAGTAACATCTCCCTATTTTTATCCAATGAAATATTTCCCATTTCTACTCGCCCTAACGTTTTTAATAGCTAGTTGCAATTCAGAAGACAACACTAAAATCCCCACTCCACCCGCACCCCCTGAGGCAAAAAAACCTGTTGAGGTAAAGAATAAAATCAATAAAACGGATGAGAAACCTACCACCGTTAGCGGTAGATTTTATATTACGCATGAAACTGATTCAGAAAGTGAAATGCCTCAATCCCTTGTTTATGTAATTTGTCAAGCAGAAACCACCTTAGTTGCAAAAGTTATGGGCGATGCAGCACTCGTTGAAAAAAATCAATTTTCCGACATGGACATTCCATCTGATGCAATCACTGCCTGTGCGAGCTGGTATGCCGGGGCAGGTGATTACTTTTATTTGATTCCTGACAAACGCAATATGCTTAAGGTTTTTCAAGGCTGGCAAGACGAGGGACAAGAAACACCTGGATATCATTGGAAGAAAGCAAAAGAGATACATTTCTAGCCTAATAGAGAAACAAACCCGGTTGATATCATCATTAGATATTTAATAATGATGCTTAATTACAAAAATCAACACTCAAAAATATTGCATTCCGTCAATGCCCGAACCCCAATCATTCGATTAAATCTAAACAGAAGTTTTCTTCTTTACATAAATGTGCAACCATAAGAGTTGCAGAATTTGCAAGTGCCGTGTTTGGTGTTTCAAAAATAGCATAATAGAAATGCTTTTTATTATGTACATTTGAACTTAAATAATTATAATGAAAATACTCTTTACCCTATTGTTAAGTGCGTTTACCATCGGTGTTATGATCGCGCAGGACCTAATCACTTTTCGAAACGGAACTCAAGTAAATGGTAGCATACTTGAACTTACACCTACCTTGATTAAATTTAAAAAAGTTGCGGATGGTCCAACGTATTCCATGAACCTCTCAGACGTAAGTTCAATTACCTATAAAAACGGAACTGTTGAAACGTTAAACCCAAGTCCGATTGTTTCAAATCCTGCATATACAAACAAAACGAACACCAAGTCAGACCCCATTGAAGATGAAATGCTCATACCCACGAAGCGCTATGGGGGCCCACGGGTAGGTATTACCTACATCAGTGCAGGCACTACACGTACAAGAATCGCTGACGCGTTCAATCGGGAAGACATTACGCCATTTGTATCGCAATTTGGGTGGCAATTTGAAACGCGCATCTTTACCCTAGAAAATGGAGCTGCTGGGTTAATTGAATTTATTCCATTAATTGGTGGAATTGAACAAGGACTGTTTTTACCAAGCGCATCAGGTATTATTGGTTTTCGGGGTGCAAATGGAGTTGAATTTGGAGTTGGACCAAGCGTTTCGCTTGCTGGATTTGGGATTGTATTGGCGGCGGGAGCATCCTTCAAGGTAGGTAAAATCACCTTCCCAATAAACATCGCATTTAGTCCAAACATCAAGAAAATTCTTCCAGATGAACAAGTGTACGACTGGAATACTGGCACGTATCAAACAATTCCAGGTCAAAACTCTAATTCAGGATTTAGATTGAGCTTACTCGTTGGATTTAATTCTCGTAAGGGCTAATTATGAAATCGATTAAACTCGTTCTTGCGTTTATCTGCCTCGGAGCAGGTGTATTTGCTCAGGATACTCTGATTAAAAATTCAGGAGAACTTCTAACAGGAATTATTGTTGAACAAGTCGATGGATATATATCCTACCGCGGAGAACTCAGCGAAGAGTTAACCGTGATTGCATTAGATCAAATATTGTTGATTAAACGAGCAAATTCGCCCGCCGAAGTATTTTACAAGAACGATACACTAATATCAAAAAACGGAGCAATAATTCCCGTTAAAATTCTGGAAATTTCGCCCAATTCTATAACGTATTTGCGATACAATGGACATATCCAATCTCCTACAACCACAGATCCTAAGAATTTCTTGCTTATCAAATACTCGGATGGTGCTATCGAAAACTTTAGTGACTTCAAGGCTGTAACGGTATTGCAGAAGGATCAATTGATTGAGCTTGCCCAATACGATGCCAACGTATACTATAAGACAGGTGCGGGTGTAATCATTGGAGAGGTACTCTTAGGAATTTCTTCCGTGATGTTATATCCGATGGTGGCTGGAATTACCATTGCATGTGTTAAGCCAACCAAACTCGATAATCCATTAAATCCAAATAATGCATTGCTTAATTCAGAGCCTGACTATAAACTTGCATACGCTAAACAAGCTAAAAAGCGTAAAACGAGAGATGCACTCATCTCTTATTTCAGCGGTATAGTAGGGATCATTGGCACAATCTTCCTTGCTGTACAATAAAAGTTCCTCTTTAGATGAACTTAAGACCAAGATGCGTGTTGAAACGAACATGAATTCAGTTCAAAAAAACATTTTTGGCGACCCGTTGATTCCTTGCTGTATGGATCCACTTACCGGATTCTATCGCGATGGGTTATGTAGAACCGATGACTTTGATAAAGGGCGACATGTTGTTTGTGCTCAAATGACGGAAGAGTTTTTGACCTTTTCTAAAGCAGTTGGCAACGACCTTTCTACGCCTATTCCACACTATAATTTCTCAGGATTGAAGCCGGGTGATTTTTGGTGTCTCTGTGCGCTGCGTTGGAAGGAAGCGTTAGCGGCAGGCAAGGCTCCTTTAGTGAGACTTGAAGCAACGGCGGAAGCAGCATTAACTTATGTTGAAATTTCAGACTTAATTGACCACGCATACCGCCATGTCGATGCTCAACCTTGAATACACGTACTTAAACCTTCCCGCGTCATTTTATTCCTACACAAAGACGCTTCGCTTTCAATCCCCACACCTGTTAATCGAAAACGAAGCCCTTTTAGCCAATCTAAATATTCCACACGCCTATCTTAGCGCGTTGATCAGCGTGGATACTGATGTCAAATCTTTAGAATTATCCAGTTCCTTTTCTCAAGCCTACGCAGGACATCAGTTCGGACATTTCACAATGTTGGGAGATGGTAGGGCCCTAGTGATTGGAGAAATTGTTAAAGATAAGGAGCGCTACGACCTTCAATTGAAAGGCAGCGGTCCTTCAGCCTATGCAAGACGTGGTGATGGCAAGGCAACCGTTAAAGCCATGATGAGAGAATACCTTATTAGCGAAGCGATGCATGGCTTAAAAATTCCTACCTCGCGTTCCATAGGCGTGGTAGCCACTGGAGAAACTATTAGCCGCGAAAGGCAAGAACCTGGGGCGGTGCTCGGACGAATCATGAAAAGTCACCTCCGAGTTGGAACCTTTGAATATGCGCGGTATTTTTTAACCACGAAAGACTTAGAAGCACTGTTGCAGTATGCGGTCGACCGACTTTATCCGCAATGCAGAGCGGCTGAAAATATGGCCGTTGAATTCATTTTATCGGTGGCTACCAACCAATTTCAATTGATAGCGGAATGGATGCGTGTTGGATTTATTCACGGCGTAATGAATACAGATAATACTGCACTGAGCGGAGAAACCTTTGATTATGGTCCTTGTGCTTTCATGAATCAATACCATCCCAAAACTGTTTTTAGCTCCATTGACACCCAAGGACGCTATGCCTTTGAGCAACAAGGCAATATAATCCAATGGAATTTGGTTCGATTAACGGAAGCACTATTACCACTCATAGATTCTGAGGAGTCCCGTGCTATTGCCCGAGCAAAAACTCTGATTCAATCCTTTGACCAAGAATGGACAGAAATATATAATTACAGCATGGCCAAGAAAATTGGTTTTCATGTGGCAGATTCAAGCAGTAAATTGCTGATTGAAAAGCTATTAGCCCTCATGCAACTTCACGCGGTCGATTACACAAATACCTTCGCCGGTTTGAGTCATGCCTTACCCGATTCCATAAATCCTTGGAACATACCCGCATTCAGCACGTGGAGAAAATCCTGGAATGAAACTGCCGAAGCACTCGGGTATGCAATGGAAGAGCGCCTTAGATGCATGGCAGCCGTAAATCCCGTAGTAATCCCAAGAAATCACATCGTTGAGTCGCTACTATCCGAAACTGGACAGTGGGAAGCAAACCCCGGAAAAAAGCAACGGTTCCAAGAGGCCTTAAACATTTGGAGCAATCCATACTTCTTTGATGCGAATCTTATTTCTTGGATGACTCCACCCACCCCGGATGAGAATTTGGGGCATCAAACATTCTGCGGGACCTAAGAATCGGGATTATTTCTACTAAAAAATGTTTTTACTTTCAATCATGATTTTATTACTATTGTTTTTGCATCCATTAAATGCTGTGAATGAGCCTTGGATTTGCCACTGCAAGCTTTTTTAAGGAATTAATATAAAATTTAATTTCGCTTAATATTTACTTAACTTAGCTTAGTGAAACTAAGCAGTGTCTTTAAATTATTATTCTTTCCTCTACTAATTGTTTTGTTAGACTTGTATTTCCGCTGGGATCGCATGAGTTATTTCCACGCGAAACACTTCTATTTTTATTTAGCATCTGTTCTCGCTTCCATACTATTCCATGTGATTTGGATACTTGTTTTAAAAAGAGTCGTGGCAATTAATTGGCTCTATTATACGCTCGGTTCGTTTTACTTTCTACTTACATTATTTATTGTTGGGGCAAGCTTAGCTTTTAAGCACATTAACGACCTATTCCCTAATTACTACACCCTACTCTATTTTAAAACGGAACCCCATAGTGCCTTTATGATAATCCGTGATGTAAGCGGATGGAAAGAACTGCTGGGAATACTTGGAACCGCAGCCATAGTCACATGGGGTGCACGCAGGCTTATTACCCGTCATATTCCAACGGTAATCACTTCAAGAATCCTGATTTTAGCTATTTTTCCTATCCTTCTATTTGAGGCCTTGGTTGCAACACACAAAACGTATGATCAATGTGCGCTGGTTGATGTGAATTTCTGTGCATGCGTTCAACGCCATGTATTCACCTGGGACGACCATACCTCTTTCAAAGGAAAAGGCTTAGGAATCAGAAAGGTAGCTATTCAAATCGATCGAAAACAAGCTGCAAAATTTAATGTGTTAGTTATTGTGTGTGAATCGCTTCGAAAACGAAGCCTTGGTGTTTATGGAAATGCTAAACAAACAACGCCGAAACTTCAAGTCTACATGCATGCGAACGCAGCATCTACCTATCTGTTCGAACAACCGTTCACGGTATCAACAACCACGATGTTGGCTGTTCCAGCAACCTTGAGTGGTATTGGTCCTTATCAAGATTCTTCACTGTTGTATACACAACCATTGATTTGGGATTATGCCAAACAGTATGATTATAAACGATTCTTTTTAAGTTCACATACGCTAGAATGGTATAGGTTTGCAGACTTCTATAAACATGACTCATTAGATATCTGGTGGAATCACGACAATTCTGGCCTGCCTTATTATAATGATTTAGGAATTCGAGATGAGCTAACCATTAACAAAGCGATACAAACTATCGCCTCCTTCAAGGATAACCCGTTTACTGGGGTGATCCAACTGAATACCACCCATTACCCTTACCGTGTTCCAACAAACTATGCGCGGTGGAATGGTCGCTATCAAGACGCATATAACAATGCGGTAAGGTATCAGGATGCAATCCTAGGGAAGCTATTCGATTATATGCAACGAACAAATAAACTAAAGAATACCGTTATTTTACTTACTAGCGATCACGGTGAATCCTTGATGGAACATCACAACATTGGCCATGTTGAGAGCAATTACTATGAAACGATTGCCATACCATTATTTGCTTATATCCCGCCAACATTACTAACGAAAGCACAACGAGTCGCACTCAGTAATAATCAGAAAAACATTACATCGAACATCGATCTTGTACCCACCTTGCTTGATTTATGGAATATTGATCAAACAAGTCATTGGAAACCCTATACGGCACGGTTAACTGGGTATAGTTTACTCAAGGAAATCCCTAAAGACCGGAATATCATTACCTTAAACAACAATCAAATCGCTAGTTTCAATACGGGTATATCCCTTATTAATTCAAAATTTCATTTTTTACTTCGGACCAACCTAACGCCAGCAAAAATAGAATGGTATCAATCCAGCGATGAAAAAGAAATTCACGATTTAGGTCCAGGGTTACCCAATGCTGTAAAACACACGATTAAAAAGGCAATACATCCATTCCCTGTTTGCAATCCATTTTTAGATTACTTGAATTCTAACTCATCTAAATAAATGGTGCGTTGAAGGCGCAATCCTTTTTCAGTATATATCAAAAAAGTTAACTCATTACGCCACGGCCGAATCCGTAAAACGCCAAAATTATTTTCCATGATTGGACCGTCTTCGCGATGGACATTAGGAGCAGCAAACCCCCATGATTCTGAAATTCCACTGCTGGTTAAATCATACAAGGGGTATTCCGAAGTACAATCCTTAGAAAGTTCCGCATAGTGCACATCGCCAGAAATAAAAACCACGTGTTCCTTCCCGACAGCATAAATTAAATTCCTCATTCGTTCTTGTTCACTTGGAAAATTAGCCCAAGTCTCATATCCATTATATTCCGTTGCAAATTGCGTAGAGGACGCGATTATTGTAACCGCCGACTTCACCTTTAACTGTTCCGCTAACCAGGCCCACTGTCCCTCGCCAAGCATGCTAGAATCTTCCGCATAAACCGGAAGATACAATCGTTCATAAGGGTAATACGTATCCGTTTCTTCACTTGGTTTATTGATTCGTTTTAATGAGCTTCTAAACGTCCGGGTATCGAGTAAAATCAACTGAATTTTTTTCCCTCGGTACCTAAAGAGGTAGGATTGATAAATGCCTTGATGACTTAATAATTGTGTTAGATTTGGCGGTTGAAAAAATGAAGTAAACATGCGTTTTGAAGCTTCTTTCAAGGGGTAATATTTACCTACATCATCCATCCCGTAATCGTGATCATCCCACGTTGCATATAGGGAAACGCTGCGCTTTAGTGCTTGAAAATTGGGATTGCATGCCAAGGACTGATAGGCAGCGTTTATTCGCATCGAATCATAGGTGTCCGCATAGATATTATCACCAAGAAAGACAAATGCATTGGGCGATTGAGCTTTAGCCTTACTTAACAATGAAAGTTCTTTCTCCTGATGCAGGCATGATCCGAAGGCCAAACTAAATCCCTGACTGAACAATGGGACAGTTTGTATAAGGCAACTCAATAAAATCAATGGAATCATTTGTTTCATGCGGCATAAAATTACTAGTTTTGGGGAGATGGCCAAACCCGGATTAAATTTCATTCATTTTGCGGCAGTTTTCGGATTGTTTATGGGCTGTTCGTTGCTCTTGGTCTTTTACAACGGACTCATGCCCTTTTTAGCCATTACGCTACTCTTCTTCGGGGGAAGGTTGGGAATCAGAAAATTAACGGGACATGCCACCAAAGGACTAGGCCTGTTTAAAAATGTGTTTCTCGCACTCTTTTTTATCAGTGCTGGTTTCCTGTTTAGTATGCTGCGTTCTGAAACCAATTATGCATATTTGCTCGATCGAACTCCATCACTGAATATACAAGAAAATGGAACTTGGACTCCACTTGATAAAGCCAATACTATTGATCTCAGTGAAACCTATGCGAGTCCCAGTGTGCGAATCCATTCCATTAACATCAAACGAAATCAACCCGGCCTTGCAGGACGCTTACTCAATCTTACCATTTCACAGCGGGTAAATGTATTTACTTTTAATACGAGCAACGATTTTTATCTTGTCGCGGACCCGACCCGAGATTTTGCTCCGCTTTCTGTCTCTGAAGCAAACGAACGCAAAGAAAGTAGCTTTTTAATCAATGCAAGCTTTTACGACCCTTCCAATCAAGCCTTGGGAGAAGTGATTTATTGCAGCCAACAATATCAATCCAAAAGCAATTCATCAGGCTATTTCAAGGTAATCGATGGGATTCCACATGCGGGGCCTCGATCTATTTTTGACGCGTATAAAAACACTCCCCAGTATTCGTGTCAAGCACACCCTTCTACCATGAAAAACGGAGTTATTTTCGAATACATATTAAACAATTCCTTTCCAAAGTGGAGGCAACGTACCTATCGTAACCTGGTAGGGGAAAAAGCAGATGGCAGTATCGTGTTTATTGCCTCAGGCAACGGTGGCTTGTTGGATGTGAAGGAAATAACTCAACTCGCGAAACTGATTGGAGTAAAGCACGCTACCTTATTTGATGCCGGAATAGCCTTACAATATGCGTTTAAGAGTCCAGGTTACTCGATGGAATTCTCTGCGTTCAACAATTATGTAGATGCCGGTACTTTCGTAGATAAGGTAGGAATGGAATTATTTCGCAAGAATTTTATTCAACGATCACCAATTTTCATCGGAATAACCTTAAAAGAATGAAAAAAATCCTCTCATACGTCCTTATTTTAAGCTATTCAATACTATTAGCCCAAGAACGTGCCTTAGAAATCAACCATCAAGAAGGCTTAAATAAAGCGAAACAAGGAGATTATGTCGGTGCAATTGAATCATTCACTAAAGCCATTGAAGTACTCCCATTGGATGCATATGCTTGGTATAATCGAGGTATGGCAAAAAATATGATCGGGGAATACGAAGACGCACTGAATGATTTCGGTACCTGTATTGGCCTAAATCCGGCATATGGAAAAGTATGGTTTAATCGCGGATTAACAAAAATGTACCTCGGTCGTTACGATGGCGCCATTGTTGATTTAACACAAGCCATCCAAATCGAAAGGGAATATGCAACGGCTTACTACCATCGCGCCTACCTCTATGAGTTAAAAGGACTGTACGATTTTGCGTGCACCGATTACAGGAATGCACAATCGAAAGGCTTTGAAGTGCCCCGAATTAAACTGAAAGCATGTAATGATTCCTTATATGAAGGACTTGAAAAAAATCCCCTGCTCCTTTTAACAGAAAAAAGTTCTTCGAGGTGCTATGGTACTTCAAAAAAACATCCAATTCGGGTTGGGAATCTGGCAAACATGGAGCGCTACCTTCGCTTGCTGAGGTCGCCCAAAGGAAGTTTCATTTTTTATACTGTTATTTCAACCGAAGCAATAAGTACCGTAAATATCAGATATTCGCAGCACGGTAAAGAAAAAACTAAACGCCTATATTTTGATTTAAAGGTAAATGATCGCCCAAAGTTACTCAAGGGATTTACAACGGTTCAAGCGCCTAATTTGGAAAATCGTCCCTAACCATACGCTCAATTATTTTTGCCCCACTGACCGCCAAAGGGATTCCTCCTCCTGGATGAACAGTTACCCCAGCAAAATAAAGGCCTTTCACCTCCGGCGCATGATTGGGGTGCCGATAAAACGCAGCTAAGGCAGAATTTGAACTGTTTCCATAAATAGACCCGCCTTTACCATTGTATGTGTGCTGAAGCCTAAGAGGATCGTTGACATGTTCGGTTACGATAAAGGGTTCAATGTTCAGCCCTAGGGACGCAGATAGTTTATTTAAAACATGCTTTCGGAGCTGTGCCACCAACGCGGTCCAATCTTGTCCAATGTTGACGGGCGCGTTGACCATGACAAACCAATTTTCACAACCTGGAGGAGCATCAGAAGGTTCCGCTTTTGAGCTGATGTGCACATAAATGCTGGGATCGTCTATTAGTGTTTTTGTGTCAAAAATCGCTTTAAACTCAGCTTGATAATCCTTCGCAAAAAACATATTATGAACACCCAAATTGCTGAATTCTCGGTTAATTCCCCAATAAAAAACGACTGCAGAAGAGGATAATTCTTGATTTAAAATCTTTGTTGGCCGTTTGACCGTGGGCATCAGGTGCTCATACGTGAAGTGGGCATCTGCATTGCTAACTACGATCGATGCTGGAACTACGGTATTATGTACCCGCACCCCAACAACACGACCATTCGTCACCTCAATGGATTCCACAGGGCTGTTTGAATGGAGCACAACCCCCAAAGAGCGTGCCGCCTCCGCTAAGCCTTTTGTAATGGAAACCATACCGCCTTTGGGGAAATAAATAGCTTCATTAAGCTCCAAATGAGCAATAATACTGAGTAATCCCGGAGTTTTATAGGGGTCGCTTCCATTGTATGTTGCATAGCGATTCATCAGTTGAACCGATTTCGGATGCTTGAAAAATCGGTTTGAAAACCCATTCATGGAAGTGAGTAAGCCATACCGAGGAATGTGTAGAATCGCAGGAATTAACTGTTTGTTAAAAAGGTGAGCAAAGCGATGGAGCGTAGTCTCAATGAACACGGGCTTAAGTACTTCATAGTTCTTTTTGAGACGCTTCAAATAGGCACGTACGCGTTGCGGATTTTCATCAAACTCATTAGCTAATACCGTTATGGTTGCCTCGGTTCCCGTTGGCAAGGTGTATGACGTACCATCTGGAAAAAAATACCGAAAGGATTCGGGTAATGCATGATACTCAAAAGGCTTTTGATCAATTCCAAGCGCGATGAGCGCTTCAATTAAATGAGGCTCTGTAAAAACCGATGGCCCCATGTCATAGCGATATCCGCTGAAATTTCGGGTATGAACCTTACCGCCGATAAATTCATTCTTCTCGAAAACGGTAACTTTATTTCCCAATTTGGCTAAACGGATCGCTGCCGCTAAGCCACCAACACCGCTACCAATAACGATTACCTCTTCTTTCATATCATGGATTTGAACAACAAAACACAAAAACAGTTCATGTTTATAGCTACCTTTTCAACAAAAATATAGTTTTTTCAACATTTTCTTAGATTTTTCAAGCCTTACAGGTTTTCGGGTAAGATAATCAGATATATTTGTCCCGTTAAACGTTTTTATTAACCTTTTAAAAAAATTCATTATGAACAAAGCAGAACTAATCGACGCAATGGCAGCAAATGCTAATTTGTCAAAAGCGGATGCAAAAAGAGCGCTTGACGCGTTTGTTGATGTTTCTACGGGAGCATTGAAGTCAGGAGACCGTATTTCTTTAGTAGGATTCGGATCTTTTTCAATTTCAGATCGCAAAGAGCGAAATGGAAGAAACCCTAAGACTGGTGCAGTGATCAAAATTGCTGCTAAAAAATCAGTTCGTTTCAAAGCGGGTGCTGAATTAAGCGGAAAAGTAAACTAAGAAAGGCTTGCTTTAAGGAAAAGGGGACCGAGAGGTTCCCTTTTTTTGTGCGTATGTTGTTGTTTTTTTATTCCCTAATGATAGACTCAATCACCACCTGACCTGAAATTAAGTTCAAGTGTAGTATGTATTTCCCAGGATTTAGTAAGGATATATCGATAGCTGCGGTGAAGTCTGCCTCAACAATTTTCCTTCCATCTAACGCATATATCTGGTATGTTTTGATCATACTCAACTGCTTCCCATTCAGGTAAATTTTATCCCTGCTTGGGTTTGGAAAAAGGACCAACTCCCTAAAATCTACCTCGCTAACCCCTGCCCCTACGCATTCTCCCGGCTGATAACTAGAAACTCCGTAGTAGTTCATTGCAATGCAAGAATTTTGATACGTCACCGAATCGCAACCGCACACGGGTTCGATTACCCCAGGACAAAGCACATTTAAATTAATTAAGTTCGAATCAATGCATAGTAAGGTTACTAGGGTATCATTCATACACAAGCTATTGCAAGCATACAAACTGTTGTAGAGATAAGCGCTGTAATCCACCCCGTTGCTGCCAATCATACTGCATCCTGATACAGCAAAACAAGAATCATTTTGTCTAATCACTCCAAGGGCCATGGCACAGGCTCCAAAATCAACGCCCGAAGGAACTTCCATGCAGCTATCTAATTCCACGGGTTCACACGGTCCCGCAGTCCATGAGGTAACTCCTCCATAATAAAAGGCCTCACAGGAATTGTTATAGGTCATACTATCGCACCCACACACTGGATCCACAACGGTTGGACATAACACGGAAACATCAATTTGAGAAGGGTCAATGCAATTATTTTGATTGCAGGGACCTGGAGTCCATGACGTTACGCCACCCGACGTGGTAGCAATACAGTCATTCGCATAGGTTACCCCATCGCATCCACATACCGGATTGTACACCATGGGACAAATTGCCATAGAATCAATCAAGGCAGGGTCAATACATGGTTGGGCTAATACATTGAAACCTCCCAATAAAAATAAAGTAATTAATTTCTTCATGCGTTTATGTGGTCTAATTCTCCTTCCGATCGTGCAATAACGGCGGTAGCAAGACAATTCCCCAATACATTTACCGAAGTTCTAGCCATGTCCATAACAGCATCGACCCCCAAAATAACACTGGCTTTTTCAGGGTCTAAGCCCATGGATGCTACGGTTCCAGCCAAAATCACAAAGGATGCCCCCCGTACACCTGCAACCCCTTTACTGGTTAGCATCAGAACCAAACAGATGGAAATCTGCTCGCCGATGCTTAAATTAATGCCTGACATTTGTGCGATGAACACGGAGGCTAAAGAAAGATACAAGGTAGTGCCATCCAAATTAAAACTGTATCCGGTAGGAATCACAAATCCAACAATGTGCTTAGGTATTCCAAAACGTTCCAAATTTTCCATGGCTTTAGGAAGTGCTGCTTCGCTACTCGCGGTTGCAAAAGCCAAAGAAACTGGCTCGGAAACTGCATTCAAGAATTTGCGGATCGGAATTTTTGCCAATAAGGCAATGGGTAAAAGTACCGCTAGGATAAAGACCACTAATGACGCATATAGGGTGCCAACCAACTTCATGAGCGACATTAACACATCCACTCCGGACTTTGCCACGGTTGAAGCCAGTGCTCCGAATACCGCCAATGGAGCCAAGTACATTACGATGTCTGTAAACTTAAACATCACTTCTGCTAAACTTTCATTCATGCGCAACATGGTTAATTTATGTTGTTCATTTTTTACCATGCCTAAGCCAATGGCAAAAATTACAGAAAATACTACGATTTGAAGCACCGAATTTTCAGCGATGGATTTGGCGATATTCTCCGGGAAAATTTCAACAATGTGATCCTTATGTTCCGTACGTTGTGTTAACAATTCTGTGGATTTTTCTTTCACTTTTTGATTCACCTCAACACTTACCCCTTTTCCCGCTTGCGTGATATTAATGGCCATTAAACCGATAAACAAGGCCAGCGTAGTAACAATCTCGAAATATAGGATACTTTTTAATCCCATCCGCCCTACTTGCTTCAGGTTACTGTGACCAGCAATCCCCACTACCAAGGTGGCGAAGATTAAGGGGGCGACTAACGTTTTTATGAGTCTCAAGAAAATCTTGGCTAAACGTTCCATTTCCAAAGCGAAGGCAGGAAAATCCATACCCACTTCGATTCCTAACACCATCGCACTA
>Ga0247843_1006931_pt1 | contig 14353 bp, 10 predicted proteins | sample LaCruzMarch2017__FD_192420 | JGI IMG/M metagenome (GOLD analysis project Ga0247843, IMG submission 192420) | Freshwater microbial communities from meromictic Lake La Cruz, Castile-La Mancha, Spain - LaCruzMarch2017_8m | ecosystem: Environmental > Aquatic > Freshwater > Lake | place: Spain...
GCGCTAAGCTCATTTGTTCGGCATTGCGAAGCACTGGAACCATAAGTCCTTTTGGGCCGCTGACCGCCACGCCTATATCGCAGTAATCATGGAAAACGATGTCTTGGCCATCGATCATCGCGTTCACAGCCGGATAGTGGTAAAGCGCTTCTGTAACGGCCTTTGTGAAGAAACTCATGAAGCCTATGCTGATGCCGTGCTTGTCGGCAAACTTCTGCTTGTATTTGGCACGCAAATCCATGATGGGTTTCATGTTCACCTCGTTGAAGGTGGTGAGCATGGCGGTATCATTCTTCACAGACACAAGACGCTCAGCTATTTTGCGTCTCAACATACTCATCTTCTCTGCATGTTTTTCGCGACCACCGGCCCAACTGTTACTAGCATCTCCCAAGGCGAAACCGGAAGACATGGCAGCAAGCACATCGCCTTTGGTTACACGGCCATCCTTGCCAGATGCTTTCACCTGATTAGCAGCAAGACCACCTTCGGCCATTAGCTTTTTAGCGGCTGGTGATGGAGTTCCGGCCGCATATCCTGTATCCTGCTTTTTCGGAGCCTCAGCAACGGGTGCTGGGGTAGCAACCTTCGCTGGAGCAACCTCCATTTTTGGGGCCTCATTCTTTGGGGCGGATGTTCCTGCTGGAGCTGCGGCACTAGTGTCTATAGTGCAGATAACCGACCCAACAGCCACAGCATCGCCTTCTTTGGCTTTCAGATGCACAACACCAGCCTTGTCGGCATTCACGGTTAGCGTAGCCTTGTCCGAGTCTATTTCGCAGAGCTCTGCATCTTGTTGCACATAATCGCCATCGGCAACAAGCCATGAGGCGATTTCTACTTCGGTAATGGACTCTCCTGGGCTTGGGACTTTAACTTCGAACATCTTTTATTTAATGAGTAGGGAACTTTATCTGAATAACTACTAACCAACAGTTTCACTTGTTTTTTCAAACACCTTAGCAATCAACCTCGCCTGCACCGCCCTGTGGCGCACACCTGAACCCGTGGCTGGGGTACCACTCGGTGGACGGCAAATCACGTCCAACTCCACATCGCGCCAAACGCGAAGCAGGTGGCTCCATGCGCCCATGTTCTCAGGCTCTTCCTGCACCCATGTCCAGCGTTTCACGTTGCTGTATTTATCGATGAGCGCTTTGAGCTGCTTGCGCGGCAGCGGTTCAATCTGTTCGAGGCGCAGCAGAGCCACACTGGTATCACCGATGCGCTCCTTCTCCTCAAGAAGTTCGTAGTAAATCTTACCTTGGCACAGCACAACTTTCTCCACGTCTTTGGCATTGGCCGAGGCATCATCAATCACCTCTTGGAAACGGCCTTTGGCAAGTTCTTTCAACGAACTGACGCATTTTGGATGGCGCAATAAGCTCTTTGGGGTGAAGACGATGAGCGGCTTGCGGAAGTCGCGCTTCATCTGTCTGCGCATCAGGTGGAAGAAGTTGGCGGGCGTGGTGCAGTTCACAATCTGCATGTTGTAGCTCGCATACAGGTTGAGGAAACGCTCCATGCGTCCACTGCTATGCTCTGCGCCTTGACCTTCATATCCGTGAGGCAAAAGCAACACTAGGCCGTTCATGCCCTTCCATTTCTCTTCTGCCGAGCATAGGAACTGGTCGATAATAATCTGTGCACCGTTCACAAAGTCACCGAACTGTGCTTCCCACATGGTGAGCGTGTTCGGGCTGCTGAACGCATACCCGTAATCGAAGCCCATCACTGCATATTCTGACAGCAAGGAGTTGAAGACATTAAACTGTGCCTGTCCTTCTTTCAGGTCATTGAGCGGAACGTATTCCTTCTCGCTGTCTTCCACTTTGAGCACCGAATGGCGGTGGCTGAAGGTGCCACGCTCGCAGTCCTGCCCGCTGAGGCGGATAGGATGGCCTTCCAACAAAAGCGATGCATAGGCTAGGTGCTCGGCCATGCCCCAGTCCAATTGGTCGGACTTGAACACCATGTCGCGCCTATCTTGTAGAATCTTCTCCATTTTGCGGAAGAATTTCCACCCGTCAGGAATGGTGGTCAGCTTGTCGGCCATATCCTTTAGGGCCTTTTCGCTCACACCGGTGTCTATACTCTGATCAAAATCCTCTGGCTTGGCAAAACGGAATCCCTGCCACGAATCTTCCAAAAACTGAGTAATCTTTGCTTTCTCCACCTGTTTCGATTCATCTAGGCGAGCTTGCAGTTCTTTCTTGAACTGCTCTTCCATTTCCTCCACCAACTTGTTCTCCACCACGCCTTGGCTCATCAGCTCCTTGCGATAAATCTCAAGTGGGTTGGGATGTTTAGCAATTATATTGTACAGAATGGGCTGTGTGAACTTAGGCTCATCTCCCTCGTTATGACCGTATTTTCGGTAGCATAATAAATCGACAAACACATCGCCTTTGAACGTCTGACGGAATTCCATGGCCATTTTCATGGTGTAGGCCACTGCTTCCACATCATCACCATTCACATGGAACACTGGCGAAAGCGTGGTCTTGGCCACATCGGTGCAGTAAATACTGCTGCGGGCATCGGTGTAGTTGGTGGTGAAACCAACCTGATTATTGACCACAATATGTATGGTGCCACCTGTTCCATAACCGTCCAGTTTGGCCATTTGGATTACCTCATACACCACGCCCTGACCTGCAATGGCCGCATCGCCATGAATCAGCACAGTGCAGAGTTTGGAATCATCGCCCTTGTACTTGCGGTCTATCTTGGCACGGGCAATGCCCTCGGCCACAGGATCGACTGTTTCGAGGTGCGAAGGATTGGGACAGAGGTTCATTTTCACCTCCTTGCCATTGTCGCATTTAGCAAAACTGGTGAAGCCCATGTGGTATTTCACATCGCCTTCCAGGTCTTGATCCTCGTAGTCTTTACCCGCAAATTCGGTGAAGATATCCTTGTAGGTTTTGTTGAAGATGTTGGCAAGCACGTTGAGGCGGCCGCGGTGGGCCATGCCCATCACAAACTCCTCGATGCCCAAATCGGACCCGACCTCCACGGCCACGTCTAATGCCGGAATCAATGCCTCAGCACCTTCAACTGAAAAACGTTTCTGACCAGGGAACTTCTTGTCCAAGAACTGCTCAAACACCACGGCCTGATTGAGTTTTCCCAAGATGTTCTTTTTTTCATCAATCGAAAAATCAGGTTGATTCCGATTGGTTTCAAGCTTTTTCTGGAACCATTCAATCACATCGGGCCTGCGGATGTACATGTATTCAACACCAATACTCTGGCAATACGTGGCCTTGAGGTGGAAAACTATTTGATCGAGTGACGCGGGACCAATGCCTATCAAGCTTCCAGCATGGAATACCGTGCTGAGGTCAGTTTTAGAAAGGTTGAAATTTTCTATGTCAAGCGTGGGCAAGTACTGCCTGCGTTCGCGAACAGGGTTTGTTTTGGTAAACAAATGACCCGTTTTCCTGTAGGCGTTGATGAGATTAATAACATCAAACTCCTTCTGAAAATTGGCCGGAATACCCTGCGCATTATGAAGGTCATAGCTAGTTCGGGCAAATTCGAACCCTGCGAAAAACTGCTGCCAGTCGGCACTTACAGAAGTTGGGTCTTGAAGAAATTGCTGATATAGATGCTCGGCAGCCGAAACATCCATGTTAGAAAGGAAGGAGTAATTATCCATACGATAGGACTGACGTGGCCCAAGAAGATTTAGGCAAAGATAGGATTATGAAAACCTACTCATACTGTAATTGGCACATTTAAATGCTGCTTCCAAATTTGTGTTCAAAGATGATTTACAACCTCCCAGCGTAGTGATTTCGAATCACCACTTTTTGCAATTCGCGCTTTAGAATTAGGTCGGTAAGCAACTGTACGCTATTTGGATTTTCACCAAAAAGGGCTTCGCGTACTTGCTTTTCGTTAATGTCGATACTATAAAGCAGCGTCCAAAACCGCTCGTTCTGAAATTCCAACATATTGGCAATAAGCGGTTCTATTTGGTGGGTAAGCTCGAGATAGGCATTGGTTTCATCGCCCGAAAACTGAACATCAAACCCACTTAACTGAAAATCTTTGGTGAGTTGCGCCACCACTTGTTGCAACAAGTCTAAGCGCATAGAAAAAACGGCCAAATGTGCTGGACTAACGGGAAGTTCCATCTTCTTTTCTTTTGGAAAAAGTGCCGAAAGCAATGTGCCTTGCATGGGTTTAATGTTCGCGATGCATTAGGCTATCAGTAAACTGTTCCAGCACAGTTTTCCATTCGTAATTAGCACTAACGGCATTCAGGTACGTTTTGGCTTGAACATGAAAAAATTCCATCCGTGGTTCGGCTAACTTACGAATATTGAGTTGCTCGTAAATGCCTTTTACCGCTTCCACTTTGGCTTCGGCATTAAATTCAGTAGCGTGAATCCAATGGTTCAACTCCTCTTTTTGGCGACCATTAGCCAGTTCGAACGCCTTTAGCAAGAGGTATGTTTTCTTGTTGGAGAGAATATCTCCGCCTTGTTGCTTTCCCACTTTGTGACTATCGCCAAACACGTCCAATATATCATCTTGCAATTGGAAAGCTATTCCCGCATTTAGTCCAAAATTGTAGAGTGCTTGTGCTTGCTCATCGGTTGCGTAGCCTGCAATAGCACCAATTTTAAGACTTGCCGCAAGCAACACCGCAGTCTTAAGGCGAATCATTTCCTCATATTCTTCAATCGAAACATCCGACCGTTGCTCGAAATTCATGTCCAATTGCTGGCCTTCGCACACCTGTAAAGCCGTGGTACTAAAGGCATCCATTAACTTAGGGAGCAGCTCTACGTTGGTTTTTGCAAGTGCTTTATACGCCAAAACAAACATGGCATCGCCTGATAGAATGGCAATATTGCTAGTCCATTTGCTATGCACAGCAGCTTTGCCACGTCTAATGGGAGCATTGTCCATTATATCATCGTGCAGCAAAGTGAAATTGTGAAATACCTCTACTGCTATAGCTGGACCAATAGCATCCGTTACATCGTCCTTAAAAAGTTTGCAGCCCAAAAGCACCAACAGCGGGCGCATGCGTTTGCCACCCATGGCCATCGTGTAGCGAATGGGGGCATAAAGCTCGATGGGCGATTCGGGAATTTGCCAAGCGGTCAATTCCTGCTCTATCCTATCGCGAAGGGATTGCATATCATGCATAAAAACAGCGCGTGGTTTTGGGCAAATCGTTTAAAGCAATGAAATGAATTGCCCCTTTTCAATCACAATTTTCAACCCGTCAAGTAGTGTTTTTGGAGCGCGTTTGAGCAGGTCTTTCATCTTTGAAATATCGGGCAATCTGCGGGTCATGTCGCCTTCTTCCAATGCTGGCAAGTGTACCAATTTCGATTGCGACCCTGTGGCTTCGATAACGGTTTCGGCCAATTGAAGGATGGTAATTTCCACATCGCCACCAATGTTAACCACATCATTTATAAACAAATCGTTGTAAAACGCGCTAAGGCAAGCGTCCACATTATCTTCTATGAAACAGAAGGTGCGGGTTTGTAGCCCATCGCCATAAATGGTGATATCTTGATTTTGGAGTGCCAAATACAAGAATCGCGAAATGACAAACTCCTTGCTCTGCTTGGGGCCATAAGTGTTGAAAAAGCGAAAAATGGTGAACTCCAGCCCAAATTCTCGCTGATAGGAACGCAGGTAAGCCTCTCCCACATTTTTAACAATTGCATACGGAAGGCGCGAGTTTAGCGGTGTTGTTTCCTCATTTTGAGGGAACTCCACCGGTTCGCCATAAACTTCGGACGAACTGCTAAAATAAACCCTTCGAACTCCAGTGTTTTTGCTCAAGTTGAGCACGTTTTCGAGGCCATGCAAGTCGTGAAGCACCATCACTGGGTGGTTCAATGTGCGTTTCACCCCAACTACAGCGGCATAGTGAAACACATAATCGAAGGTATAGGCATAGAAAACGCTACTGATGTCCTGAAAATTATTGACATCACATTTGATGAAACGCAGGTTTCCCAGCTCGTTATGCGGGATTTTTACTGGCGAACCTGTGAGAAAATTGTCCACAATCACCACGTAATTCTCAGGATTTTCGGCCAACTTTTCGGCCACTGCACTGCCAATAAACCCAGCACCGCCTGTTACTAGAATTTTGCGTTTGATATTCAATTCAACGTTCATTGGTTACTTTGAGAAGAAATAATTTGAGCTGTAAAAGTGCTTGATGCGCAACAGTAATCTATTTAATCAACCGCAATAAGTATTCTCCATATCCGCTTTTCTTGAGCGGTTCGGCAACAGCGCGAAGCTGTTCCTGATTTATAAATCCACTGCGGAATGCAATTTCTTCGATGCAGCCAATTTTTAATCCTTGGCGCTCTTCTATTACCTGCACAAACTGACCTGCTTGCATCAGCGAAGCAAATGTGCCCGTATCCAACCAAGCTGTACCTCTGCCCAACAGGCCAACTTTCAATTTTCCTTCTTCGAGATAAAATTTATTTACATCGGTTATTTCATACTCGCCTCGGGCGCTAGGCTTTAACTTTTTGGCCACTTCCACCACCGAATTGTCGTAGAAATAAAGCCCAGGAACAGCATAATTTGACTTGGGAACTGCGGGTTTTTCTTCTATCGAAAGGGCTTTATAATCATCATCAAACTCAACCACACCATAGCGTTCGGGGTCAGAAACATGATAGGCGAACACCATTCCACCTTGTGGATCGCTGTTTTCCTTCAACAGCTTTTCCATGCCATGTCCGTAAAAGATATTGTCGCCTAATACCAGCGCTACTTTGTCCGAACCAATAAATTTTTCGCCAATTACAAATGCCTGTGCCAATCCATTTGGAACTGCCTGTTCAGCATAGGTGAATTTGCATCCAATTTGCGCACCCGTGCCCAGCAAACGCTCGAAATGCGGCAAATCATGTGGCGTGGAAATGATGAGGATTTCGCGAATGCCCGCCAACAGCAAAATGCTAAGTGGGTAGTAAATCATCGGTTTGTCGTACACCGGCATCAACTGCTTGCTTACCGCCAAAGTGAGCGGATGAAGCCGTGTTCCCGAACCTCCTGCTAGTATAATTCCCTTCATGCGCTTATTCTTTTATCCAAACACAACCTTTATTCTCTTTCAATGTGCTCTTCCAACGCTGCATCCTTAAAGTCTTTTGTAGTGAGCGAGCGCTCGAAGGTAAGTAATAGCGCAGGCAAGATGAGCAAATTAGAGAACATTGCCACTAATAGTGTAATGCTGACCAAGAGTCCTAGAGCTTGCGTTCCTCCAAAAGTGCTTCCAATAAAAATGGAAAATCCAAAAAACAAAACCACACTACTGTAAATCATACTGATGCCCACTTCGCGCAAAGCGAGCACCACAGACTGCTGTATTTTCCAGCCGGTTTGATCTAGCTCTTGGCGATATTTGGCTAAAAAGTGAATCGTATCATCTACAGAAATACCAAATGCGATGCTGAACACTAAAATAGTGGATGGCTTGATGGCAATACCGAAATATCCCATCAAAGCAGCGGTTATTATTAAGGGAAGAATGTTGGGTATGAGCGACACAAGTACCATTCGCCACGAGCGAAACATGCGCGCCATCATTAATGCAATGAGAAGAATGGCAAACCCAAGGCTCGAAAAAAGATTATTGACCAAATACTCCGTTCCTTTCAAAAAAACCACCGATGTACCTGTGAGCAATACATCATATTGCTCTGGGTTGAAGATGCTATCCACCTTGGGACGAATTTCGGAGAGCAAACGCGCCATTTCTTCGGTGCCCACATCTTTCATTTGCACACTTAATCGCGTTACCTGACGTGCGCTATCCAAATACGTTCGCAACACATCCGCGTCTTGTCGTTGGCCTTGCCCGTAGGATAAAATGAAGCTTCGTTCGCTATTGGAAGGCAGTGCATACTTATCCGCCAAGCCTCCATAATAGGACTGTTTCATAAACTTAACCACTTCCACCATGCTCATGGCCCTACCAAATTCGGGGTAAGACGCCAAAGTATCCTGCAATTGGTCCATTCTGCGCAATGTGGCTGCCGTCATGGCTTTGTCAGGCTTTTTGGCGTCAACACGTATCTCGAAGGGCATCACACCATCAAAATGCGTTTCGAAAAAGCGGAGATCCGTTAATACTGGATCATTTTCGGGCAAATCGTCTACCAAATTTCCCGTGGTTCTGATTTTTGAAATACCAATTATTCCAACAATTACCAGTATTCCAGCGATAGTGTACACCTTTTTGCGATGGCTGAGCACAATATCTACTATGTAACCTATCATCACTTTGCTCGAGGCCCGATTTAAGTGCTTGAGGTGGCGTTTTTTTGGTTTATCCAAGTAGCTAAACACAATAGGAATAAGCACCAATCCCACTACGAAAACACCCATAATGCTAATGGCTGCCACAATGCCAAACTCGCGCATTACCTGACTTTTAAGAATGGCAAACGTGGCAAAACCTGCCGCTGTGGTTGCATTGGTGAGCAACGTAGCATTGCCCACTTTTGCCACCATGCGCTGCAATGCCTTTATTTTATTGCCATGCGCCTGAAATTCTTGATGGTATTTATTCAGGAGAAAAATGCTGTTGGCAATGCCAATTACAATGAGCACAGGAGGCACCAAACCGGTAAGAATGCTCAACTTAAATCCAAGCAATTGCACAATTCCGAAGCACCACACCACGGTAGTAGTCACTACCACCATGCTGACCACAACCACTTTGAACGATCGGAAAAACAACAGCATAATGAATGCCGCCATTGCACCCGCCAAAAGGATAAACATGCGTAATTCGGCTTGCACCACTTGGGCAATTACACTACGGATGTAGGGTAGTCCAGAGAAATGAATCTCCACCTCCAGCGCTGGTGCATAGGCCAAACCAATGCGTTTTACTTCTTCCGATAAAGTGATGCGCTTCTTGCTGTCTAAAAACTCTGGACTCATGGTAATAGCCATCACAAAAGCCATTTCATCCTCGTTCCACAACACATTTTTGTAGAATGGCAGGCCGTGCAACACCTTGCGAATGCTATCCACCTCAAGTTGGGTAGTTGGTCGCGATTTCACAACCTGTAGGAAATCAAATTGCTGAAGGCTATCGTTGCGCACCACATTCACACAGCGCGCCACAGAAATTACCTGTTCGATTCCGTTGAGCTGCTTCAGCTCCACGCCCATATCATACCAAGCATTAAAAATATCTAGGGTGAAAAAATCGGGTTGCTTTATGCCAACTACCAACATGGCGCCATCCTCGCCAAACTGTTGTTTAAAGGCATTGTAGGCCATCAAATCGGGGTCGTCTGATGGGAGCAGCGAGGCAAAATCGTAGCGCACCTCTACCTTAGAGGCTTGATAGGCCATAAACACTGTAATCCCCCCGATTAGTAGGAGGATTAGCGCACGATTTCTAAGTATGACACGGGCAACGGTTTGCCACATAATTCGAGTTGATTGGAATGCCCAATGCGAAGGGCTGCGAAACTAACAAAAACACATGTGGCTATTTTGGTAAAGAAAAAGCGAAATAATGGAGTGACCTATTGCTCTTACAGCTCCAAAAAGCCAAAGCCTTTCATGTAGTTTTGACCCAACCACACGATGCTACATGATTCTGCTCGGCATATCTGCTTTCTACCATGACTCGGCAGCTGCGCTAATCGTTGATGGTAGGGTTATAGCCGCAGCCCAAGAAGAACGCTTTACGCGAAAAAAACACGATGCGGCATTTCCCATGCATGCCATCCGTTTTTGCTTGGATGAAGCTGGCATTACACTAGCAGATGTACATGCGGTGGTGTTTTACGACAAGCCTTTACTCAAATTTGAGCGATTACTCGAAACCTACTACGCCTTTGCTCCAAAGGGGTTTTTGTCGTTTCACAAAGCCATTCCTATTTGGCTTCGCGAGAAACTGTTTCACAAACGCGAAATACGTGAAGGCCTGAAAACCGTTGAACGCGGAGAAGGAAAAAAGCTTCCGCTGCTATTTCCATCCCATCATTTAAGCCACGCTGCTTCGGCATTTTATCCTTCTCCCTTTGAAGAAGCTGCCGTGTTGACCATTGACGGGGTGGGCGAATGGAGCACCGCCACCATCTTTCACGGCAAGGGAAAATCGCTGGAAATGAAGGTGAGTTTGGGCTTTCCGCACTCCGTGGGATTGCTCTACTCGGCATTTACCTATTACCTCGGTTTTGAGGTGAATGGTGGCGAATACAAATTGATGGGCCTTGCACCCTATGGAGATGCCACTTCGCAGCGCTTGGCCGATTTTCGTGCGGCAATAGCCCAAACGTTGGTGACTATTTATGACGATGGTTCGTTGTGGCTAAATCAAGATTTTTTCAATTATGCCACGGGCCTTACCATGACCCAAAACAGGAAGTGGGAAGCCCTTTTTGGTTTTGCCAAGCGCCAACCCGAAGATGAGCTAGAAAGCCACCATTGCGATTTGGCGCTGGCCATACAGCAGGTTACCGAAGATATTGTGCTGAAAATGGCTGCCACCGCCCAAAGACTAACGGGCAGCCGCAACATTTGCCTTGCTGGTGGAGTGGCGCTCAATTGCGTTGCCAATGGAAAATTGGTAGAATCGGGGTTGTTTGACCATGTGTTTGTGCAGCCCGCAGCAGGCGATGCGGGTGGGGCGTTGGGTGCTGCGTTGGCTGCGCATCACATTTCTTTCAATAATGATAGAACCCCATTGCAGCCCGATGCCATGCAAGGCGCATTGCTTGGCCCTGCGTTTTCTGACGATGAAATAACGGAAGCGCTTCAAGCTGCTGGGCTTTCGTTTTCCACGTTAGAGAATGATGATGTGTTTTGCGACACTGTGGCCAACCTAATTATGCAAGGCAATGTGATTGGTTGGTTTCAGGGCCGTATGGAATTTGGCCCACGAGCGTTGGGAGCGCGCAGTATATTGGCCGATGCCCGAAGCCCCGAGATGCAGCGCAAGGTGAACTTGAGCATCAAATACCGCGAAAGTTTTCGGCCATTTGCTCCCATGCTTTTGGAAGAAGATGTGGCGGAGTATTTCGACATCACTCAGCCATCGCCCTACATGTTGCAGGTGCACGCCCTAAAACCCGAATGGCGTTGTGCTCTTCCCAACAATTATTCGGCATTGTCGTGGAAAGAAAAACTGGAATTTGTTCGGTCCGAATTTCCAGCAGTGACGCATGTAGACAATTCGTGCAGGGTGCAAACCGTTAGTCAATCATCTAACCCAAAAGTGCATTTGCTTCTATCCAAGATGAAAGCAAAAACTGGGCATGGCATGGTGATAAACACCAGCTTTAATGTGAAAGACGAACCTATTGTGTGTACTCCGGAAGATGCGGTGCGCTGCTTTTTGAACACCGAGATGGATGTGTTGGCCATTGGTGCGTTTATCGTTCGCAAAGGCACAGCAGGTGAATAAAGGGTTAGCCCTGTTTGCAGTAGTGTTTACTATTGCATTGGCGGTGGCTGCCGACCGCATCTATGGGGCATTTGGAATGCCCGAAACCACCAATCTATTGTTTCCTGCATTTAGCCGCGCCCACCATCAAAGCACCGAGTTTGATGTGACGGTTCGCATCAACAATTTGGGCTTTCGGGGAGAACATGTTGCCATCACGAAAACGAAAAAGCGGGTAGTGGTTTTGGGCGATTCCTTCACCTTTGGTTGGGGCGTGGAGTTGAGCGAAACGTGGATTCAATTGCTGCAAGAGCGCTACCCCGATATTGAATTTCTAAACCTTGGTCAAGGCGGCACACACCCAGGCGACTATGTGCAAACTGCCCGAAAGGTGATTCCGCTGTTGCAGCCCGATTTGGTTATTGTAGGCATTTTGCATGGCAACGACCTCCACCAGTTGATGCGCATTATTGCACACGAGCGTGGCGAATTTGGTGCCCAACTGCCTCCAATAACCCAAGAGAGTAGCCCCAGTTTTGATTGGAAAACCTATGTGCAGCGGCTCTTTCCAAACTTTACGAAGCGCTGGCCGCCCGTGGTAGAAATTGATGAACGCTGGCAAGCAGAATCGGATGCGATACGCAAGGCCATGCTGCCGCCAGAAACCAAGCGCTATGATGCAATAGACGCCTCCATTCGCCAAGCATTTGAGGCAGGACAATTGAACCCATCGTTGCTTTTTGATGCCTTAACCTATCCTGATGGCATTTGCGCAGCGGTAGATACCAGCATTCCCTTGATGCAAGATGCGACAGTACGCCTAGGCGATTACTTCATAGAACTACGCCAACTGTGCGAAACCAACCAATGCGGGCTTATTGCGGTGAGTTTGCCCAATAGACCCTATGGATGCGCAGACTGCTATCCTCAGCTTGAAGCGTTGGGCTACCAGCTATCTAATTGCTACGGCAAGGATGCCGATATTCCGTTTCTATTGGCCACAAAACGTGCACATGTGCAGGGCATAGCGCCCCGTGCTGCGTTCACTTCGCAGGAATACTATGCGCTAGATGGGCATTGGAATGCTTCGGGAAATCGTATTTTCGCGAAGACGCTAAGCGCTACACTTGATTCTGATTCGATATGGAATTTCTTACTGACCTCTGGCACTTTTTGAACGAACGCAAAAAATGGTGGCTAACGCCCATCATTATCACTCTGCTGCTATTGGGTATTTTGCTGGTGTTGGGCGGTGGCACAGCCGTTGCGCCATTTGTGTACACCCTATTTTAGTGATGCGGCAAACCTATCGCAACATTCTTGTGCTTGCTGTGGGCTTTTGCTTGCTGCATTTGCTGTTTAAAGGGTTTGTGTTTCTGCTTATTGCCACTGTGGTGGTGGTTTTATCTGCTATTAGCCCGCGTGCTGCATGCCTCATAGAGAAGGGTTGGCTGTGGATTGGAGGCAAAATGGGCGCCATCAACGGTGCCATTCTGCTCTTTATCATTTACCATTTTCTGTTGTTTCCAATAGCGTTGCTTTCGCGCATTTCGGGCAAAGATGGCCTGCGCCTAAAAGCACCCAAAGCCAGCAATTTTCAGACTGAAAACCATGTATATGGCCCTCAGGATTTGAAAAATCCGTGGTGAGGTAAGGGAATTGGGCCAGATGTAGGGATGCTTGGGTGGGCACTGGGACTATGCAATAGCCGATTCTTGCTCCTTGGGGTTGGGGCCATATTGGTTCTCGCCCGCATGGCTGTTTGTGGCAAAGAGCACCAACAACCAAATTCCCCCGAGAATGGGAATGAGGACGATGAAAAAGAACCACCCGCTTTTGCCCACATCGTGGAGGCGCCTAACGCCAACAGCCAGACTGGGAATCAATACTGCCAGACCGTACAGGAATTGCACTATTCCAACATCCGCATACCGTGTTCCTAAGACGGTGTCGACAATTATACAACCGAGGGTAATAAGAAAATTGAACAGCGCGAAATACCAATACTCACTGCGCCTGGCGCGGCCTGTGAAGTTGGCGTAATTCTGAAGCACTTTCTTGTAATAGTTCATGAGGTTAGAGGTTTAGGTCGGATAAAGTAAATGAATTCTTTAGAGACTGTTGCGAAGGCACAGACTTAGCGAAGCGTTCGCTCTGCCAAATCAGGAAACCAATCTTCAATACGTTTGGCGGATGATTCTCCGCTGCACCCGCTGCCCATTGGTTAGGAGAATGGCTACCACATAGAGGCCTTCGGGCTGGCCATTTAGGTCGAGGGTGGTGCTGTTTGTTGCCATCATTTGTTTGCCGAGCATATCATACAGCTCAATCCTTTCTACTGGCTGTGTGGAGCTAATGTGGAGGGTGGCAGAGGCGGGATTGGGGTGGACGGTGATGCCTTCATTTTCCGTCAGTTCTTCTATGAAAACTGGAAGAATGTAATCGCAGGCCACAGATTGGAAACTGGTGTCGATGGTCGCATCGCTGTAGCAACGGATGGGGCCCGTTCCCTCTGGGATGATGTTAGCCCTCGGAAAGAAATAATCTAGCCCGCCTATCCTGTCCATAAAGAAACCACCATTGAAGAACTGAAAATCGTCTAAGGCTGAGGTTCCGTATTTCTTCAGGGTCACTCCATCCAGAATGACCTCGGTGATGTCTGTAATCACTAGCCTGTAGATGGTGTCGGTCCATTCCAGGGGCTCTGGGGAATCTAGCACCAAGGTGTCTCCCACTTCTCCGTTGAAAATGTAGGTGGTGAGGAACCGTGCCCGCGCGAAATTCCACATAAACACTGTATCTGACTGTTCATAAAGATAGATTGGGTCTAGGTGCATGGTGTCGCCCCCATACTGGTAATAGGTTGGGGTAATCTTGTTCACCGCCTGCCCATTGATGGCCGTGTCGAGCACGCTCTCGAAATGGAGGTATTCG
>Ga0247843_1006936_pt1 | contig 14350 bp, 15 predicted proteins | sample LaCruzMarch2017__FD_192420 | JGI IMG/M metagenome (GOLD analysis project Ga0247843, IMG submission 192420) | Freshwater microbial communities from meromictic Lake La Cruz, Castile-La Mancha, Spain - LaCruzMarch2017_8m | ecosystem: Environmental > Aquatic > Freshwater > Lake | place: Spain...
AGGCTGGCCCAGCTGGTTTGCGGGGGCTCCTAACGTCGCCTCCGCACCTAGCGGGCCAGGCTTCGGCAGCCTTGCGGGGTAGCCTCGTCAATCCCTGCCGCGTTGTTGCCGTTTGCCGTGTGGGATTTGAAATTGGGTTGAGGCGTTAACGCAGCGGCGCAAAATTTTGAGTCGCTGCAGCTCTTAGGTTTGAGTTGGCTTTGAAGATGATGGATTGTGGGCCGTTTCAAGGCCGAACTTTTATAACTCATGGGATTATCCTAACTTTGAGTGTGTTTGTCCATGCCTTACGTTTTTGGTACCGCAGAGCCTGGCTTCGATTGTTGCCTTTTCGGTCCTATGTGCTGCAATCTACCTTTGGCGTACTTGAGTTGAAATTGGCTTTGCACCGCATGGTTCAGCCCGATTCCCTGTACTTTATGCGTTCTGGGCTTGAGGAATTTGCCTATTCGGGCAGGTACCGAAGTTCCAGTTTGGTTGCGGTACGCAACGCGAAAAAACCTTGGCAACGGAGAATCAAAATTCGAATACAATGGCAGGAAAATCCAAATGGAGGCAGTTTGATTCGCTTGCAAATGTCAAATCCTTTTTCTCCATTTAATGTTTTTTATCTGGGCATTGTGTATGGCTTGTATTGGTGGATTTACCCCCAACCCTTTTCCAGCCCTTGGCTGAACGTGCTGGTTTGGCTGTTTCCGCTGGTATTGATGTATGCCTTTACCAATGCCTCTTTTCAATTGATTTATCGGGCCGAAAAATCAAAGCTGTTCCGGCATTTGAAAGCCCAACGGTTGGTGGTTTCAAAGGCCTAGGTTGGTATGCTTTTTGTCGTTTTTTCTTTTAGCCTTGTTAAAAGGCCTTGCATTTGGGTAAACCCCGGCTCCGCCGAATGAAAACAAATCCGATACTTCCTTTTTCCATTGCCTCGGTGCTGATGATGCTGATACCGATGTTGGTGTTTGTGTGGATGCCCGGACACGAAGCCCCTTGGTATGAACTGGGCATTTACCCGCGGGAATGGAAAGGGCTTGTGGGCTTGGTTTTCGCTCCCTTTATTCATCAAAATGCTACCCATTTGTTCAGCAATGTGTTGCCTTTGGGCGTCCTTAGTTTTTTAACCCTATGGATAGTTGGTCGGAGGTTTTTGGGGCTGAGTCTGGGCTTGATTTTGCTGGGGGGATTGCTGACCTGGCTGATTGGACGGCCCTCATACCACATTGGCGCCAGCGGTTTGATTTATGGGTACGTTGGGTTTTTAATGGCCGCCGGCATTGTGGCCGACAATGCCCGCCTGCTGGCCTTTACAATGCTTGCTGTTTTTCTGTATGGATCCATGGTTTGGGGGCTTTTGCCCCTTCAACCCGATGTGTCGTTTGAAAGCCATATTTCAGGGGCTTTGGCCGGAGTTTTTTGGGCATTTGTTTTTAAGTCTAGCCTGCCGAAGCGCACAAAATACAGCTGGGAAACGGAGCCCGATGAACCGGAGGAAGGCCAGGCAGATGAACATGAACATGGGGCAGGACCGTTTTCTGGCCATCAAAGCATGCAAATTCAGTACGAATGGGTATCTAAAAACCCCAAGACAGAGTCGCCCAAATTGGAAGAGGAGGATTGAGCCCCGAGCGGCCTGCGGCAGGGATTGACGAGGCTACCCCGCAAAGGCCAAAACGGAGGCCGGCCCTAGACCGGCAGAGCGACCTTGGGAGCTGCTGCCGGGCCTGGGCCGGCCCGTTTTGGACTGCGGAGTAGCCCGGAAAGCCCGGCGGCCGCCCCAATCCAACACCTTTGCCTGGAAAAGCAAGCCAAGCAATTTCAACCTGTACATTCCAAACGCCCCCCGAAATATTACCTTTGTTCCATGGCAAATCAAGCACTACCCTTAACCCCGCCCAAAGGCATGCGGGATTTTGGCGCCGAAGAAATGCGGAAACGCCGCTTTATTTTTGAACGGCTGCGCAATGTCTTTTTAACCTTTGGATTTGATGGCATAGAAACGCCCAGCATGGAACGGATGGAGGTTTTAACCGGTAAGTATGGACAAGAAGGCGACCGGCTGATTTTCAAAGTTTTAAACAGCGGCGATTTTATGAAGGCGGTGCAAGAGGCCCAGCTGCCCGAACCCAATTCCAAGCAAATGTTGGGTTTGATTAGCGAAAAGGCGCTGCGCTACGACTTAACCATTCCCTTTGCCCGTTTTGTATCGGCCCACCGAGGCACCTTGCCTTTTCCTTTTAAACGCCACCAAATTCAAGCGGTTTGGAGGGCCGACCAACCCCAAAAAGGGCGTTACCGCGAATTTTACCAATGCGATGTGGACGTGGTGGGAAGCCGTTCTTTGTGGCAAGAAGTGGAATTGGTGCGGGTGTTTGCCGAGGGCTTTGCTGCTTTGGGAATTGAAGGAGCTCAAATTCAAATAAACCACCGCGGATTGTTGATGGGATTGGCAGAACGCCTGGAAATGCCTGAACGGGCCGCTGCCTTGATTGGGATTCTGGACAAAAGCGATAAACTGCCCAGCGAGGCCTTGCTGGATTTGTTCCGCAAAGAAGGACTTAACGCAGCTCAACTTGCCTTGCTGGACCCCTTGCTGAACTGGCTACCGGGAACTCTGCCCGAAGCCATTAAACCGCTGTTTGTGGGTTTGGAAAATGCCGAAAAAGGCATAGAAGAACTGGAACTGGTTTTTGACCGCTGCCTGGACTTGGGAAGCCTGCCCGGCAAGGCAAGTTTGGTTTTTAATCCTAGACTGGCCCGAGGCTTAGACTACTATACCGGTTGTATTTTTGAGGTGCTGCTGCCGGGGAGCGGTTTGGGAAGCCTTGGCGGTGGCGGGCGTTACGACAACCTGACCGATATGTTTGGGGTTCCCGATTTGTCGGGCGTAGGAATATCGTTTGGGGCCGAGCGCATTTACGATTACCTTCAAGCCCAGCATTCTTGGCCTGAGGACTTGCAAACGGGACTAGATTATTTCTTCTTGCATTTTGACGAAGAGGGCGCAAAAGCGGCACAGCGGTTTATGGTAAAACTAAGGGGGCTTGGTGCACGTTGCGACATGTTTCCGGAGGCCGTTAAAATTCAGAAGCAAATGAAGTATGCCAACCAGAGGAAGGCAAAATTTGTTGTTTCGATTGGAGACCGGGAGCGGGAAAATCAAGAAGTTGGAATAAAGAACATGCAGACCGGGGTGCAGCACACTGTTTTTTGGGAAGACCTGCCTCAACACTATACATCGGAAGCTTATGCCGCAGGTTGAATTTAATTGCAGGCCATTGAGCTTGCTCGAGTTGTTTGCCTTAGGCCATGCAGACACTGAAATCTGTTTAGCTGCGGAATTTTATGCGCAGATTGAGCGCTCTAGGACCACCTTAGAATGCATGCTCAAGAAAGAAGGTGCACGTTATTATGGAATCAACACAGGATTTGGGGCCCTGTACACCACCGAAATCGCAGATGAAGACAGCATAAAACTGCAGGAGAATCTGGTAAAATCGCATGCATGTGGAACTGGAATGCCAGTAGATGAAAGGGTTGTGCGTTGCATGCTTGGATTGAAGATTCTTTCTTTTGGTTGGGGGCTTAGCGGGATACGGCGAGAGGTTGTTGATCGGCTTTTGGAATTTTACAAACTGGGAATACTGCCAGAGGTGCCGGAGAGTGGTTCGCTGGGAGCCAGCGGGGACTTGGCTCCCCTAGCCCATCTTTCCCTTCCATTGCTGGGGATGGGCTTTTTCCATTTTCAAGGAAAGCGGCATTCGGGGGCTGAAATAGAGTCGATGTTTGGGTTGACTCCTTTGCAGCTGCGTGAAAAAGAAGGTTTAGCCTTGTTGAACGGCACCCAATACATGTTGGCTCAGGGTTTGGTGGCCTTAGAAGGAGCGTTGAAAGCGTGGGATTGGGCACAGATAAATGCGGCAGCAGGATTGGATGCGTATTCTGGGAATTTAGCGGCTTTTGACCTTCGGGTTCATGCGGCTAGGCCGCATAGGGGTCAAATTCGGAGTGCGGAGGGTGTTTTGGCGCTTTTGAAGAATTCAGAACTTCAAAGCAAAGAGCGGAAATACCTGCAAGATCCGTATTCGTTTCGCTGTGTGCCCCAGGTGCATGGGGCCATTTTGGACAGCCTACACTTTATCGGGAATACGATTGAAGTAGAGGCTCAGTCAACCACCGACAATCCCTTGATTTTCAGTGACACCGAAGAAATAATTTCAGGGGGCAACTTTCATGGGGAGCCTTTGGCCTTAGCGATGGATTACCTGAAAATTGCAGTGGCCGAATTGGGAAGCATATCTGAACGCCGCATATACAAACTGATTAATGGAGACAGGGGCTTGCCGGCTTTTTTAACGCCCAATGCAGGGTTGAATTCTGGGTTTATGATTGTGCAGTACAGTGCTGCCGCCTTGGTGAGTCAGAACAAGCAAGGGGCGAGTCCGGCATCGGTTGACAGCATTGATTCAAGCCGTGGGCAAGAAGACCATGTAAGCATGGGTGCGAATGCGGCATTGCAGGCCAGAGCTCAGGTAGAAAGGGTTTGGAGGATTTTGGGAATGGAATGGCTGGCGGTGTGTCAGGCGCTTGATTTTCACCTTCCGTTGCGCAGTTCGACAGGCATTGAATTCTACCGCACCCAATTTCGGGCTGAGGTTCCTTTTTTACAAGAAGATGCCGAAATGAGTCCCCTGATTGAAAAGTCAATTGCCTTTATTCAATCGCATGGCTAACTGGAATTTAGGCAGGGGTCGTTTTTTGGCTTTGTTCAGTTTATTGGGTTTAAGCGTTCAGGCCTGCGATTGCGGTGGGGTTTTGAAAAACTGGTCGGCAGATGCCGTTCAAAACAGTTGGGCTGTAGCTCGCGTACGGGTAGATTCAATGGCAAGCATAGATCAAACGCGGTGTTGGGTTTATTTCCGAGGCCTGGAATTGCTGTGGGGCGATTTGCCATCGCCGATGAAAATCGGGTACGACTGCCAGAGTTCTTGTGCCATGGTATTTTTGCCTGGAGAAGAATGGCTGTTGTATTTAGACCGGCAGGCCGACAAAAGTTTAGGGCTTCACTTTTGCAGTCGGAGCCGAAAAAAGCCTAGGGGAACAGAAATAGACGAGGGGATTGTGGCATCTAGAATTACCTATGCTGAGGAGTTGGGCAACATCAAATCCACCTTTCCGGTGCGAAAATTCATGGCGGTAGCGGCTTGGGAAAAGTTAGAAAAGGGATCGGTTCGCAGCTTGCATGAGCGAAGGGCGATGCCATATCCGGACCGAAAAGAAGCGGCGGTGTTGCTTGGGATATCGGCCGCCGTATTTTTCTTGATTTGGTGGATTTTAAAGCGCTGGCTCTTCCGTTGATTCGGCTTGGGCCAATTGGGCTAGTCTGGAGATTCCACCGGTAACCACATCGCCTATTTCCACCCGAATTTCGGTATTTAAAGGAAGGAAGAGATCGACTCGAGACCCGAATTTAATAAAGCCCATTTCTTGGTTTTGAGCGACTCGAACGCCTTTGATCGCGTAACAGCAAATTTTACGGGCAAGCACACCGGCAATTTGACGAATCAAAAGCCGCTGGTTTGAATGGGTAACCATGCCTACGGAGCTTCGTTCGTTTTCGGTACTGCTTTTGGGGTGCCAGGCCACCAAATATTTTCCGGGGTGGTATTGGTAATGTTCTATTTCTCCGTCAATGGGATACCAATTGATGTGCACGTTCAAAGGGTTCATAAACACAGAAATTTGCCAGCACTCTTCTTTCAGGTATTCGGGTTCAAACACCTTTTCAACCACCACTACCTTACCGTCGCAGGGGCTGAGCACAAAATCGGGTTGTTTTTTTAATTTGCGGTCGGGGATTCGGAAAAATTGAATCAGCAAAAGCAACCAGGCGGCGCCCAAAATGGTGATGCCCAGGGAGAGGAAATGCGTTGGGCCGAGCTGAAACATGAGTCCTGCTATGAGGGTAAACACCAGCAGCACTGAAATCCCAATCCAAAGGTGTCCTTCCTTGTGTATGCCGTTCATAGGAGTAGTTTAATGATATAAATGTAGGTTAGTGGTACCGCAAATATAAAGGAATCAAACCGATCCATGGCTCCTCCGTGTCCGGGCATGATGTTTCCGCTGTCTTTTACCCCGGCTTTTCGCTTCAAAAGGCTTTCAAAAAAATCGCCCGCCACGGCCAGGGGCACATAAATCAATGCAAACCCAATCCAAGGTATGGGGTTTGCGTTTAGCCAGTATTTGGAGAGGAAGAACAAAAAGAGGGCCGAGCCGATGAGGCCGGCAAAAAAGCCTTCAACGGATTTTGAGGGAGAAATAGAGGGGGCGATTTTTGTTTTTCCGAAGAAACTCCCTGCCAGATAGGCCAGGGTATCGTTTATCCAAGTGAGGAAAAACAGCACCATAATTACTTTGGCGGGGAAAGGGTCTTGCCAGCCCAACCTAGACAGGAGCCAAAAGGCCAGTTGAAGCAAGATTCCCAAGCTTAACCATACGGCGGTTGCTGTGGATTTTTTTGCGAGCCACAGGAACATGAGCAGGGCCAGCAGGGAAACAGCAATGCCCAACGAGGGGTCAAAGGCCAAAGAATCGGGGGGCAAAACAGAGGCCGCGGGCAAGATCAAAAGAACGGGAGCCGTCCAAGGATTTGGGCTTAATCCGGTCAATTTGGCCACCAAAAAATACGATTCTCGGGCAAGCAGCAGAGCGAAGAGCGCCATTCCGAATTGGAAGTAAGGGGCCTTCAAAAAAATAAGTCCCAGAACAAGGGAAACATAAAACAACCCTGATGTGGCTCTAATGGCCACTTCCTTGCCTGATTTGGCTGACATTTATTTTTCTGCTTGGTCGGGTTTGTCTTCTGAGTCGGGGTTGCTGGAGTCGGGGAACAGAGTTGGGGGAATGGGCTCATTTAAAGGGGCCGTTGCATCGGGGGTTTCCGTGTTGGAAGCAACGGGTTTAAATTGAGAGGCTTTGCTTACCAAAGCGGCGGTGGCATCGGCTTGGTTTTCAAAGGCACGAATGCCGAAGAGTTCTTCTAGGTCTTCGCGGTAAAGCACCTCACGTTCTAGGAGGCGCTGAGCCAAATCATCTAGCTTTTCGCGGTGTTCCAAAAGCAAATCAATGGATCTTTGATAGGCCGAATCGATTAATTTCTTGACTTCCTCGTCGATAATTTCGGCGGTTTTTTCGCTGTAAGGTTTAGAGAAAGAGTAATCGGATTGGCCGCTGGAATCGTAATAACTCACATTTCCTATTTTGTCGTTGAGCCCATACACCGAAATCATGGCATAGGCTTGCTTGGTTACCTTTTCAAGGTCGGACAAAGCGCCGGTGCTTATTTTACCGTACACCACGAATTCGGCGGCTCTTCCTCCGAGAGCGGCGGCCATTTCGTCCATCAATTGTTCGGTGGTGGTAATTTGCCGTTCTTCGGGCAAGTACCAAGCGGCGCCCAAAGATTGACCGCGTGGAATAATGGTAACCTTCACCAAAGGGCTGGCGTATCTGAGCATCCAAGAAACCGTAGCATGGCCGGCTTCGTGGTAAGCAATGGCTTCTTTTTCTTGGGGGCTAATCACCTTGTTTTTCTTTTCGAGGCCACCCACAACGCGGTCAATGGCATCGTTGAAGTCCTCGCGGCTGATGCTTTTTTTGTCTTTTCGAGCGGCGATAAGAGCGGCTTCGTTGCAGATGTTGGCGATATCGGCTCCTGAAAATCCTGGGGTTTGGCGTGCGAGCAAGCCAATATCAATAGAGGCGTCTAATTTTTTGTCTTTCATGTGCACCTTAAAAATGGCTTCACGGCCATTTAAATCGGGCAGATCGACAGAGATTTGCCGGTCAAATCGGCCGGGGCGCAGCAAGGCTTTGTCTAAGATATCGGCTCGGTTGGTGGCGGCCAGCATAATAATTCCGGCATTGGATTCAAAGCCGTCCATTTCGGTAAGCAACTGGTTCAGGGTGTTTTCTCGCTCGTCGTTGGCTCCTTGAACGGCGGAGCGTCCTCTGGCCCGCCCTATGGCATCAATTTCATCAATAAAAACAATGACAGGAGCTTTTTCTTTGGCTTGTTTGAACAAATCGCGTACACGAGAGGCCCCTACTCCCACGAACATTTCAACAAAATCGGAACCGCTCATGCTAAAGAAGGGCACCTTGGCTTCGCCTGCAACGGCTTTGGCCAGCAGCGTTTTTCCGGTTCCTGGAGGGCCCACCAGCAGGGCTCCTTTCGGAATTTTTGCGCCCAACTGGGTGTATTTTTTGGGGTTTTTCAAGAAATCAACAATTTCCATCAATTCCACCTTAGCCTCGTCAAGGCCGGCCACGCTGTCAAAATTCACCAGCACATTGGTGTCTTTATCAAACAGTTTGGCTTTTGACTTACCGATGTTGAAAATCTGACCCCCGCCTGCACCGCCGCCCATGCGCCGCATAATAAAAATCCAAAACACAACCATTAGCCCAATGGGCACTACCCAGCCAAGCACTTCTCTCCACATGGTGTTTTGAGGAATCTGGGTATAATCAACCTTTTGGGCATTGGGGGATTTTTCTTGCAGGGTTACCATTTGTTTTTCAAAGAAATCCTTAGAAACTTGGTCGATGGAAAAATGAGGTCCCTTTTCTATAAACTCCGGGTTTTCATTTTTGATTAACTCTGCAAATTCAGATCGGTGGGCCAATATTGAATCTTTATGTAGAATGACTTCTAAGCGGGAGGAAGGGCCTTCTTGAAGTTGAATGCGCTTCACATACCCTTTATCCATCCAACTAAAAAGGGTGTTAACCTGAGTCTTTGGAAGCGTTTGCTCCATAGAACCCATAAAATTGATGGCAATAAACACCAGAATGGCAAGCCCATAAATCCAATACAGGCTAAAATTGAACTTGCTTTTTTTGGGGCCTTGCGGGGCGTTTTTTTCTTTATCGGGGGTGGACATAAATGCGGATGTTAATCTTTAGAAAGGGGAAATTCGGGGGCGTCTGCCCATAACTGCTCAAGGGCATAAAATGTTCGGATTTCAGGCTGAAAAACGTGAACCACCACCTGAACATAATCGATTAAAACCCATTCTTTGTTTGAAAGGCCTTCCACATGCCAAGGCTTTCCACCCTTGTTGTCGCGGACTTCATCAATTACTCCGCTGGCAATGGCTTCAACTTGAACATTGGAATTGCCGGTGCACAAAATAAAAACGTCGCAGACGGCTGAGGGTATCTTCCTCAAATCCAGCACCTTAATGTCTTCTGCCTTTTTGGATTCAATCCCTTCTAGGATTAAATTTACCAAATCTGTTAGTTCCAGGGATGTATTTTTCAGGGTCTGATGTATTTTATGTTAATTCGCAAAGGTAATATAAGTTCCTCGTGCACTTGAAATGGAAGCGTTAATAATTGGTAAGGACATTGAGCTTGTTGCGGCGGTAGATTCAACCAATGAATATGCAAAACGGAGCATGCGTTCTGTGTTGGATTTTCGGGGGTACTGGGTATTTACAGACCGGCAAAATAAGGGCAAAGGACAAGCGGGGAACGCTTGGATTTCGGTTTCAGGCAAATCGTTCACCGGCAGTTTTGTGGTTCAGCCTCAAAGTTGGCCGGGACGGGAACAGGCTTGGGCTGTACGGGCTCAGCGTTTGTTTGCGGTATGTGTTCAACATTCGTTGCGGCGGTTTTTAGGGCTAGAAATCGATTTGAAATGGCCGAACGACGTGTATGTAACTGGGAAAAAAGCAGGAGGAATGCTGATTGAACTTGGTTGGCAGCAGGGTGTGGCAGCCTGGACCGTGGCTGGATTGGGGTTAAACCTCAGCGATTCTATAGAACTGCCTGCTGATGCTACCCATTTGGACGCACAGATGCCGCCTTTGGATTTTCTTCGGGAATGGGGTGCTGTATTTCAGGATTGTTGGGTGGAGTACCGTTTTTGGGACGATGAGCGCCTTTTGCACGCATACCTGAAGGGCTTATGGGGTTTGCATGAAAGGCGTTGGTTTCAAGATTGCCTGAGCGGTTTGGTTTTCGAGGGAGTGGCCTTGGGGGTTGATGCGGAAAATCGCTTGCTGGTTCGGCCTTATTCAGAAACCAAGACCAGCCCGATTGCCTACGATATAAAAGCCATCAAATGGCTTTCAGAAGCCGAGGCTAAAAGCCAAACTACGCTTCAGGGCCTTCGAACAAGAGGCTAAGTACATTGCTGGCGAACCAAACATCTAATTCCGTGAGCAATATCGGCTTGCTTCGAACTCCATCGCGTTGAATTTGCAATCCATTTTCGTAGGCTTGAATGGCCACCAATTTCGAAATCGGAATTTTCAGGCTGGTTTTGTTGCTAACAAACAGAACGTGTTTGGTGGTAAAAGCCAAGGTTCCCCGGCCCATAGATTTCATTTTTTCAACCTCAACAGGATGGCCTCTGAACGCCCCGGTTCGGTAATAAACACCCCGCATAATTCGGATGCTGACTCCGCTGCTGGAGCCTTGATATTGCACTTGTGTAGTGCGTTCAGATACCGATACTCCATCAAAAATCCAAACAATGGTTTCGGATTTTTGAATCAAGAAGGGAAGGTTGTCTGGAATGGCAATGATGTCGGTTGGAACTTCCCCTTTGTTTAATTTGGTTAAGGTCAAGGCCATCGCAATGCGTTTGGCCAGCCCCGAACTGCGTTGTAAATTGGCGTCTATTTCCAGTTCTTGAATGGCAACTTCCAGCATTTTGTATTCCTCATCGCTCAAAACATGGTCGTCCAAAAAAGCTTCAAGCCCCTTGATTACTCCTAGGGCGCTGTGGTATTGGCGCTCTTCGGGGGTTAAAAACCCAGACAAAGACAATTCTTTTACGCGATCAAAAAACCCATCCATTTTGGCTGAATTGCCTAAGGTGTCTGACACCGAATTCTCAATGGCAGCTTTGGCCTTGTGGTGGCGTTCTACACACCGAATGTGTTTGCGCCTAAACAACCCAGCCGAATGCCCACAATACACACATTTTCCCATAGAAGTTTGACTAAGCGGAGTCTAAATTAGAAAATTAGTTTAAAATCTAACGGCATTGAAAGGCCTTTGAAGAAAAAAAAGGACAATCCCATTTCAATTCTTTAATTTTGCTGCATGGCAATTCGTTATTCTCTTATTCTAGGTCTATTCTTTGGGCTACTGAATTCAAATCGAGCCCAAAATTACTCTCAAGGCGGAGTGCAATTGTTTGTTCCTACGCCGGCCTTAAACACCTTCACCTTTTCGGCCAACTTAGGCATTGGATTTTTTGGTTCAAACCGCTATTTTTTCAACGACAACATCAGTTTGAAGGTAGATGCCGGCTATACTTTGTTGTTGAACGATGGAGAAATTCGGAACCAAATGGTGGATTTGCAGGCAGGGGCGGAATATTGCTTTCGGCCGGAAGGCTATATTTTGAGACCTTATGCCGGAGGCACCATGGGATTGATTTTGATGGGCGGGTCGGCCTATTTTGGCCTTAGGCCACAGGCGGGAGTTCTGGTTGAACTCGGAGAAACCGTTCTGTTGGATTTGGGTATTGGGCATCAATTGATGTTTGGACGGGGTTTCTACCACGGATTCTCTCCCAAATTGGGGATCATAATGAATCTGAATTCCTTTTGAGCCCAGCGGTGGCTGATTCCTGTGGTATTTGCATTGAAACGTGTAGGCCGCAGTACATCGCTAAGCTTCTTGCTACCTTTCGCGACTCAAATTCCCTGCGGTTTTCGGCCCATCCCTTCCCAAATTCTTACGAGGCACTTGAAACGTATATTCAGAGCCCACGGTTTATGCTGTTCAAAGTGGCCTTGCTGCCCGACCGTTCGGTGTTTGGCTTGATCGGATTAAAAAGCTACCAGTCTGATTCTCCCCTGCCTTTGCTGTCTTTTCAATTGAGTCCAGAGCACCGAGGAAAAGGAAAAGCCGCGGCATTGCTTCAGGCTTTTTTTGATGCCCATCCCGAGTTAATGCATACTCCAATGGGGGCTTACGTCCGGGTTGGGCATATATCATCCCTGAAAACCTTGCAGAAATTCGATTTCAAACTGCAAAAAACCTTGCATTGGGGTGGCGCTCCCTGGTGGTTTTTTGAAAAAAGAACGGGCCTTCCCCAAATATCTCTTTAATTTGTAACCATGAAAATATCGGTTGTGGTAGCTGTTATGAACGAAGAAGACAATGTGCTTCCGTTGATGCAGCAAGTTAAAACAGCGTTGACGGGTCGGGAATATGAATTGATTTTTGTGGACGACGGCAGCACCGATCAGACCATTCGCAACATCAAAGAAAACCTAGATTCAAACACCCATTTGCTGGTTTTTCAAAAAAACTACGGACAAAGCCAGGCCATGAGTGCCGGGATTGCCCATGCCAGCGGAGATGTGATTGTAACCTTGGACGGCGATTTGCAAAACGATCCGGAAGATATGCTGCCCATGATTGAGATGCTGGAGGCCGAAGAATTGGACGTGGTGGCCGGAAACCGAGCCAACCGAAAGGACGGAGCTTTGCTGCGAAAATTCCCCAGCAAATTGGCCAATGCCTTAATTCGGAATTGGACTGGAGTGCACATTCGAGATTACGGCTGTACCTTAAAGGTTTTTAGGCCGCACATTGCGAAAAACCTAGGCTTGTATGGAGAACTGCATCGGTTTATACCGGTTTTGGCCTCTTTGCAAGGAGCCCGAATTCGGCAATTTGATGTAAACCACCGCCCCCGAACCGCAGGAACCTCAAAATACGGTTTGGGCAGAACCTTTAAGGTGATGAGCGATTTGCTGTTGATGGTGTTTTTGCAAAAGTACTTTCAGCGGCCCATGCATTTGTTTGGAAAAACAGGAATTTTAATGCTGTTTGCAGGCATTGGCATCAACACCTATTTGTTGATTGAAAAGGTGCAAGGCCACGACATTTGGGGCCGGCCCATGTTGATTTTGGGCGTGATTTGCCTGCTGGGCGGCATACAGTTGATTACCTTCGGATTGATGACCGAGATTGCCATGCGCACCTATTTTGAAAGTCAAAACAAAACCCCCTACACCATTCGTTCGGTGCATGCAGGTTCCAAGCGTTCTTAAAGCCGGCCTGCGCTGGGCGGGAACCCTTGCAGCCCTGAGCTATGTGGTTTGGAAAACCGATTTTTCGGGCTTCAACACCCCGTTTCCTTTTTGGGCTTGGATGGCCTTGCTCCTCTTCTATTTTGCCTCGAAACTGCTGTCGGCCATTCGCTCAAAAAGGCTGCTGGAATGCATTCATTTTAAAACAAATACAGCATTCAACTTAAAGCTGTACGCAAAGGGAATGTTCTACAATTTGTTGCTTCCGGGTGGAGTTGGCGGAGACGCCTGGAAGGTTTGGTTTTTATCAAAAAAACGAAACCTTCCTTGGAAAGAAACGGCAGGGGCTTTTTTGTATGAACGGCTAAGCGGAATGGCAGCGCTCTTAGGTTTGGGTGGACTTTTGTTGCTGCCCGACCTTCCGGAATACAGAGCGCTTATTTTGGCCTCCATTCTGTTGGCCTTGCCTTTGGGCTGGTGGCTAAGCCAAAAGTTGTTTTCGGCCTTTCATTCCGAATTTTGGGTTGGAAACGCCCAGTCGGTTGGGGTTCAACTGCTTCAAGGGCTTGGATTCCTTGTTTTGGCCTACGGGCTAAGTCCTACAGATTTGAATGTTGGATTGGCCTGCGGCTTGTTTTTCTTAAGTTCGGTAGCATCGGCCTTGCCTTTGTCGGTGGGGGGCATAGGAGCCCGCGAGGTTTTGTTTCTGTGGTTGGGTCCCCAAGCCGGTTTGTTGCCCCAACAAGCCATTGCCGTTTCGTTTGGGGTTACCTTAGCCCATATTTTGGTCAGCCTTCCGGGTGCCTTTTTGAGCTTGGAAGACAGCATCAAAGGCAAGGGAATTCAATAAGGTGTTTTTCCTGACTTCCGCGTTTAATCAGAAGCCCTTCTGCAACCCTTTATTTTACTGAGAATAAATTTGGACTTGGGTGTAAATTTTGAAAAAAACACCTTTGTTCTTTGTTTCTTAAGCCGAGGGGAGCTTGGCCAGGAATGCAGGAATGGGATGTTTTTGGGGTTAGATTGGCGCAAGGAACGTAGGCCGCGGGTAGGAAGGTGAGCCGCGGGGAGCTTGGCCACGAATGCACGAATGTGTTGTTTTTGGGGCTAGATTGGCGGAAGGAAGGTAAGCGGCGGGTAGCTTGGCGAGGAATGCACGAATGTGTTGTTTTTGGGGCTAGATTGGCGGAAGGAAGGTGAGCCGCGGGGAGCTTAGCCACGAATGCACGAATGGGATGTTTTGAGGTTAGATTGGAGTACGGAAGGTGAGCCGCGGGGAGCTTAGCCAC
>Ga0247843_1006937_pt1 | contig 14349 bp, 13 predicted proteins | sample LaCruzMarch2017__FD_192420 | JGI IMG/M metagenome (GOLD analysis project Ga0247843, IMG submission 192420) | Freshwater microbial communities from meromictic Lake La Cruz, Castile-La Mancha, Spain - LaCruzMarch2017_8m | ecosystem: Environmental > Aquatic > Freshwater > Lake | place: Spain...
GATTTTGAAAATGCCTGTACTAACTTTTTTCGTTATATTCGAAAGTATCGTACTGAACTTGCCACGCTCTTAACCGATAATTTTGAAGTGCTGGGAACCTGAAAACTCAAGAGTGATGGGTATAACATCACTCGATGTCCTCGAATGGTGTAAATCATGGCCTCTATCTGCTTAACCGATTCCATTGTGCTCTCCATTTTAATAAAAAAAGAAGAACCTAATTCTTAAGAAAATAGCTTGGCAAGGTTGTTACGATGAGAGGGTGAGAATATTTTATTTTTGAAACAGAAGATGAAATGCCTACTCGTGACGTGTAATGAATTCGGTCTTAAGCATACTCAAAAGATGAGATCCGAACCTTTCACCGCTCAAGACCATATTCTCTCTCAAGAAACCTTCGCGTTTGAATCCTATATTCTCATAAAGATGCAAGGCCACAGAATTAGATTCAATCGCAAAGATCTCTACACGATTCAATTTCAAATCTTCAAAACAATGTTTGAGTAAGAGTTCGGTAGCTTTACGAGCTATTCCTCGGTTACGGAATTTGGGATCAATGAATAGTCTTGTTATCCGGGCCGATTGAGAGTGATGATCAAATTTATCAAGCTCAACATGTCCAGCGACAAGATTGTCCGGGGCTAAGATTTTAAAGACTGATAATTCTACTGGATTACGTTTAGTTTTTTCCAAGTGCGCGTTAACTTTCGCAGCTGAAACTGGATACGGATATGTGCGAGATGCCCATAAATCGGAGGCTCCTGGTTTATCTACCCAGCTTATAAGCACTGGAATGTCATCTTCAGTAAATGGCGTAAGTTGTATGTTCATCGCCAAGAAAATTTATCCATTAATTTTATCATGATGATGGTCCTGTCTTAGGCAATCAAAGATTCAGATGAAAGTATCAAATCACAGAAGGCCGGGGACGGAGTATGAGTACCAATAAAGTAGGTTCGATTGTAACTCTTTTTTTGACGGCAAAAATTACCTAAAGCAACTCGCCGCACCAGTGGTGTTAAGATATCCAAGGCCTGGCCGAAGAGACACCAAAGACTGGTGCCATCTTAAGCCTGGCCATACCAAGTAACTGATTTTATTGATCAGAATTTTGGCATAACCAATGCAACTCACTTAATCAGGAACTAACTCAAAAAGAGGAGAACTTCATGAAAACATTTTTGGCCCTTACCTTCGCTTTTACAACTTTAACGTCCATGGCGGCCACTACCGCTACTCTCCTTCTTAAGGGCACCGTACCTCAAGTTTTAAGCATCGCTGTAACAGCTGAGCCAGTTGCTTCAAATTTGCCCTTAGCTACTACTCAGTCCAATACAAAAGTGGCCAGTGTTAATGAGAGATCAAATTCAAACACTGGATACAAAGTAACCATCAGCTCGGCCAATCAAGGTAAATTAGTGAGATCTGGTGGATCTCAACAGTTCCCTTACTCACTTACTTATAACGAACAATCGATCAATTTATCTTCTGCAGTAGTCATCACAAACTCAACCCCTAGTTCAGTTTCAGTGAATAAAGATGTTGATATCTCATATACAGGGGTGCCCAATGAGCAGATGGTTGCCGGTGACTACGTGGACACGCTCACTTTCACAATTGCAGCTAACTAAAATAACCGACTAAAGTTATCTAAGTATCGACCGATAAGTCCAAGGTATGAGTAAAATCGCCCTTGGACTTTTTATTTTTTCACTCTCCTTCCATGCCATGGCCAGTGGGGTTTTATTATTAAGAGCAAGAGTTCCGGCCACCTTACGTATACTAACGACGTGGGGAAACAACGGTACAACTCCTGAAACCACCATTTTATCCAACGATCGTTTAGCTCATCGCCGCCCAAAACTCAAAATTGAACGCACAAAAGAGATTTATAAAATAACTGTTGTTCAGTCATAAAATCACATTAATATCCCAATAATTTTTCCTCCTCTTGTATAATAAATTATTAACAGGAGTTCATGGATGAACCAATTGGCCCTTCTTCTCTTTTTACCATTTTTGTTTTCCTTTACCTTCAATCCCATGTCTCAATCTATAGAACTTGCTGAGGGACAAAAATCCGCACAGTTTTTAATTGAAAATGATGGTGTTGAAAATATGGCCATTGAACTCTCCATCAGCGAGAGACACATGAATGAATTTGGAATAGAAAATCTTCCAGAAACCTCTGAACTCACAATTTTCCCACCACAACTTATCATTCCTCCCAAAGAAAAAAGAACAATCAGGGTGAACTGGAATGGCCCCTCGGATATTTCAGAGGAGAAGGCCTTCCGTGTGATCGCGGAACAATTACCCTTAAAGGTTGATGATAAAACTAAAAAACGGTCAGGCATTCAAATGCTCATGAAATACATGGCCGCTCTTTACGTCACTCCAAAGGAAGTAAGTTCAAAGCTGGAAATCACATCTTTTAAGAGTGATGGAAAAAATATAACTCTTCTGATTGAGAACAAAGGAAATAAACACCAAGTGTTAATCAATCCAACCGTTACTTTTCTCCATCAAAATAAAAAACATGTTCTTAAAAATAAAGACCTGGGTGGTTTAGTGGGAGAAAATGTTCTTGCCAAAAGCAAACGTAGCTTCACAATTATAAATGCAGCTAGCATCAACAAAGATTCATCGGTTGTTATCAAAGTTGATGAATAAAACTTTATTTTTCATATTCATATTATGTGCATCACTCTCTCCTGCCATAGGGGCCTGGGAAACTAAAAGTTATGAGGCCACAATTCCTCTTTTTGCTGGTGAAAAATATTTGGGCGATCTGAAGGTTGAAGTCAATGGCGATGATATCGTGACCATTGAACGTGAAAGTTTAAAAAAAGTTCTTGATCCTATTCTAAAAGATGACACTCTTGAGGCCATCGATAAGCTGCCTCCTCGCATAGGCCCAAATAATTTGCCTTTCCCCATAAAACTTAACTCTCAAGATTTCAGGATTGAAACTGTCTTGGGTCTTGATATCAGGGCCAGCGAAGAAACGCAGATCAAAGAGGATCTCAATGAATTAAATAAAGATGCCATTGCCCCTTCTCCTTTCGGAGGAGCTATCAATTACCGCTTAGAGCAGACTTATGGTGATGATCATTTAGGTGGAAATAGTTTTAATGGGCAGTTCAATTCTTTTTTAAACATGAATACCATCGTATTTGAAAATCAGACATTTTATCAAACACTTAATAACCAAAACTGGCAACGTGGAGACACGAGATTTGTAAAAGATTTTGAACGCCATGAAATCCGGACCCAAGTGGGTGATGTATATCCTCAGATTCAAGGTTTCATGATTGGCCGTCCCTTGGGTGGAGTAAACGTCCATAGAAACTTTTCCTTAAACCCATATCGCCTACCTTATCCAACAGGAACCCAGAATTTCACCATCAAGACTCGTTCTTTAATAAAATATTTTGTGAATGGAACACTGATTAAAACTGAATACCTCGCTCCTGGTAATTATACCGCAAAGGATATTCCTCTCAATAATGGTCTCAACACCATCATGGTCGAGGCCACAGACGATCTAGGACAAAAACAAGTTTTTGTATTCCGTTCAGCTGCCAGTATCAATCTACTGAACAAGGGTGAGGACCGTTTTGATTTAAGTTATGGTGTGCCCTTCCTGGATAACAATGCTCAAAGAAATTACGTTTATGGTGATGGAAAAGTTTTTTCTGGTTTTTACCAATATGGTCTTTCTTCAGAATTATCAGCTTCTGTATATTCTCAGAACCAACTTTCTTATAATCTTCTGGGATCTGAAGTCATTTATGCTACGGCCCTAGGAAATTTTAACGTAGGCCATGCTGAGTCTATTCAAGAAGGACCAAATGGTCAGGGGAATAGTTTAAGTTATCAGTACGTGAGCCAAGGACAAAAATGGTATCAGTCGCATTCACTCATTATGAGATATGAAAACCGTTCTGACTTTTTTAAAAACTCGCTCTTAGATCTGGCATCGGCAGTACAGAATAACTATGCCGCTAACTATACTCTTCCACTTTCCAACCTTATGACATTTTCGGCCGGTGTGAACTATGGAGATGTGAGAAATAATACTTTAAGTGACCGTCGAGGATTTGATACAACCATAAACTTGCGTGTTCTTGATTATCACAATCTTTCTCTTTTTATCGCCCGCACCCGTGATGAAAATAAAGTCTGGAATGATGTGGCATTTTTATTTCTTACAATCTCAATTCCTGAAAAAAATGCCTTCGTTTCTTCATTGTATGATCAACAACAAAAAAACTCTCGACTGACATATTTAAAAGATAACCAGAATCGTCTTTATAATACCCGCGCTCAAGGAACATTAGAAAATGGCCCAAACCAGCAGTTTGGGGAAATGGATATCGTGATGCCAACTCCCATTGCTGACTGGGGTGGACGAGTTCAGGCCAACAGTCCTCGTGGAGATGATCATACCTATGGTAAAGGCAGTTTGAGTATGAACTCCGCATTCGTCTTTGCTTATGATCAAAAAAAATGGGGAAGAGGTCTTTCAAGACCAGTTTCTGGAAGTTTTGTTATTTTTAAACCTGAAAATAACCTTAAAGGGCAGAGAGTGGCACTTAAATCCACATCTCCTTACACAGAATCTGAATCTGGATTATTTGATGAGATCGTATTCAGTAATCTTCTTGCCTATCAGTATCGAGATATTCAACTTGATCCAACCATGCTTACTGATGGTTACTCTCTTGTAAAAGAAAAATTCACTCTCTACCCTACTTTTCGAAGTGCTCATCTTATTACACTAAAAGAACGTGGGGCCGTTATGTTGAGGGGACAACTTTTAGATAAAAATGGAAAACCTCTGGTTCTTCAAGTTGGACACTTGGGAGATAAAGTTTTTTTTACAAATCGTAAGGGTTACTTTTTTGTGGAAGGAGTGGACCCAGGAAATTATGATCTGACTCTTGAAGGTTATGATGAAAAAACACCTGTTCACCTTAATAAAGACGATCGAGGGCTTAAAAACATTGGCCCAATTCAACTCAAGGAAACACCATGAGAATTCTTTTTCTATTTATTTTTATTATATTTCTCATGCCTGTGACTTGGGCGGCCGATAACTGTGATTTCAATCTAGTTTTCCCTAATGTCACCATACTCATCACTGAAAACCAGCAGGTCATACAACATGACTTCACTCTTGAGCGTGGAGAGGAATCGCCTCATTTATTATGCCAAAACTACCGAATATTTTTCAGTAAGGGACAATCAAACTCTTACCAACGGAAAGCTTTCGGGCATAATAATAGCGGTATAAATTACAATATTCATCGTTTAATCAATATGGCCGGCATCTTAAAAGATTATGGGGATGCTGCAAACTCTAATGAATTCATAGATGGTATTGCTCAGAACAGAAATGTGACTTACACGAATAGGTTGTTTGTCTCTGTTCCAAGTCTTGCTTCGCAAAACTTCCCACGAAGTGGAAATTATACTGATATCATTCAGGCCTCTATTTATGGCCGCGTTCACGGAAGTAACCTGCTTGTGTATTCAACCTCACGTACTTTCAGTGTCACCTACGTCATTAACAAAAAAATTGAGGTCAGTGTCGTTGATGAAGGCGCTCCTTTTGATGCTTCATCGACCAGTAAAGTTTTAGATTTTGGATTTCTAACTCAGAACTCTGAAAAAAAGGCAGATCTAAGAATTGTATCCAACACCCCTTACCAAGTGAAACTCACTTCTATGAATAATGGACACCTTAAACACACTCAGGGTGCTCTCATTGATTATTCCCTGAAAGTTAATGGATCAAATACCAATCTCTCCACTGCTCCTACAAATATCGGTTGCGGCAATGAAACCACCACCGTTGGGGATCGGTACCAACTAAAATTTAAAATTACTGATACCATAGATAATAAACTCTCGGGCCTTTATCAAGACGTCATCACCATCACGGCAATAGCAAACTAATAGGCGTAAGACTCACCATGATCAAGTGTTTTAAATGAGTCTTGGTTAACACCTAGTTTTTTCATAGCGGCCTTGAGGTCCAGAATGGGTTCATCTATGCCCTCATCAGAAAGTTGAAACGTTCCAAAGTGCATAGCAAAACTTATTGGAGATCCCAGATCAATATGGGCCTTGACTGCATCTTCCGGGTTGAGATGATTCACTTCCATAAAAGATCGAGGACTATAACCTCCAACAGGAAGCAGTGAAAGCTGAGGTGGGCCTAACCTCTTTTTAAGTTCCGCAAAATGGGAACCGTAACCTGTATCACCTGCAAAATAGATTTGTACTCCGTCGGCATAAATCATATAACCACCCCAAAGAGCGTCACACTTATCTACATAATTACGACTAGACCAATGTTGAGCAGGAGTGAGAAGAATTTTTTTATCTTGAACTCTAAATTTATCCCACCAATCAAGTTCTGTGACATTTTGTAGGCCTTGCTGTTTTAAGAATTTCCCATTTCCAATAGGTACGACAAACATGGGATGAAATTTACCATCTAACCTTGTTAACGTTTCAAGATCCATGTGATCAAAATGATTATGAGATATCACGACGACATCTATTTTTGGAAGCATTTCAAAATTAATTCCGGGAGAACGCACTCTTTTGGGGCCAACAAATTTGATGGGGCCCATTCTATCGAAAAAAACGGGATCTGTAAGAATAGTCAAACCCTGAAGCCTGATAAGAAAAGTAGCGTGATTAATAAAAGTTACAACGGCCTTGGTATCAGGTGCAAGATCAGGCATAGGATAAACTTTATTGGCCACAGCCTGAGGCCATGGTTTTTTATCTCCAGTCACATACCACTTAAGGAGATCCCATATGGTTTTGTAGTCATTCTTTTCAGGATTAAAAAACTTTTTCCCATCATAATGATCCGAAAGAGAATAATCGCTCCCTCCATAAGAGAAAGAAGAAACTAAGATCAATAATACAAACCATTTAACATTCATTTAAATAGCCTACTGAATACTTTTCTTCATGAAAACCTGCTTGGCAGCAGGATTGGTGACTAATTCACCATCATCTCCTGCCCCTTCCAGTCCATGACGATATCCCCTTCCTGAAGATTACCTTCTAAGATTTTTTTAGAAAGTGGACGAACCACCAATCTCTGGAAAACACTGTTTAAAGGTCTTGCTCCATACTGGCCATCAAAACCTTGATCTTCCAATGTCAGATACGCTTTTTCTGTCAGTTTCAACTGCACTTTTTTTGATTTTAATCGATCATTGAGAAGTTTAACTTGTTTATCGATAAGCTCCTTCATAATGCTTCGATCGAGAGCATGGAAGTTAAGAACAGCATCCATACGTCCCAGAACCTCAGGTTTAAAATCCTCTTTAGGATTTTTAGAATTTGATGTCATCATGACAATCGTATTTTTAAAATTGATAGTGCGCCCCTTATTATCCGTGAGTCTTCCATCATCTAGGATTTGTAAAAGGATATCGGCAAAGTCCGGGTGGGCCTTTTCAATTTCATCAAAAAGAACAACACAATAAGGCTTACGTCTCACAGCTTCTGTTAAAACTCCCCCTTCCTCATAACCTACGTAACCAGCAGGAGCTCCTATCAGTTTGGCCACAGAGTGTTTTTCAGAATATTCAGAAAGATCAAAACGAATGATATTTTCTTCATTATCAAAAAGATATTGAGTGATCGCTTTAGCAGTTTCAGTTTTACCAACACCTGTTGGGCCCAATAATAAAAAAGAACCTAAAGGACGAGTCTCATCTGAGAGACCAGCATAACTAGCAATAAGAGTTTCACTTATTTCATGAAGAGCTTCTTTTTGCCCAAAGACTCGTTTATTTAAGAATTCTTCCATGTTTAGAATCGAATCTTGTTTAGATTTTAAAATCTTCTCTAATGGTATTCCTGTCTGACGAGAAATCACTTGGGCAATATGTTTTTTACTCAAAACCCAATCATGCTGGAAAGCTCCAAGCTCTTTAGTGGTTTCAGGAATAAGCATATATTTAATCTTTGATGCCTCTTCATAATTTTGTTCTCTTTCCGCAGTTTCTAACTGAAAGTTCAAACGATCCAAACGGTTTTTAATCTCAGAAACTTTTTTCAGAGAGCTGATTTCTTTTTCCCATATCGCTTTGTCTTCATTAAATTTTTTCTGAAGGACTTCAATCTCTTGTTTGAGATCTTTGTTGTCTTTTTCCATCTGGGCATAGATTTTTTTAGATCGCAAATCCCCCTCTAACTCAACTAGTTTTGCCGGCATCGCCTCTGCTGATAATTTTAAGGCCGAAGAAGCTTCATCTAAAAGATCAATGGCCTTATCAGGAAGATTTTTATCTGTAATGTACTGATCAGATAAAAAAACTGCATTATAAACAGCATCATCGGAGATCTTAATCCCGTGATGTGCCTCCATCTTAGTTCTCACACCCATTAAAATCTCAACAGAATCTTCTTTGGTGGGTTCATTTACAGGCACGTGTCTAAAACGACGTTCAAGAGCAGCATCATTTAAAATATACTTCTGATATTCATCAGAAGTTGTGGCACCGATACAATGAAGTTCTCCTCGGGCCAAAGCAGGTTTAAGTAAGTTTGCAGCATCCATAGCACCATCAGTTCGACCAGCACCAACAAGTTGATGAATCTCATCGATAAAAAGGATCACCTCCCCTGCTTTAGATTTTACAAATTTCAAAAGATTCTGAATTCTTTCTTCAAAATCTCCACGATATTTTGTTCCGGCCATCAGAGAGCCCATTTCTAAAGAATAAACTGTTTTACCTTTTAAGACGTCTGGTACTTGTCCTTTGACAATCTGTTCGGCCAGACCTTCAATGATGGCCGTTTTCCCCACTCCTGCAGGTCCAACAAGTACTGGATTATTTTTTGCACGACGACCAAGGATCTCAATAACAGAACGTATTTCTTTAGTTCTTCCGATCACGGGATCCAATTTCCCCTGCTCCGCAAGCTCATTTAAGTTAATGAGAAATGCCGGAACTTCCACTTCTTCAGCAGCATCTGAGAACTTACTATAATCCACTTTTAGCTGAGGAAACATTTGAGGCAGATGTTTTAGGAGATGGCGCTCCGATACTTCGGCCTTACCAGCTTGGGCCGCATCTCCAGAAGCGAGAGTGAGCCATTCTTGAAGTTTTGCTGAAGGACGGATATTATCGATGGCCACATTACCAGAGGTTCGTGGCAAACGCTCAAGGAGCCCTTCCACCTCTTTAACATTATTACTCATAACCTTTGAGGCATAAGATGATTTGTTTAGTATAAGACCCAAAAGAAGATGCTCAGGAAAAAGCTCAGTATTTTTACGCCTAATCGCCTCAGACTGAGCAATGTCTAAAGAACCTAAAACCACTTGATCAAATTTATTCATAAATCCTCCACTTCTAAGATACAAGATGGGAGGTGCTTTGACCCTGTCAAGGTTTGACTATTTTAATAAACTTATACTCATCTAGTGCACTCAAGAAACTATGCGTTTAGCTATTGCCTTTCTTAACTGCTCTGAGCGTTACTCTTTTTTTATTTTCTATTTGTTTGTCTAAGTCAACTTCCACAGGGGCGCCCGAAAGGATCTGTCCCACTTCTTTTTGGGCCTGTTTATCCATCCCACGCTTCATCACTTGATAAGGTATAACCTTATCACCTTCGCAGACTTCCCACTCAAAACTAAATTTTGTTTCTGGTAAAACTCGAACAAGACGAGGTGATGGTTCTTTAGAAATAAATGAACTTGAAAAAGCAAAAACCGTTAAAGGTAAATGTCGTCGATCTTTTTTAACTAATTGTGAAAGTCTTTCAACCGAGGCCGAATGAGAGACCTTCAAAAATTGATGGCACCAATCCTCCGAGCTATTTTTAAAAGGACAAACTTCAGCTGTTGGACAGGGAAAAAGAACATTAAATTTTTTCCTCAAAAGATAATCTCTAATCTCAAGCATTTGCATAAAAAAATCTTTAGTCCCAGGTTCAATGAAAAGAATGTGCTGAGGTTTAATAGTCTCAATATAACCAATGGTCTTATCTACACCCATCTCATTTGCTGAGTGCCCAAACAAAAGGAGTTTTTCTTTTTCATTCTGCCAACTCCATCTCTCGGACTGAAAAAATCTCTGAGAAGAATTTTTGACCTGCCAAAGTTTGTGCGCTTGTTCTCGCATAAGAGCTGCCGTTTCAATTTGATACACATCCCCACCTCCTCCCCAACTTTTATAAGCAAGACTAAAAGTTCCAGGCCCCGCCCCTAAATCAACAAGATCACATTTTTTTATGATTTCTTTCCATTCAGAGGGCATCCATTGCAAAACTCCGGCGAGTTTAGGTAAATTGGTCATGAGATAAAAAGCAGTATAGGCCGAAACCAGTCGTGGGTCTTTGAGATAGTCACCTATGTGCTGACGTTCTTGTGTGAACTTAAAAGAGATTTCCTCGATAGACTTAAGGAGCTCGGCTTCATTTTTGAAGGTGTATAAAAGATTTTGAAGGCAATCTTCAAGTGTGATCAAAGATTGCGACATATTTTTTTAGCAAAATCGATACTTTCTTTTTCAGATATGTTGATTCGAAACATTCTCTGAGCAAAATAAGAACCCAACTCACAGTTGCCATGAGCAGTAGAGAACTCAGAAAGTTTGATCTCATTTTTTGGAACTTTAAGAAATGAAATGGCATCTGATACCCATGAGAAATGACGAAACTCTGTATCGTTATAAAACAAACTCAGACATAACTGACTGCCCGTCGAATCTTTAGGCGCTAATGGATCAATAGGACGATCCTTAAGCACTTGAATAGATTGTTTATACCCCTTAAGGCAATGACTTAAAAAGGCCCCATGAGGGTACTCAATGGCGGCAAAGGTTGAGGCATTCATCAAAAATAAAAAAGGGATTACGGTTTTCATCGTTGTTTATTATCGCATGTCCTAGTTTTGCGTCAATCGGCGCAAGAATAGTCTGAATGAATCACCTCATCAAGATCCAGACAATGCTCCTCCTCACTGGCCAAACTGTTTTTAATTCTATTTAAGAGATCCTCACATTCTGAAGGCTCCATCAGGATAAAGTTTAGTCCTGGATGTTCACCTAAGGTTAAGCCCTGGACAAAGCTTTGACAGTCCAGAGAGACCTTTAAAAACGGTAACGTCTTCAGCACATAACTTGAATCCATATTCTCTTTGAGTTCGAGTTGTTGAACCCTTATTTCATAGGCCCAGGACTCTTGGAATGTAACTAACATAATCAGAGTAAGCAGTGCTCTCATCAATATCCTCCAGCGATCATGACTTATCGGCGGGTATAAATGGAGCTTGTGAGAAGGCCTTGAGGGGGAAAAATTTGCCTAAAATAAAAGGGTCCCAAGTTGGGACCCTTGGAAAACCTAACGAGATTTGATTTCTTTATACTTATTACTTGTATCGCCGGTGTAGATCTGACGAGGACGACAGATCTTGAATCCAGGCTGCTCTACCATCTCTTTCCACTGGGCCATCCATCCAGGAAGACGGCCTAGGGCAAACATAACAGTAAACATGTTGGTTGGAATTCCTAAAGCACGGTAAATAATACCTGAATAAAAATCCACGTTCGGATAAAGCTTTCTTTCAACAAAATAGGGATCTTTCAAGGCCACTTCTTCTAAACCTTTGGCGATATCAAGAAGAGGATCCTTCACTCCAAGTTTGGCGAGAACATTATCACAAGCGATCTTAATAATTTTAGCTCTTGGATCAAAGTTTTTATAAACACGATGACCAAAACCCATCAAACGAGATGAAGAGTTTTTATCTTTAACTTGAGCTAAGAAATGATTGTAATCTTGACCAGAGTTTTTAATCTCTTCCAGCATTTCAAGAACGGCCTGATTGGCCCCTCCATGAAGGGGTCCCCACAACGCGTCCACACCTGCAGCAATTGTTGCAAACATGTTGGCCTTAGAAGATCCCACCATTCGAACAGTTGATGTTGAACAGTTTTGTTCATGGTCCACATGAAGAACAAGAAGAATATCTAAGGCCTTAACCACTTCCGCATCCACCTTGTCATTTCCAGTCATCATGTGAATGAAATCAGCGCAATATGATAGTTTTTTATTTGATTTAACAAATTCCTTACCTTGCGAGTGACGGTAAGCATAGGCACTCATCACTTTAAGTTGTCCCATAAGTTGACAAAAAACTTCATCTTTTTGTTCTTTGCTTAAATCCTGAACTAAAAATTCCGGATAAAAAGCAGAAAGAGCAGAAAGGTTAGAAGAAAGGATTCCCATCGGATGAGCATTTTTAGGAAAGGCCCTGATCATCGTCTTAAGACCTTCAGGCACATCATCATACGAAGCAATTTTTTCTTCGAACTTTTTAAGTTCCGCTTCTGTTGGAAGTTTACCGTAGATCACAAGAAATGATGATTCGATGAAGTTTGATTTTTCAGCGATCTCTTCAATGCTATATCCACGGTACTTAAGAATACCTCTTTCTCCATCTAAAAATGTGATGGCAGAAGTACAGGCCCCTGTATCCATGTAACCCGAATCGAGAGTGACATAACCTGTGTCAGCTCTAAATTTTGTTATATCAATGGCCTTCTCCCCCTCTGTTCCGGTGAAGACGGGTAATTCATAAGTGGTTTCACCTAGAATGAGTTTAGCTTTGTCTGGCATGGAAGCTCCCTTCGTACTAAAATTTAAATTGAATCAAAAACCTATGGAAAATGCCGCTACTTTAACGTCATCCATTCCATCTGTCTAAAACTCTTGATGTTTTCGTTTCGGAAAGATGGTGACAAAAGTTGAATATCATCTGTTTAACTGGTGTCACCTAGATCTCCACTGGTGACAAATTAGCTCCACTACCCTTTAAAATTCGAGGACTTCTCACAACAAGAGCAGCGCGTCTTGTGACTGATATTTCTACAAATTCCTATTATCTGACTGTTTTTCTTACTCTTGGCCCTTCCTTTGCTCTTTTAGTTTTTAAATTCAAACAAGACGTTTGGGTACACAAGGAGAAAGGCGATGAGAAAGTCGGCATCATCATTTTTAGTTTTAGCAGCAGCAGCACTACTTACTTCACTTCAATCTTATGCCCAATTTCAGTATTCAGATGAAGGATCTCGCCAGGGCGGTGGAACTCAAATGGGGTTAGGCCAAATGCTTTCCGAAAGAATCCAACAAACACTAAGACCTTATGATCGTCTTCGTTTATCCGAAGTTCTTCAAGGCGGGAATCAAAGGCACTTGGAGGTAGTTTCCTTGATCATCCAGTCCCAGGGATACAATTCACAAATTCAAATCTTGGACCAAGGCCAGTGGATATCATCCCTTCCCGGATCGGGAAGAGTGGTTTTTCCACGAGCAATACGTCTTGAAAATCTCGAACTCACTTCAAGCAATGATGTGTTCATAGAAAGTATTAGTGCCGAAGTACAAACATCTAGAGGAGGTTATGATGATGGATATGGACACCATGAACCGCAAGGACCGGAGATTGCTCCCAACTCGTTACTCACTCTTGAGCTCGGACGTCGAGTGCAAGGACAGGCCACCATAGATCTTGAGCGTCTGGCCTCACAACAATTGGGAGTTTCTCTCGATGGTGTAGAAATTGAAAGAGTCATCGTTGATGCTCAACCTCTGGGTTACGGCCGATCATCGACTCTTCAAGTAGAACTAAATAACCGAATTCAAGGAGCAGCAAAAGTTATCTCCTCGGCCCGTGAACACACTCCTTTTTCACTTAATTCGCAGGAAGATGTGAGAAGTCTTAAACTCATCGTTCATGGTGATGCCCTGATCGAAACTGTAATGATCAGAGTGGGACAAGTCAGACACCAGTACCCACGTGGCAATCAACCACGTCATCTACAATCGCTCACTGTGTCTATAGGTAAAGAGATTATGATGAATCAACCTCTTGAGCTCTCACAATATCTTCCTTATGAGAACAGATTGGTTCGAAGCATTTCAATCCAAGGAAATCCGCGACGTGCCACTCAGTCACAAGTTCAAGTCCTTGCTGCTTATCAGCTCTTAGGACAAATCACTGTGACACAGATGGGAATGGCACCAAAATTACAACTTTATCAACCAGTCTCTTTAAGAGAACTGGGCCTTCAATCTCAATCACCCGTTCAAATTGATTCCGTCATATTAGAATTTTAATCCCTAACCTTCTTCACCATACTTCCTCTTCGGAGGAAGTATCTTATTTTTAACTATACCCATCGCAATTTAAATTTCAGGTAGGGCCTTCACGGCCCGTATAAAAAATCATAAACTGGTTGAATGCAAGGATTCCTTACGCCAGAACAAAGATCTGAACTTTTTCACGAACTCAAAGTT
>Ga0247843_1006938_pt1 | contig 14343 bp, 11 predicted proteins | sample LaCruzMarch2017__FD_192420 | JGI IMG/M metagenome (GOLD analysis project Ga0247843, IMG submission 192420) | Freshwater microbial communities from meromictic Lake La Cruz, Castile-La Mancha, Spain - LaCruzMarch2017_8m | ecosystem: Environmental > Aquatic > Freshwater > Lake | place: Spain...
TTCCCCGACATGTCGTCAAATGTCGTGTCGTTTAGACACTCTAGCCGACACGACATTTTCTTGTGTCTGCGACATGACTGAAACATGTCGGCGACATGTCGCCGACACGACACAGAATGTCGCCGTCGCCGTTTGGGCAAAAAAACGACACGCCGACATCCGACATGTGGAGCTAAGGTAATGCCAACTTGGCCAATGCGTCCAATCTTTGTTTTGGACAGTCACGATTACACGTGACGGTACTATTATACTTATTTCTTTTGTTCTCGGCTTGTCACGGATTACACGTGAGGGTACTATATATATATGTTAGTACCCAAATGCGCAAAATCCCTGTGCGGGTACTGGGCGGCTAGTGCGCGTACTGGCAGGGTCCTGTACCCGCACTGCCGCGTCTCTTTTTTGATTCGCCAAGTTTGGCGAGGTTGCTGCTGAGTCACGCTTAACGCTTATTTACCCGCCATAATTGTCGTTTGGATCTTCCGATGTGCCGATGGCTGCCGTCGACAGCAGCCTTGTGCCAAAGGTGTTAGCTCCTCGTGCCAATGGTGTGAGCACACTTCCACCTCGCCACCTTGCGCTGCGGGTCTAAATTGCACGCAAAAGAGAACGAAAGATACATAATAAGAACAACAACAACCACAACAACAACAACAACAACAATTCATCATGAATATCGACCCTGCTGCTGTGACTGTGGTCGCTGCTAGGGCTCAAGGATACGCTGGTGTGCCATTCCATGTGCCCGAGCCTGTCGTGCCAACGCAAGATGGTGTGACTGTCGCGCCAACGCAAGATGGTGTGACTGATGCTGCACCTGATGATGCTCCAATACAAGGTGGTCAATCCAATATTGTAGTTCATGGTTACACAATTGAAGGAATCGATGCTGGTATTGATGCCATAGGCCGCGAACATGTGAACGTGTTCTATAACAAGGTTGTGGCTGAAATGAATGAGTCAGGACAGTCCTGGCGACTGATGCCAAGAGAGAAGTATGAACGGATGAGAGAGGCATTGTATCAAATTAGCAAAGGAGCAACAGCCAAGGATTTAAAGAAGACGTATCCTCAAGTATACAAGTGGCAGAAGGCATACTGTGTTACTGGGGATGAAGACAGTCTTGTGCTTTTGAAGCGCCCCAGTAATGTTGGTGTTGATGGAACAGTTGACATCAGCACTCTCAAACGAATGACTTACTTGGAGCGTGTATACAGTGATATCCAACGTAATCATGTTGTCGATCACAGCAAGGGACGAACATTGCATTCACGTATTTCTGAAGTCATTGATAATATAAGTAAGGAAGTGTGCAAGATCTTCACTGACTCTTGTCCGCTATGTGTGGAACGTCAGGCAAGGACTAAGCCAGTTGCAGGACTTAAGCCTATTATTACTAGCGGGTTTGGCAAGAGAGGACAAGTAGATCTGATAGATTTTCAGAGTATGCCTGATGGTTCATTCAACTTTCATTTACGCAAGCGGGCTGCTGAGAAGATGCAGAAATCAGCACTTGCTATGATAAAGACTGCACGGAAGTCTTATGGCAATGATAAGCCATTTGATGTAGGAACTGTGGTTCATGTTCCTCTGAACGATGTCGACAGAACTAAGGTGGATTCAGGTAATCTTATTGGGATAATTGTCAAAGTCGACAAAACCAAGAGTCAGGCACGTGTTGCTGTTCAAGGTGGCTTGCTGAAATCTTGGTATGTGTACCACAAGCTTGATATAGTGCAAGGAGCAGGAAATAACCCGTCATTGTTTGGATTATCATTGGTGGGATGGGAAGACCTGAAGGAAATTACCGAAAGAGAGGCAGCAAGACTAGTGTCTCTTGTTGGAGGTCAAGGCAAGGGTCTATTTACTTGCATGTGTAAAGGCAATTGCAACTCCAACCACTGCTCATGCTTTAAAAACAAGAGAATTTGTGGCTCAGCGTGCCACAGAAATAACTTTAAGTGTTTGAACCATGACAGTCATGGCCAAGATCAAGACATGTTCCTACCAGATCGTGATCATGTAGATAAGACTAATAAATGAAATAAGTTTCTCTCTCACTATCATGTGTTTTTACAGCCAATTTCCATATTGTACCTGGCCAGTACCCGTATCGTCCTCAGTCAAAAATGCCTGTACCCGTATCGTCCTCAGTCAAAAATGCTAGTACCCGTATCATCCTCAGTCAAAAATGCCAGTACCCGTATCGTCCTCTTAGTCAAAAATGCCTGTACGCGTATCGTCCTCAGTCAAAAAATGCCTGTACCCGTATCGTCCTCAGTCAAAAATGTCTGTACCCGTATCGTCCTCAGTCAAAAAGGCCAGTACCCGTATCGTCCTCAGTAGGACAGGCCAGTACCCGAATCGTCCTCAGTCAAAAAGGTCAGTACTCGTATCGTCCTCAGTCAAAAAGGCCAGTACTCGTATCGTCCTCAGTCGGACAGGCCAGTATCCGTATCGTCCTCAGTCAAAAAGACGGATGTTCGAGTAATGGCATTCTGCCAGTATGGGCACGGCAGAATAAAGGACAGTACCCGTATCGTCCTCAGTCGAAAAGGCCAGTACCCGCACTAGCCGCCCAGTACCCGCACAGGCATGTTGCGCATAGGGACCTACATAATAATATATCTATCACCCGCCGGCAGGGGCATCATTTGCCAAAATCTGAACACAACAGCCCTCCTCCTCGAATAGGATCGAACAGGCATAGAACAGCCTAGAGCGAATGCCATGCAGGACGCAACACACCTCAAAACCCTCACTCATGATGTCGAATAATTCCTCGACGAAGACGAAGCGGATGTTCCACAACGGTGGTCTCTTCGCGGCCCCGTCGTGCGGCCTCATCGTTCTTCTCCTCCTCCTAATCCACGTTTGTGCGTCGTCGTCGTCGTCCCCCTTCGACGCGAAATCATCATCGGGTTCCAACATCGTCATTACCCCTCGACGATATTCTTCGCGGCAGCGACGGCAGCAGCGACGGCATCGTCGAGTCCAAACTAATACCGGGACCATAATCAACGGTCAGGCATACGCCGACAACGATTACAAACTCCAAATGCAGACCGGCGCGGAGGCGTGCTTGTTCTGCCCCAACGACGCGTCGTCCGGATTGGCATGTCTGTCGCTCGACGATCCGGACGGGACCACGGGCGTATCGCCCGAGGCGTGTTTGCCGTGCGCGTCCGGTCAGACGTACTGGCCCTGCAACTTGGTGGATACGTGCTATTGTCGCACCCCGGCAGGCGAGATCGTATCGCCGGACGATTTGCTCAACGAGGACACGAACGCGGCCGCGGGCGTCGGCGCCGCGGTCAATATCGAAGCGGCGCCCACGACGGCGGCCCCGTCCAAGTATCCCAGCGTCGTCGTGGAAGAGGATGAATTCGAGGTCGTGCCATTGCGATTCGACGTCGTTGGCTTGCCGATCGATGCCGCCCTCGGCGACTTCAAGAAGGAACTCGAAACGGCCATGAGCAAGATCATACTCAACTTGGCCGAGGATATACAGGGACTCAAGGTGACCAAGGTCGAAGAGAAGGTCGGAGGTCTGTCGGCGGCATTAGCCAATACTAGCAATAACTTGGTCGATAGTGTCTATTACACCGTCGAGGTTGTCAAGGATCCAAAGAAACGCTTTGCACCACTCATCATACAAGGCTTGCGTGATAGTTATGATGAAATATTACAAACGATTGGGTGAGTGTGTCGTAGTAGGTAGCTTTTATTTCCGTGAGAACTTGAATTTGCATTGCATGTACTCCATATTAACCATTGCTCAACGAACGCGCATCAAAATCATCATTAATGATACCTAACCAACAGGTCATACTCTGACGTTGAATTCTTCACCGAGGGTATAACCATTGACATTTGCGTTATGCAAAATGGAAAGTATACCGCCTGCGCTAGTGGGAATACCCCCCAGTCGGGTGGTGGTAGTACTGCAACATCATCATCTTCATCGTCTCAACAACCATTGTCTGAATCTGATATAACATTTGCAAAATTTGATACCAACGGAGATGGACAAGTGAGTTTGGGCGAATTAAAGATTGGGTTAGAAAAAGAATTACCGCCCACCACCAACACGAGGGATGATGGTAGTATATCCATCAAGACTGTACAACAACTCGTGTATGATTACGATGAGTCGGGCGATGGTACATTACAGCAAAATGAGTTCGTATCCGTATATACATTCTCGGACAGATTGGACGGTTATCATGCTGGATTGGCAGGATGGGCAGTGGCATTAATTGTCATATTCGTTTTATCATTCGTGTGCTGCATTGGGTATGCCGTGGCCGTTGTATGCTTTGGCGTTGCCAACATCTTCGATTACTGTTGTTATTCTGATGATTATGGCGAGGATACAACGACCAAGATTCGTCGTGATATCTTCGATGATGATGAACGTTCGCGTCGTAGTCGTCAGACTATTATGCCAAATGTACTCCTCATTGATAATGGCGACAATAGAGGAAGCGATACTGGCGAACTTGCATTAATTGATGAAGAAGAAATGACCGTGAACACGTACAGTACGAGAGGCACGAAGAGTACTTACAAATCATCACGTAGTCGGATGGGACGTGACCCGACCGTGTATTATCCCGGTAATACCGTCGGTCGGGATCCGACAATGTACATCCCAGGTCGTGAGGATGCAACCGACCCACATAGCTCGGTTGATGACAGTACCTACTACACCGACGATAAGGATCAATCTAGAATGAAGGTCAATCGTGAACCGACCATGTATGTTGATGGTTTGAGAGGATATGATGATGACGACTACAAACAACCAAGGCGTGAACCGACCATGTATGTTGATGGTACAGAATACAAGCCACAGCGTGGCCAACCTAGCATGTATTCAGTCGATGATTCAACAATCGAAGAGGTTCATACTGATTATCGCGTCGCTGGTGGTGGTACTGCTGCTGGGGTTGGGGGTAAACGTTCGTCTAGCGCACCTAATCATGATGACTCTTATATTTTACCCGAGGATGCAAGTGTTTCGATTAAATCACTCAGGTCATCTAGATCGATGAGGAAGCAGAGTGATAAATCTTATGGTGCACCGAGGAAGACTAATTCGTACTACAAGTAAAAGTGAGAGTTAAGTGTATGTTGCTTGATTTTGATATATATATATGAGTGATGCTCATGATATATATTTCATCAAATATAATGTGGAAGGGAGATGTATTTTATACGAAATAAAAATGTAAAATACACAATGTACTACTATGGCTTGATAAAAAATTAATACCCCACAAACCCACCACTGTTTACTCCTTCAATATCCTATTTTTTGAACCACAGATGATTATATTGAGTATCAATACAATTTCCCCTGCCATAAACCTAAGGTTAGTCACCTATCTCTGCCGAAACAAAATGAATTATTCCGATCCCTTACCACTTGTCGTATGTGTTGTTGTTGTTGTCGCTGCGACATCCTCAACCTTACTAACATTACTCCACGTCCCATCCAACGCTTCTTTCCATAATGTAATATTCGAATCGCCACTACTAACAGCCAATATATTACCAGTAATACTCCAACTAATACGCCATACTGGATCATCGAATGTATTAACTAATGTGGGTATCCACTTTCCTTCTCCCGTCGTGGAATCTTCTCTCGCTTCATTCTCGTGATCATCACCTTCATTGGCATCCTCCACACTTTCCTCCCGATGCTGCCGCCGCTGTTTCCAAACAATAACAGTTTTATCTTCCGACGCACTCGCAAAGACGCTTACTCCGGGTATAACGTTAGTACACCATGCCACATCTCGTACCCAATCGGTATGTCCCGTAATTATCGCGGCATTATTATTATTACCACCAACGGTAAATGATTCCCGTTCCCATATACCAGTGGAAGTATCCTTTGTATATATACGTATCCCATTATCGCACCCACCAGTAACAATACGTGGCGATGATGGTCGATGACTCGTATTAGTAGTAGCAGCAGTTGCTGCCGCGGACGACTCGCCACTGCTTCCCGCCGACGCCGTGGCAGTAGCAGTAGCGACGATGGCACCGCCGTACGGTGCCCAACTGATCGAATTCACGCCCAGGGGCGAGTCCCGTATATATTCCACGATCCAATCGTCGTTCGCGACGTCGTGCGATAATATGCTGACGCGGCCGTCGCCGCCGCCGCACGCCGCGTGCAATCCGTATTCGTGCGGCGCGAACTGCACCGAGTTGACGCTGCCGTCGTGCAAGTCGGCGAATGCCTTCACCAACGTCCATTCGGCCGGACGTACCTCGCGATGTATGCGCACCGAGGCGTCGAAGGATGATGATGCCAATACCGGCCCGAACTTGGGATGGGACCACGATAATTGATATATCGGACCCGTATGACCGGCGAGCGTGGCATTGTGCGTGTAGGTATTACCGCTGATGTCATACACTTTGATTGTACGATCTAATAATATATATTAATATAGTATGTAAAAATGACAAGGAGGACGTATGGGGGTGGAAGGAGGGAGAGAGAAGAGGAAGTCCACATGGTAAAATGAGAATAGTAAGTGTGGGAACGTGTGGGGGTGTGAGGAATACACACACACAATACGTACCCGATGAGCCCGTGGCTAACTTCGTTCCATAATAATCCAACTGAGCATCGTGGATCATATCATCATGCTGTGTATCGACGTAGATGGGTGTCGGCGGCTGCTGCTGTGGTTCGTTGTCAACGACTGAAGCCGTCATTGTCAATGACTGTTGAGTCACCCCAGCACTAACCCCACTAATACCACCGCCGCCATACGACGATGCTGTCGGCGGGTAGCCATACTGAGGCTGCTGCGGTTGGTAGCCATATTGCTGCTGCTGCTGCTGTGTGGGTGGCTGCTGCTGCGGCGGCTGAGTTGGATAGGATCCGTACATCGTAGGAGCGGATAGTTCGGAGTGAAAGAGCAGCTTAGGAATTGGGCAAAATTGAGGCGAAGCAAAAAAGAGAAATCAAGCATCGGTGTTGCAGAATCCGACGTCCAAGCAAGACCCTCCTCAAGCCGATGAAATCAGCAAATAAATCGACTACTAAGCGCGTGCAAAGCAAGAAAGCAACTGCCGCTCCTGCCAAAAGGCTCGTGATTGACACCAAGCAGCGTGGAAATGCTCATCGGATTGCGGTGGTGGAAGAGGATTCTTCGTGACGAGCGACTTTTCTGACGACTTTCAAACTGCACCGTTGAGGGAAAAAGCGGCGTCCAATAGTGTAATAATGATGTAGATCATGGGATGGCGAGGACCTCCTCCTGGCGGCGCCCACACGGCCGACAGCAACAAATGGCAGCGGTGGAGACGATCCATCACTACCACCTCTCGATCATCCAACCATCAAAATGGCGGGTGGTCGTATCGACTCCACTAACAATAGATCTCTGCAAATTGATTAGTCAAAATGGAACGTGCACGTGCTGAAGAAGAAGAAGAAGGCAAAATATTAAAATGCTCCTCCTCGGTTTAATACAACAACACTAAAAACGAACGTAGTGATGATGAATATGGCGTGTGGTACGGCCCGATCAAATATTTGCCGTTGCCGTACGTGTAAATTATGTGCCCATTTGCCGACAATTTAGAAGAGGGGGGGGGGATCATGCATGGTAGTATGACTGTCCGTTCAAGCATATGATGAATTAATGGCATATTTAGTCGATAAATACAGCGAATACCGCGGTGGAAGACATGATATATATATCACGTATAGCCTAATTTACGACACTAGGTAGTAGTAATGGAAAAGTATCGTGTACATGGGATTGACTTTGAGGTATACAATGTTGGTGGACAACGAAGTGTGAACGTCGTAAATGGATAGGTTGCTTTGATTCGGTCGCGGCGGTAATTATTCGTCGCGGCATTATCAGAGTATGATCAAAGTCTTGCCGAAAGCAAAGCGTACTAATCGTATTGTTGAGGCACTGGAGTTTATGCGAATACATCCATTATGCTCTTTCTAAATAAGAAAGATATATATTTACTGAAAAGATTATGTATAGTGATATTTACGGCTCAGCGTCCATTTTGTGACTATGCGGGACCAACGAAGGACTTTGATCATGGCGTATTGTACTTTATACAAAAGTTCAAAGATTGTTTGATACTTGTGCGACGGATACGAATAATATGGAATTTGTACTTGAGTCGACTAGGACGATTATTATGACGGATAATCTAAAACGATCGGGCTTCCTTGGGGCTGATTAGGCTATTATAGAATATGTTTGAAGTAACTCTCTCACGTGTTTATGATGAGCTTTTGTATGTGAGAATTGCTACGTTGGGGGACGAGAGTTAGAGTTGCATTCAAAATCCATTTCTCTTTGTTAGATGTAAAGATAAAGTTGAATTGGTGTGAGTTGCTCGTTTTAGTGTTTTGTATGTTTACATAGCTATGTAACGGCTAAATAGTATGCAGCAATGGTGTTCTATGCAAAATAGAAAAGAACAATCACATTATGCCCCTCTTGAGAGCAGCAATGAGCATTTCTCTCGATCCATCCACATTCAATCCCTTCTCATGAGCCTTCCTGCGTAGCTCACTAACACGCATGAACGATAAATCATTCTCATTGATTCCAGCAGGAGCCGCACCCTCCGTTTCATTCCTAACAACTGCTGTCAACATATCATTTAGCAAAGTCCCAGGGGCGTCAGTGAAAGATAGCTTCTTGATGACATCAGCCTTGTTCGCAACAACATAGTCCATTGCTGCCTCCTTCAGTAAAGCGCAGTTCTTCGACTCAGCGTAGATTAATATCTCCTTCACATTCTCGATTGTGAAAATTATAGTTTGTACAACGTATGCTTCTGCCTCCAGCTTCAGATTGATGACTCCGTACTTATCAGCAGCCTTAATAATATCCCAAACATGTGACTTCATATCATCATGTGGAATTTTCCCCCCATACATGTAACTCAATAGGAGACGGAAGATATCAGGTGATACGTTATTGATTTGGATTGGAGTTGTATCGTCAGTGTGTGATTCACACAATTCAGCAAGTATGCTTGAGCAATTCGTCACAATGAGCCTATGGGCTGGAAATGTTACTGGAGTGGTTTTGGCTACCTTCATTGCATTGTCCTTCCTGTGATCCCCCCCGACCTCGAAGAGAATATCGGAATATTTCTCGTCCATGAATGAATCTTGAATTGTTTTGCATGTCGACGGATTTTCGGGAATAAAGGGTGGCGGATTAGATTTAGTCGGCTTGGCTAATCTCATTTGAACCTCAATGACTAATGCACCATTGACCAGCGAGCTCAATAGATTCGAGCGCTTTTTAAAATCTTTCCACCGCACGCCACCACCAGGAGCGATGGGTGCAAATAATTTTGTTTGACGGTGTGACACTACCTGTTTCCCATTGACATCAATGACACTGAAACCAAAATCAATATCAATTGATTTGTCTGACTTATTCCAGAGGTAGAGATTTACCATTCCTTCGGCTGAGTCTCCGCGTCCACCTGGATATAGACTCACACGCCATTGATGGCCCAAGCCCTCGAAGTCGGGCGAGTCCACAAATTCATTTCGCGTTGACGGCAGACTCATGAAGCCATGATAGTGGACGGTATGCTTCATCCCGCCCTGATGATATCCAGGCGGTGGTGTCCCTACATGAGTATGGGCTGATGCGGTAATATCATCAGCGTTCGTCATGATGGGGATTTGAAATGCTCGTTTTTCAATTTCTAATTTGAGACTTAAAAGAAAAGACATCTGGCGGAGCTGAAGATCCCTCGCATCTACCTCATCAAACGAAGGTCGATGTCACATCCCATCGTATTATTTCATTATGTTGTGTTGATAATCTGATTCTCTCCTAAATAACCCTAACTTTAGGGTTTTGGGGTCCCCCACCCACATGGATCGTGCATGGCCGCTTCTTGTTTGCTCCACCAAGGGATCGTGCTTCTAGTTTTATAACTTTTGTAGGAGCAGGCGCAAGAGATGAACTACTACGTTGGTGCAATACTCACCGTCGCGACGACGGTGGCGTTGTTGCACGTTGCTGCTATTATTCCATCGTCGGATGAAAACGGCAGCCGCAATGGCACAAAATCGTCACTTCTTCTTCGTGGCAGCGGCAGGCTCATCACCCAAGAGTCTCCTTTGACCGAGTCGAGTATTGTCAACCACGAACGACACACAAAACTACTGCCTCCTCCTCCTTCTGTCTTACATTCGTCGTGGGCGGGTGAATATAGTAACGACGACGACTCGGGACCATCATCCGGGTTGGTCGTGCAAGCGGCCAGCACACTCCGCGCCTTACTCCCCGCCACCAACACGCCGCCGGCCTCCATTGCCACCGCTGCTGCCACTACTACCACCGGCGTAATGAACAACCTTGTCATATTAGTACGATTCGCGGACCATGTCAATCGCGAATTACCGAGTCGAGCCGACGTGCATCGCTTGTATAATTCGATGTCCGCCGGGCCGATGTTCGATCCAACGGACGCCGTAATCCCCACGGGATCCGTAAGACAATTCTACAAAGTTACGTCGCACGATACGCTCGGCGTACAAACCGTAGTGAGCGATTGGATCACGCTCAGCAAGCCAGAACGATATTATGGTAAAAGTAACGACGATGTTAAATTCAAGGAGGGCATACTCGAGGCATTAGACAAATTGGACGAGTCCGGGTTCTTTACTGATTATTATACGACACAATTATTCGATAATAGTAGTAGTAGTAGTAGTATAGATGCATTTGGGATATTACATTCCGGATATGATGCCGCGAATGATAAGAATGATTGTCGTACCGGTGCCGCGCCCGATGAACGTATTTGGAGTCACAAGGGTGGACTCGCGGGCGTCTGGAAACCGACATCGACTTCTTCGAGCTCGCAACAACAACAACAGCCGCGGCAGCAGCAGCAGCAGCAAAAGCAACGGCAGGATGGCGATATTACCATCCAACAATACTACACCTCATCGGCATTACGTGGGACGTGTAATGCGGACATTGTGCGTATTGGTGTACTGGTGCATGAATTGGGACATTGTCTAGGCTTACAAGATTTATATGACGAAACATTCCACGGTTCGGGATTGGGGTCATATGATACCATGTCCTCGGCATGGGGATATGACGGGTCCGGGACTGTCCCGCCAAGTTTGAGTGCATATAGTAAGGTATATTTAAATTGGGTCAATGTTCAACGCATATTGTATGATGGGACGTACACTATCGAATCCAGCTTAACGAGTAACGTAGTGTATAAAATTGATGTAGGGTATCCTAATGGTGAATATATATTATTGGAAAATCGTCAACGTACCGGATATGATACATTACTCAAAGGTAGTGGTGGGATTGCTATATACCATATTGATGAAAAGGCCATGGATGCACAGAATGAACGTGGATATCCAAATATGATGCCACTCACACCACCACTACGAGGGAGTAGTAGTACCAATAATAATAATAATAATAGTAATAATAATAAGGTAGTATCATGGCCACAGAATGGTAAACATTACATGATAGCACTATTACCCGCCGATGGTCAATATGATTTAGAACGTGGAAATAATATGGGCGACGCCACGGATTTATGGCATTCAGAGAGTATACATAAGGAGTTACGATCTGGATTACTGGCTCCACATCCCAATACTAATTCCTATCAACATGGATCAGTAACGACGACTGGAATACGGATATATGGTTTTAGTGCAAGTGGTAAATACATGACATTTAAGGTTGATGGGTTAGGACCAATGTTAACTAATAGTGTGGTCGACATTGCTACTACTGCCATCCCCAACGATATCTCCAAGCCTGCTGCAAAATCACCCGACGTCGTTGCTGCTGCTGTGTCATCCAGTAGCAAAAAGCCTGTAACAATTCAAACGCCACCACCACTTCCAGTAACAACAGGACAACAGCAGCAGCAGCAGCAGCAGATGATGTGTACAAAAGGCAAGGATTTATGTTTGAAAGAAATTTTAACAGAAAATTGTCCACAATTACAATCATCGACGAATCGACTTGCCGGTTGTGCTACTGTTAATATTGGTGAATTATGTATTGGTAGTTGCCTCTCCTCCTCCAGTTTAGTGTTGAATAATTGTCCACAATTATCATTCGATGTGTATATACGTATTGATTGTAATATGATGGTTGATAATGCTATCCCACCAGTCTCTGTTGGCGTTGACACCTCTCCTTCTACTGCTGCTGCTGCTGCTGGAATAAACAAGTCAACACTGCTTACGCCCTGACTACTAGCTATGATATGGTCCTTTGGTAGTTACTTTTAGTAGTAACCCCCCCCCCAAAGAACGAAATGCTAAAAATGTAGGATATAGCCTCAATTGCATTTTTTATATACATCTACTAGAGAGAAGTATAAAATCTAATTACACATAACAGTAGTTAGAGATATTCTATTATTTAGTTAAAATCAACCATTCATTTTTTTTGCATTATTCAACTACATGTATGCATCCCGTTCTCCATAAGTCAACGCTACAATCTCGTCAAGGCCCAACATACGTTCAACTCCAAGCTCATTGGTTAATTTACTAACATTCATTGATATATCAGCTGGACTTGGCACAGCTCCTCCTCCTCCAGTAGTGCCACCTGTACTACCACTACCGATGATGGGTCTATTAACAGTTTTAATTGAGGATGTATCCAATTGTAAATAATTTGCCACTCCAATTGCAATATCACAGCGTGAAACACGTGTACTTCCACCTAAATTGTACACCCGTGTCACCTTCTTCGTTGTCTCTTTTGTTACTGTACTTGTTGTTGCTGTCGTTGTTGTTGTCAGTGGTGGCGGTGGCGGCGGCGGCGGCGTAAGGCAAGCATTATTAAGGAAATGTCGTATCGTCAATACAACATCATTAATATGCACGACGCTGCGATATTCGTCGATATAATAATCCGTTAATGTATTCGATTTTAAACGACCTTCGACGAATTGTAAAAATGTCGGACAGTCCATGCCCTTACTACAGCCATGTATTAACGGTGGTGCCGGACCAAGGACTAATGAACAACGTAATATTATTGACCCTGCATGATGTTTGGAATCAAGTAAACATGTTTCAAATTTGGCTTTACTTTGTCCATAGACATTAATAGGGTTGACCAGTATATTATCATCATCATCATCCTCCTCGATATAGTACGATTGATTGCCCTCGTATACTTGATCCGTGGACATGTATATGATAATTGAGGACATGGATAATAATTGAGTTGGACAATTCACTCGCATTGTCGTTTTGGGATCATCTTGACATTTCGTTGGAGAGGAAATGGCTGCTAGATGGATAATTACATCAAAGACCATTCCTCCTTCGTCGCTATTATTACCGTTGCAACTGGCCGTATTGCAGTTTTTTCGTTCCTCTGTTATTGCATGATAGATTTTCTTATCCCAATTAGGCAAACTAAAATCGATACCAGGAATGACGCATGCAATGCGCGCCATGGGGCGTCGTTGCTCTTGTTGTTGCTGCTCCTTTGTAGATTCTTCACATTGCTGTTTCGTAGTAGTAGTAGTAGCAGCATCAAGAATAAGATGCTCAATATCCGACTCGAACGTTGCGAGTGTATTGTAGGCGCAATACAGCTCGTACGACACATCGTCATCATCATTCGAGGAGGAGGATAATAATGATGCAATAAGATGCTGACCTATGTAACCGGATGAGCCGGTAATGAGTATCCGCTTCATCAGTGGGGATGGAGAGGAAGTAGTGTAGCAGGGACGAATCTGTTCTACTATTATTTTGTGCCCAAGCCTCCAAATAACCAAGGGAATGACGACAGGGGGTAATGGCGCGCCTGACCCGCTATCGACCCTCGAGACCTTCGCACCGAAAAATCAACTGCCAAACGTTCTCGTGCGAATGTTTGAACTGTGAAATCTCATTCTCGAACGTTCTTGAGAACGTTTGGCAATTGATTTCTTTGTCACAATGACGATGCGTAGGTCTTGAGTGGACGATCGCGAAAAATCAAGGCAAAATGCGCGCCATTTACCCCCTGTCGTCATTCCCTGGGAGAGCAGAATTAGCGGTTTTTGGAGTAAATGTGTAAAAGAGAGTGTTTTTGTTTTTAGGAGACCTACTTTCTACTTTCATGATTCACTTAGTTTTGTAGTGTTGGACTAAAAAAGATTTATCATAAATGAAAACTGCTTCGCTCGGGCTTTTGGAGGTGCTGGTGGTACGTGTGAATGCCGGGGGGGATGCCCCCCCGGACCCCCCCTCTGTTGGTGACGTCATGGGCCCATTCCCCCTTTCTTTGTTTT
>Ga0247843_1006940_pt1 | contig 14337 bp, 16 predicted proteins | sample LaCruzMarch2017__FD_192420 | JGI IMG/M metagenome (GOLD analysis project Ga0247843, IMG submission 192420) | Freshwater microbial communities from meromictic Lake La Cruz, Castile-La Mancha, Spain - LaCruzMarch2017_8m | ecosystem: Environmental > Aquatic > Freshwater > Lake | place: Spain...
CTCTTGTGATGTGTTCTTTCCAGATTTCCTGCTTGCTTCGTTGTCCAGCCATTTGATCCTCCTTGGTGGAGATCAATTTAGTCGGCAGGAAACTTCCGGACAAAGAAGCTCGATGGAGCGCTTACGATAAATCTATCAAGTACATCTTGCTGCGTTATAGATTGTAGCGAAGGAATGGCACTGAATTGGCACCTCACAGGAGATTATATGAATGCAATGAAGTCTTTATCCGTAGTTTGTCTTGGATTGTTTCTTACAGTCTCAGACACATTCGCTAAACCAACATCTACCCAGGGCACAAGTGGGATGGGTGGCGGCAACGTCGTCATCTGTTTTAAATCCTCATCAACCATTGAAGCCATCAACAAGCCCGGCCATTTAAAAGGTCTCGTGCTCGACGAGCACTTGACTGATATTGCTTCCATTAAAGCCTACGATATTTATGATTTCACCGGACCAATTTTTGAAATCGGCGAAAAAGAAACTTCGTGGCAGTACATTAGGCGAGTCGTTAAGCGCTATGAAATTTGGCTGCCTGAACTCTATCAAATGTATAAACCTTTCCTTGATAAGTTCAGCGAAAAAGATTTTGTTCAAAAGAAAGGTCCCTTTTACAGACTAGAAGATGAAAACGACGAAGGCCCCCCGAATCCCGAAAGATGTGTGGTTGCAACTGCTGCGGTTCAAAAGGAAGTCGGCGCCAAGACGAGGTTCGTTTTCGATTCTCGACTCATGAATCACGCGGCACATTCTCGCCAGAGTCAGGCCGTTTTGCAGCTGCATGAATTATCCTACAAAATGTTTCGTGAAGGCTACGGCGACAAAGACAGTTTACGCACACGTCTCTTTGTTCAATTTTTGATTGATGGTCGTACTCGAACCCTTGCCGAAATTGAAAAAGAGATGGGAGAGATCGCTTCTCAGGTCCCTGTTATTCCCATTTGGTATGTTGAATTTTTTTATCAATTCAGAAGTTCTGCTAGCGAGTGGCGGAGTCTTGAACTCGCAGCTGCCTGTAACAGAGCTGCAGATTCGATGAAAAAACAAATTGAATTTAGCCCTAGGGATTCCCTTCATAGGGCCGTCAATAACTTTAAAGCGGTATGTTCTCGAGTTGAAACTCCGCTGATCGAAGAAATTGAGTCGAAATACAGTAGTCTTCGCTCAGACATAGCCAGCGCTGCGATAGAGGGTTCAAAATTCTGGGAAATCGATAGTACTCTCCGTGACTTATTCCCAGTCTTCACTTCTGTGAAACGCACTTTGTTCCGTGCGACGTTAGAACAAACAGTAATTCCAGCGATCAATGCTTCCAGGTTTTCTGACGGCCACAAATATCTACTGATTGATGCGGCTCGAAAAGATGCGGATAATTACACCTGTGAACGAAATTTACCACCCTTTTCAGGATATCCTGAATTCTGTGAGGAAAGTTCGAAGTTCACTTTCCTGGCCTTACAAAAAATAAAGGAAGACATTTTCATTCCTTAACTTGTGGAAAGCTGTGCTTTTGCTCTCAAGCGAAGTTAGGTCCAAATAACACGAGATGGATTTCTTTTTGGTACAAGGGAAATTTCAAGCTTACTAGCATGATGTTATGGACGACTGTAACTTCGATCGGTAAACAGCTGAGGACTGGATCAATTCTGTCGAAAGACCGGGAAAGTCTTGGCGCGATGGAAGTGTCTATCTGAAGTTGAGCAATTTGATTCGTGAGGCTTCCCCCAAATCCATTCTTGATATTGGCTGCAGACAAGGAATTTGCTCCGAAAAAATTGAACTTGGTCAGTGCCGCTACACAGGTGTCGAGCTTTCTACTTGAGCGAGCCAAATCTTTGTATTCCTCATCGGGCAGAACTTTTCTTTCCGGCAATGCTTACGACTTGCCGCTGCCGTCTCAAAGCTTTGATGCTGCGTTTTCGATCCTCGTTTGGCATCTGCTGATGAATCTCGAGAAAGCCGCATCCGAACTGAGCCGAGTTTTAGTTGAAAATGGGCAGTTTCTTATCCTAACAGCAAATCCCGACGCCTATCTGGCCTGGAAGGCTTTTTACCCAGACGCAAAGATAACCGGTAAGAAACTTGAAGGAACCATGCAGCTAGGGGCTGCGCTGTCTGGGGACGTGCTTTACCTCCATAGCTTTGATGAGATCAATGAATATTTCCAGAGGGCGGGTCTCAAGATCGAGCACATGGAAATTTTTTTGCCAGCGAAAGATTTTGAAAAGAAAATGCTAATCTCTCTTCGTGGTAAGAAGACTGCTGGCAACTCACATTCACAAGTTAGGCCGGGATCATGAACTCAACTAAAAATAATCTCTTTCTTTTGACTCCCAACTTTACAGATCCAGCTTACCCAGGCAAACGTTTTTATTGCTGGCACTGTGCCCTGATTGAAGGAGCTCTGCTTGCATTGAGTGATCACTCAAAACATCTTCAAGTTGAACGAGTTGCTTGGCCCCGTCCTAGAAAAGAAATCATCGATATCGTGGGAGCAGAAAATCAATCCTTGCCTCTTCTAGTTCTGGCTGAGGGAAGGGCATCTAAATTTCAAACTGGATCTTTCAAGGTGCGTGCATTTACTAATGAGAAGGACAAAATTCTTGCTGCTTTGTCGGAACTTTATGATTTTCCGGAACCACATCCTTAAAATACAACAGCAGAAAAGAATAGCTCTTTAGAGAGCTATTTGCGAGGTGCCCGGGAGTGGCACTCTGTCAAAGGTGTAGACTAGTAAAGCGTCCTAGGTTCAACAAGAAGAAGGCTAATAGAAATCATTCATTTTGCAATGTCTTTAAGTGATGAAAAACTTTTGGGTCACTCTTTCAATCCTTTGTTTCTGTTTGATAGCCGCTGGTTCCCCCAAGGACCTGAAAATACAATTCATTATCGATGAAGACTATCTGATTTCATACACAATGATGCGCAATCCAGTTGGGATGTACATTGAAGATGTCAATCAGTTCAAAGATATGATTTGGGATTTGGATAAGAAGTCTTATAATCAAATTCGGTACTACGAAAATCACAACCCTCAAGCTCTTTCGCTCTTCGTGAAAGAACAGCACAAAGAATTTGTCGCGAGTATCAAAAAATCAAAACTCTATGAAAACCATCTCAGGCAGACCCAGGATTACATTCAAACATCCTTAAAGGAATGGGAAAAGAATCTACCGGTTGCTTATGATTTTATGAAAAGGATCACAGGACAAGAATTCAACAATGAAATTACCGTTTATATCACGCATCCGGCGGTTGGTAACGGTCGCATGTGGGACAAAAAGAAGAATATCATTTCATTTGGTGCTTGGCCGCAGTTCGATAACTATTTTACGGTTTATATTTGGCACGAAATAATGCATCTCTATCTTCCATTGGACCCAGAAGCTCACGCAATAATTCAGCTTGCCACTGACAATGCGCTTCGAGAAAAGATGAATGGTACAACCCATCCTCCCTTTGTCGGGCACGAAAGCTTGTTTCCATTGATGGAGAATATCTTACCCCTATGGCAAAACTATCTTGCCAAGCCCGATGGAATCGAAAGATTTTACCTCCGAATAAAAAGAGACGTCGCAGACTCTCCGTAGCATCACCGATTCCCTTTCTTTACACCACCCAGAGTCTGCGCTAAACTTCATGACCTATGAACAAGCCAACATTCATCTCTGTGGTCCTACTTTGGTTTTCCACTTTCGCCTTAGCTGCGCAGGGCGACCCTTATGATTATTGGAAAAGGCTACCGCGCGGCGTGAATATGGCTTCAAAAAATCCTGTTGCCGACTTCGAGGCACTTCGAGGTTATGGCGGCACCTTGGTGAGATTCGGTGCCACAGGACGCCCGGCTGATTTTACTTTCCTCGTTAAGGGAAGCGGCGATAATGAAGCATTCGATCTCTCACCTGCGAATCTAGCAAAGGTAAAAGATCTCGCCAAGTCGATGGAGGAAAAGAATCTCCGACTCATCATTTCCCTTGCAGATATTCCCGGCCGCCGCTGGGAGTTCCGCAAACGCGATTGCCGCATTTGGGACAACAAAAAATTCCAAGATGGATTTGTAATGGCTTGGGAAGCCATTGCGAATGCACTCAAGGGCTCAGAGAATATAGCGGGTTATGATCTCATCAACGAGCCCTACCTGCCGGCTGCTCTGGTTTGCAAGGGCTATCGAGGAACTATCGATGATTTAATCAGCCTCTACAAGCGAACGGTGGAGGCAATTCGTAAAATCGATGTTCGCACCCCTATTATTTTAGAAAGTCCTGAAATGGCTTCCGCACACACAATCACTCAGCTACCAGTTTATCCCGCGAGTTCCAGAGTTATTTATTCGTTTCATTATTATGAACCCTTCAGTTATTTTTCGGCGCGAGAAAATGGCGGAAAATTAACTTATCCGGGTCTGATACCTTCAAGTTCGGGGAAGCAGATTTTTTGGGATATTGGAAGACACCGACAGCAATTGGCGCCAGTTATTCAATGGCAACGGGAAAATAGCATCGAATCCTATCGAATTTTTGTTGGCGAATTTGGCGTGTGGAGGAAAGCTCAAGGAGCACAGAGCTATTTGCAAGACCTAACGAAGCTCTTCAATGAACAAGGATGGCCTTGGGCCTACTATTCGTTTCGCGAAGACGAATGGGATAATACTGACTTGGAAAAAGAGGGTAAAATACCTGGGAGGCGGCCGACAGATCTTTTCAGGACTATTCAGACGCAGTTCCGTTAGGACACCGTCCAATGGCTCACGAAATGTTTTCTCAAATGACTTTTGCCCTCGCAGGCAATAGTGTCGGCTGCATGAAAACGACCGTCTATGATGAGCGATATCAGTTAAAAGCGAACTATTGGGAATTTAAGCCTTCGAGCATGGCCATTAAGATTTTGGAATTGCTTCCACCCGTTGGAAAAGAGCTGAAGGTCTTGGAGATTGGTTGCGGGGAGGGTAGCACGGCGGTCTTTCTCGCTCGAAACGGTTATTCCGTAACTGCTTTTGATCTGGCTCCAACGGGAGTCGCAAAGACTTTAGATAATGCAGAACGCGCGAACGTTCACGTGAACGCATTTCTAGCTGATGTGAATGAATATCGACCTTCGGAAGTTTACGACGTGATCTTTTCGTCGGGTACGATTCAGTATCTTCGGCCTGAAAAGCGCGAAGGTTTTATCAATTCCCTCAAGCAGCACACAAATGAGAACGGGCTGAATGTTCTTCACACATTTGTCAGCAAGCCTTTCGTTGAAACCGCTCCCGACGCCGAAGCCAACGAATATCTATGGTCTTCAGGTGAGCTTCTTCATTTGTATAAAGATTGGCTGACTGAGCAATTTTCCGAGGAGATCCAGCCGTGCAATTCAAGCGGTATCCCTCATAGACACGCCCACAACCGAATTTGGAGCCGACGGCCCTAAAGGTCATTGCTTATGAGAAAAGTAAGAGGGTAATTATATGATCGAATCATCTTGCCATTGCGGTGCGGTTCAGCTTCGGATTGAAGCTGAAGCTCCCTCGGCCCTGACCTCGTGCAATTGTTCGATTTGTCGACGTTATGGAAGCCTCATGGCTTATTTTTCTTCCAAGCAAGTCAAGGTGTTGGCGGATGTTGGCGCGACAGAACGCTATGTTTGGGGGGACAAAATGCTCGCCTTTGTACGATGCGCTCACTGCGGCTGTTTGAGTCACTGGGAAGGATTGGATCCCAATTCACCTTCTGATCGTATGGGCGTGAATGCTAGGCTCTTCACCAATCTAGAGATCTCTTCGATTCGTGTCCGCCGTTTTGATGGTGCTGACACCCGGAAATTTTTAGACTGAAAATTTTTGCAAATTGGTTCGCGCCGGATGGGCCTTGGACTTAACGAAATGTTTGGCATCAGGCAAATCTATAGTAAAAGTTGTATTGGGAGCTGACTTATCATAGGCGAGCACTCCACCATGTGTTGTGATGATTCCCGTTGAAATACTCAATCCCAAGCCAGTGCCCTTGCCAACTTCCTTCGTGGTAAAAAACGGATTCATCATCTCTTCACTAATCGCTTCGGGAATGCCTGTTCCGGAGTCAGTAAATTGAAGCTGAACGCGTCCATCCTTTTGATGCGCATCAATCCTTATCCATTTTGATTTCAAGCTTGCTACGGCATCATATGAGTTATTTAAAAGATTCATAAGCACTTGGGATATCTCTGCTGGCCTACAACGAATGCTGATGGAAGGGTCAATCTGCGCGTGGAGTTCTATATTGGCTATGCTAAAGCGTTCTTTGCATAGTTCAAAGGTATCATTAATTATGTCTGAAATTCTTGTCTCTTCAAAAGGGTCATGTTCAGCATTGCGAGAGTAGGTTCGCAATGATTTGACAATTTTCGCGATCCTGTCTGCTGCGGTTTCAATCGCCTTTAGATCTTTAATGACAGATGTCCAGTCAAGTTTTTGGTCACTGGCTGTGCGGACGAGCTTTGCATTTTTAATGACCTTAAGTTGTTCTATTTTAAGTTCAAGTTCTAGCTCCGCTTCCCTTGTGCGATCGATATTAATTCCCCACATTTTTAGCGCCTTACCCTCAGTGTCACTTATGATAAACGCGCGCGTCCGAACTTCCTGAACCTTGCCTGAATTTCTTTGGACTACCTTAAAAGTAGTATTAAATGGTTTTCCACCTGCTAATGCAGCATTAATTTCCTCAACGGCTTTAGCCTTTGTCTCGGACGACAATGAATTTTCCCATGCATCATAGGCACCGCTAAAATCTTCTTTATTGGCACCATAGAGTTGGTACATATTCTCATCCCATTCAAGACTATTTGTAGCCAAATCCCATTTCCAAATTCCAATTCCAAGCGATTTTACAATGCATGAAACATCTAGAGCTGCTTGAGCTTCTTTAGCCGCTGGAGTTGATTGAGCTGCTAAAGTTTTCGTGAGGTCATTGAGGCCTTCAACGAGAGCATTTAGTTTCGGATCCAAGCTTTTATCTAATTGTTTTGAAAAGTTTCCTGCCTTGATATCGCCAATCAGACCAAGCACATCATCGATAGTTGTTTCAGAATTTTTTTTGTTAGCCCTTGTGTTCATTCCGCCTTCGCTTTGAAAACCAAATATTTTATGTGCGCAACTGGACCCACAACCCATGCATCTCTTATGCAAATACAGACATCGGCACATTCCATGAATTTGTTTAATAAAAACTGCACCTAATTTGATTTAGTTTATTTCTAGACTGTACTCGCACTCGACGAAGGGCTTTAAATTTCCCTCTTTAAAAAGCTGAATGAGTTCGGCATATTTAGAAAGCTATTTCAATGGGAGTGCAGGAATCTGCTGATAGTTATGATATCAGTCCTGATTTATTTGGCTCGACTTTTTAGGAAGTGTGATTCTGAAAATGCATCCTTTTCCAGGAAGGTTTTCAGCTTTCAGCGTTCCATGATTCAGTGAAACTGCGCGCTGTGCGATTGTGAGTCCGAGTCCTAATCCCTTGCGATTCCTATTTTGTTGCTCAAAAGGTTTAAAAAGTTCTGTCTCTGCGTGCGGCGCAAGGCCACCGCATTCATCTTCCACTTCCACGACAATATTCTCATCGACCACTTTGGCTCGGACTTGAATTTTGCCTCCGTCGCGGGAATACTTTAGCGCGTTTTGAATAAGATTGGACAAGGCCGATTGGAAGAGCGGCTGATCGGCTTTAATTACTAAGGCAGGATCTATGCGTATTTCCAAAGTCTGATTTCGAGATCGAGCCTCTATTTTTGCCGTAAGCGCAATTTGATCTACAACCTGTAAAAGGAAACCGGGTTCAACAATGATCTTTGGATCTACTTTCAGACGAACCTCAGTTAAGGACCGATCAATCAGCTGATCGAGGCGTTTCAGTCCCCTTTCGAGCACTTGGCCTGTATTGCCACTGGCAGTCACGCTTCCCTCTTTGATCAATTGAAAAGCCATGACGACGGTGTTGAGTGCGTTTCGAAGTTCATGCGCTAAAGATCCGAGGTGCTCAATTTCCCGGTTCGATTCTTTACTACTTTGGTGTTGTTCATATTCGGTGACCGCGCCCGCCACCGCCACATCTAAACATTGATTCAAATCATGAAACTCTGTCGTGGTTATATGGGCATTTTTCTTTGTTGCGAGTTCAGTGATTGACTGGCAGAGGGCACCGTAGGCATGAACCACGTGAGAGAGTGTATAACCAAGTCGCAGCAATTCGACTCCGTGGCGGCCAGCTGATTTCGCTAACTCCACTTCATCTGGGCGCCCTGATGCCGCTGACAGTGCCGGTTTGTCGGCGTCACGTGCGGCTTGAGCCATACCAACTTTATCGACCTTGTATTTTTGATAAATGCTCTGTTTGTGACTCAGCACTAGCATGAGTTGTCGATAGAAAATTGGTAGTCCTTGTTTCAGCAAATCTGAACTAGGACCGTCCTCAGCCAGGTCACGTGCCTTCTTTTCGGTCATACCTAAAATTTCTTTTTCGTTTTCTAGTAAGAAATCATGAAGCATCATCGACTCATTCTATTTGCGAAATTTATGTCAGTAGTTTGCAGCTGGTCTACCTTGGCTGCAACTCAAAGTCACTTTTTAGAAATCCCCATTCTGATCCAAAAGACGCCTCCGTGGATTTCAATCAATAGCAAAGGTAAAATGGCCTATTAAGTTTTCTATATATGAGCCTCTGCCCCATTTGATCTTGAGAAGGCCGGAAGATTAAACCGAAATCTTACGCAGGGCTTTGGCCAGTTTTTTTGAAAGGGCAGTCTCTTCTGCTCCCTTCTTTAGGATGATAAAGACATCTCTTACGATTGGCTTCATACGACTCGGTAATTTGATTTCCACGATTTGATTTAAGGGAGTCAAACCCTGCGAATTGAATGCATCAGCAATAAAATCAGGTAAAAATGCAGCGGCGATTCCTCGATGCGCAAGCTGGATGGCGGTTTCCATCATCTCGACTCGGTATTGAACTCTTCTTTCGAAAAGGTGCTCGGGCCAGCCATCAAGACCCCGGACTCCTGAGGGCGCACCTTGAAGCGGAGAAATAGGCACTGCAAAAGGAAGACCTTCGACCTTCGGCTTTGTCAGCGCAAGCTTTGCGCTGATAAAAATACCCATCTTAATTTTTGAGACTTTCAAAAACTCGACGCCCTTAACTGGAATCGGTTCGTAAGTTAAGGCTAAGTCGCAGGTTCCATCAGCCACAAGTTGTTCCATCCTACCGGGGGTTGCTTCACGAATCTCTACCTGATGCTCAGGCAAGAACTCAGCAACAAAGCCAGCTAAAAAATAGGTGGTGAAGACTTCGAAGCTGGCAAAGCTCACGCTCAAGCTTTCTTGCTTTGCCTGACTTTTGATTTCGATCAGGTTTTCTAAAGCCGCGAGTGCGTTCGGTAAGCGTTTATAAAACTCTTGCCCCATTTCTGTAAGATCCAGTCCTCGGCCCTTCTGCTTAAAAAGTCTATAGCCTAACTCGTCTTCTAAGGACTTGATCGATTTGGATAGTCCTCCTCCGGAAATCCCTAAAATTTCGCTGGCTTTGAGTAAACCACCAGCATCCACAATCGTTTTAAAATGTTTGAGCCTAATTGTTTCCATAATAGAAAGTATATATTCCATAATTTCGATAATAGAAAGAAACAAAAGTGAGTAGTTATTGCTTCATGGGACTTTTCCCAAAAACTAAGGAGGCCTTATGAAACTAGCTCAGCACATTCTAATTACGATGACTGCATTCAATATGATAAGTTTTTCCGCCCACGGCGGGGGCGGGGGAAGCGATGGTTTAAACCTCTTCTGTTCAAGTCCATCATTAGAATACTCGTTGTCAGTTGATGTGGAGGAAAGCCCAATTTCAATTGGCAAATCCGCTTTGATCCTTGGCCCCTTTACCGGATTTAGATCTGGGCAGGTGGCGTATTTCGATGACTCGCTTTTGATCGTGAAAGCTCCGGCCACAAAAAATCACTATGCTGTCGCTCTCGAAATAAATCTGAACAAAACAACAGGTCGAGCAGAAAAACTTAAAGTCACAGAAGGCTACTATCATTCAGAAACAGACCAAGTCAGTTGTTACGTTCAATAACAATATCTTTGAATTTTGAGGAGTACTTTATGAAAAATTTGCCATTGTCATTGTCAAAGGCAGCTTTGTTCAATTTGTTTCTGGTGAGTCCATTACTTTTCAATCTGCCACAGGTCACGGCCAGGGAAAGGCAGAGCTGCAGGTCTATCGATACGCTATCGAGCGACGGCTGCCACCTTCTAGCGGCAGAAATACATTTTGAGGGCCGAATGAGCATGACGATTGATTTGGACTCAAATCCGCTGTGCCCGCAGTGGCCAAGATACGGCATGTATTCTGGAACTTATATGGTTGAAGCATCTGAAGTTCGATTTTACGGTTTAAACGGAAAATTTATAGCCAGCCTTCAAAGAAATTCAGATCAAAGCAGCAAATTTAGTGGGATGATCTTTGGTCGCAGATTCGTCGACTGCAAGATCAATAATTCAAACAATTGAACAACTTCATAAAAAAATATAGAAAGCATAGAATGAAAATGAAAATACTAATGCTCGTCCTTCTGGTGAGCGCAAGTGCAAATAGTCAAGAAAGCTTTGAGATTTCTTCAAAGGCTGTAACCGGAGTTTGTGACAGCAAAGCTCGGCAGAATCTTTATGAGAAACACACGCGGGCTGCTTTGGCCTATTGTGGGACTGGATCATTCCCCATTTTGATAGATGTTCCCGCAATTCAAGCAAGCGGAAATGAAAACTGCCAGAGGATCTGGAGTGATTGGTCGTCGGCCTCGGGCAAAGCGAAGTATAAATGCGGCCACACAACTTCACAATGTGAAAGCAATTGCCAGGCGTATGGACTTGAATTTTCGTACTGTCATTCCACCTGTGGTGGTTGGTAGTCACACTTTGAGCTTTGTTCCTTGATCCGCCATGCGGGAAGTGGCACGATTTCTTGTATGGATTTAGCTTCTAGTTACTCTGCGGTCGCTTCCGACTATGCCGAAAAGATACTTGACGAACTGAAGGGTAAACCGAAAGATCGCGAACTTTTGGATCAATTCGCCTTGATGAGTGGTGGAGCCATCCGGTGAATTTGGACTTTCATTTTTTTGAAGTTGAGCCAATCAAGAAGATCGTTCTTGCAGGCCAATTTGAAATAATAAGTGTTGTCGAGCGGCCGCCTTTTGATGAGCAAGTGGAGCACCAGAGTGATCGAGCCTATTTCCTTGTTAGAATACCGGCTGAGTAGTTCTGTTCAATCTGAGGACTATAGGCAGGGGCTCCATCAAAGATTTGTTTGTTGAAATGGGTCTGCCTCAGTGCTAGCAGGTAAGGCATGATGAAAGCATTGAGGCGGGTGACGGATCAATTGGAAGGGCAGATGATCGAAGGCCTTCTTAAAAGCCATGGTCTGGATGTTCATTTGATCGGAGCTAAAGACTATATGGCTCACACGATGGGCGGTCGGACCGGTCATTACGATCTTATGGTTCCTGAAGCACAGTTTTTGGCGGCAGAACAAATACTCGCGGGTCAAGAGGTCCCAATGATCAATTTGGCTGCTTCCCCGGCTTCGCATTTTCGTCGCGCTATTTTTCAAGCCACTCTTGGCGTCATCATTTTGCCTATTTTGTTCAACTGTCTTTCGGTCCTAACGACCCTTCGCTTTTGGAGGTCCTCACAGCATGAGCTGACGGACCTCCTAAAGGTGATTCTTTTAGTGCTGCTGCAAATTCCCGGTCTTCTGATGGCGTTCTTTTTAATCCAAGCTTTTTTGGGTTCATAAAATATGAATTTATTTACTCTTCGGTTTTTATTTTTAATCGGATCATTCGGGTTGTTGCTTGGCTGTACAACTAGTTCTGGCCAGCGGTCTTGCAAGGTGAAAACAGAGCTTCATCAGTCTGGGAATTTTGAGGCCGACCTCTCTATTTATTCGGGCGAAGTAGAATCATCAAAGAGTATCATTATTTTTCCTCCGACTGGAGGGACCAATCTGATCGATCGCAGCTATGCCCGAGAATTTTGCACGAACGGATTTGACGTCATTATTTTGAATAGTTGGACGGGTCAAAATGAAAAGTCCATCGAATTGGAGCTCCATCAAAGATTCTATAGCCGTGCGCAGACCGCACTGAATCTTGCACTCACAAAAACGAAGTCCTCATTCGTGGGTTTACTTGGCACAAGTGTGGGCGCCTTACATGCAAGCGTAGCGGCGGCAACCAATGAGAGAATCAAGGCTGTCTTTGCGATCACTGGAGGTGTTCCAATTGCGGAGGTGGTCGTGTTGTCCGATCAAAAAGCAATGATAGATCTCAAGGATGCCAGGAAAAAACAGTTTAATCTAAAGACTGACGACGAAATTATTGCGGAAATTTCGAAGGTCTTTCATTTGGAACCCATGCTTCAGGGGGAGCTCTATAGAACGAAAGATCTTGGCGTCGCGATCGCAGCTGAAGATTCAACGGTCCCAACGGACAATCAAAAAAAACTGGTCGAATTTTGGAAGCCAAAAAAAATCATCACTCTTTCTAATTCTCACTTTTGGGGAATTGTGAATACTTGGCTTTTTCATACCGAAGAGATAATCGAATTTTTTCAGATGAGTTCAAATAAGTAACATCCCCAACTGGTAATTAGTGTGGCCAATCAGCGGAGTCAGCACTTACTTCCGTAACAAAAACCCATGCGATTGACCATCCGATCACCGTAGAGATCCCAGCACCGAGAACTGGAACGGGGAAGTTTCCAAATTCTGTGACAGAGAACGAAGCGAACAAATAACCTAGAAAGCTCCATGCTAAAGCTCTTGGTCCCGAGCTCGCTGTAAAGATGGCTCGGATAAAAGGATAGTGCAGAAGTGAAATCAAACTAAGTCCAATGGTGAACAAAGGTACCCCATGTGACCATGATAACATTCTCTAGGCCTGGAAACAGAAATGTTGCGCTCAGGAGGAGGATGGCAAAGATAGATAAGGGGAGACCATATCTCTTTAACAGGGCGAAAAGTTCTTTTGAATAGCAACAAGCCAGCGCTCCTATAAGTAGGCCCACAAAATTTGGCAAATAGGCTAGCGCTGAAATGCCACTGCGGTGGCTTATGTATGCGCTAAACAACGAAGCAAAACAAGGTATGAGAAAGAGAACGAATTTCATTGTTGGCTGACTGATCTGAAATGACATAAGCCTCTATCTTTTTGAGTCAACGTTTTGGGTCATACCAGTATTTTAAATCTTCGGGACGTTGCCTGGCACCTGCGAAGCCTCTCAAAACTTGATAAACTGCGGGTAAAATCGTTCCTAATCCAACCTCTTTCCGGTCGAGCGTTTCGATTTGGACTGATTTAAGTCTGCCAAATTTCTTTCCCTTTTTTTGACCGTGGTTTTTAAGTGCGATCGCAAAAGCCGAGTCTTCGGCAACCAAACGATCTTCTGAGAAGCCGCCGATTTCAAGTGCGCTGTCCTTCCAAAAGAAAAACATGGCTCCATAAATACCAGAGATTCGGAAGACCAAAGCCTGAACAAGCGGAGCAGCAATCTTTGTAAATAATTTTTTTGAGAGGACCTTCACGCCAAGAGCGCCTCCAATATAAGACTCGTCGCTCATGAAATTCCAAATTTTTATGAGCGCATCGATAGGAAGAAAGCAATCAGCATCAATAGTGACAACCAATCGATATTTTGCTTTTTTGATCCCAGCGTTTCTGACAGCTGAAATATTTCGGACAGAATGCCGGATTGTCAGGGCTCCATGAGCTAGGGCGACCTTTTCCGTTAGGTCAGTTGAAGCATTGTTTACCACGACCACTTCCGATGGAAATCCAGAGCTCATTTCGAAATGTTTTCGAGCGGCATTGACAGAATCCAAGGTTGCAGGAAGAAAGCGTTCTTCGTTGTAAGCAGGAATAACAATCGATATTCCTTTCTTGGCGATCCTCAATCGATTTTTCATCGAATCTACTTAAACAGGTGGGCTCGCTTGGGGCAATGGAATTCTCAAGACATTGAGTAAGTCGGGTCAGCGAGATTCGATTCCTCCATAGACCAATTCAGTTCGCCGCATCGACGAGGTTTATCTCACCGGTCCTTATATTTATGAACTGAACCATAGGGATTTACTTTTAAGTGGATTTAGAGCCCGCGATCTTAAATGCGGAGCAGAGCTTTTAAAAGCTGGATTGATGATTCAAGGGGGGTCTCTATCTTTGAGTAGGGCGCGGCAAAAAGAGTCACTTTTTTAGGATTATTAAGATTATTAGGATTTGTCCATCCTGAGCTTCTTTGGTTTGATTTTTTTACGAGAAAAAACAGCCAGAGGA
>Ga0247843_1006943_pt1 | contig 14329 bp, 13 predicted proteins | sample LaCruzMarch2017__FD_192420 | JGI IMG/M metagenome (GOLD analysis project Ga0247843, IMG submission 192420) | Freshwater microbial communities from meromictic Lake La Cruz, Castile-La Mancha, Spain - LaCruzMarch2017_8m | ecosystem: Environmental > Aquatic > Freshwater > Lake | place: Spain...
CAGGCCGAGAGGCCGCAACCGCTACCCGAATCGCAGCGCAACAGCGCTTTCCCCGCCGATCGGGGCGTCGCAACGCCCATCCGCCGCCCCATGCGCGCCGGAGGCCAGGGATTCCGGAGGTGTCCAGGTTCCGGGGTTTTTTATGGGAGGGGCTATCCTTGCCGGCCGCCCCGCCTTGACCGACCTTTCGCAGCTGGCTTCAGGCCAAGGCCCTGCCAGATCCTTTTCGCTAACTCTCCTGAATCGCCTGAAAGCTGTGCGCAATCTGGATTTTCCTGCAAGAGAGCCAAGTCCGCAGCTAGATCATCTATTTTGTCTATGCGGCGAAATTGCAGTAAGTTCTCGATATTTATTCTGTGTTTTGAATCGTGCATGCCGAGTCTCAGCAAAAAACAGTCTCCGGAAATGGGCTTTGAATCACCTCCTAAAGACATGTATTTGGCCGCAATCTTGTCCCCATATGCATCGAGGCCGTGCGCTATCAACTTGATTGCCAATGGCTTGCTGTCGCTTCCTTGACCCAGTCTAGTCAGCCCAACGAAATATGTGACCGTACTAAAAACAACAACATAGCCCCGGCTAAATTTCAGCGCACTTCTATCGGATTCATCCTGTGGCAAGGCATGCAGAAAACTAAAAAACTCCCCTCCAAATCTTTTTCTTTGACTAATAATTAATATTGACTTAGCTATAACTTCTGAATTGGGAATTGTACGATATAGACAGTAAACGCTGTTTTTTTCTTCTCTTTCATTATTTCCGCTTCCCGAATCGAATCTAAAATACGTGTTTTTGATGGATGAAAATCGAGACGCGTCAACAAGAGGCTGTATTTCTTGAATGAGTTCATTTATGAGATCGGTGTTCTCCGCTTCTCTTCCGCCATAATCATCAAAATTAATGCTCGATCCTGAATTCAGATTAGTGCTTATTTTACGAAAAAAAATTGATTCTTGAATATCTGAGATTGAATTCTTGTTTGTTTTCCAAAAATCGCCCAAAAATTGATCGGGTTTTTGCAGGACTGCCTCGATCCACAATGCCGCTTTTGCCAGTTCGTTCCAAGCAGCCGACCCGTTCTCACCGGAGATGTGCCTGCTGAGAGTTCTGACAGACGACTCTGTATGCTCCTCCCCGCAAAACGCCGCGATCTGCTTTGCCAACCATTTTGCAGGTACTGGTGCTGTGGGGTCGCCGCGCCTGCCCAGAATCGTCAGCGCAGAGCGAATTATCGTACGAAACGTTGCCGCTCTCGCCGTTTTTTCTGCAAGCGCCTTTGCGATAGCGTTGGACCTATCCCGCATTGTAGTCCGGTCACCCAGATTTCGGTCGGGCCGGTACTTGAATTCCGAAAGCGGCTGATCTGCTGCTGTTTCTGGTTGCGATTTCGGGCGCTTCGGCATTGGTACGACTCGCAGATAAGTGTCCCTGTAACTGAATGGCAAGATTCCCTGAATGACAAGGGGTGCTGCCTGACGACAGCACCGTCGATGCAGCCCACACGCTGTGCTGTCAGCCGACAAGCTGTCCTTCGTTGCCGACACGCTGCGCGCTGTGCCGACACGCTCTGGGCGCTGATTGCCAACGGCACACCCCATGCCGGTCGACGAGACACCTCCTCCCGGCGCGCCCCGCAGATCTTACGCAGAGCGCTCAGGTTCGGCCGGGTCGCGCAGCAGGGCCATGTCGCCCCGTGACGAAATTCTGTCGGCTCTGGGGCACTGGTTGACGTGGACCCACGCGCCCCGGCTGGGGGAGGGTCGCCTCATCGCCAAGCGCATCGTGCGCCAATGAGGAGGGCGAAACATGACCAACCGCCAGACTTTGCTCGCTGCCACGGCCGCAATTATCCTTTGGCCCAGCGCCGCCGTGATGGCGCAGACCGCGCAGGGCGGCCTCGGCAACAGCCGCCTGGGTATCGGCCTCAGCTACCAGGGGCAGACCCGCTTTGATGCGGGCAGTGTCCGGAACAATGTTGACAGCCGCCGTACCACCGCCGAGGCGCCTGGCGACGGCGCTCTCGTAGACATCAACCAGGGCATTCGCGTCGGCGGTGGCGCCGAAGTTCGCGTCCAGGGTGAGATGTCGAACACCGTGGTCGCGCGGGACACGCGCGCCGAGGCCCGCGGGCGGAACGCCACCGCCACGATCAATCAGGGCATCCACATCGGTCAATAGCGGTGTGCGGCTCTCATCTTGAGAGCCGCACACCCGATCACCTCCGAAGGAGAAACCCATGCGCCCCCTGACTATCGTGCTCGCAGCTACTCTGGCTCCGTTGACCGCCACGGCCCAGGCCCAGCCCCTCTCCTTTGGTGACGCCGGGATCGCGGCGCGGCTCGCCGCCCCACTCGCCTTCGGCGCACCGGCCGCCGGAGGTCTTGGCCCCGCCGGCAACCTCGCCGGCCTTCTGGCCGACGGCTTTGGCCTCGGGCTGCCTGGAGCACGCCGCCGGCCCTGCGTGATCGTCCAAGGCGTGGTCATCAGTGGCGACGTGCGCGGCAGGGTCACCAACAGCGTTCGCGCCGGCACGACAACCGTCCGTTGCTGACAGGAGGAATGACATGATCACCGCGAAACGTGGCAAAATGCCCGTTGCTTTGCTGCTGCTCCTTTTGTTGTCGGGCTGCGGCTATGCGCTCCCGGACGCGGTGGTGGCGCAGTTCAACCGCCCGGCCGAGAATGCCACCACCCATCTCACCAGCGCATTGCCCTGCATGGGCCGGCAGGTGACCCAGGGGAGCATCCTGCGCCTGATCATCGTGCCCAACGTGCGCGATGGTGATGCCTCACCCGCTGGCCTGTCACCTGGGCTCGGTCCCAGACTGCTCGCCAACCCGATGCTGGTCGCGGCCGTGCAGAGCCTCAATACACCAGCGGTTCTGACCGCGGACTCGCTTCCGGCAGCGCGTGAAAGGGCTAACCGGGCCGGGCGCCAATCGGGGACCAGAGCGCAGATCATCATCATCGATGGTGGCACGCTGGTGCAGCCGGACGTCGCCGGCCAAGGCGGCGAGATCCGTGCGAGTCCTCTCCCGTTCAGCAGTTCGGCGGGCATCGATCGCGGCGCCAGCCAGTTCTACATGGCGCTGACTGTGCTCGATGAGGACCTCGCGTCCATCCCGGGTATGTCGGTGGAGATGAATGCCTACGCCGAGCGGTCGCGCGAGCAACTTCGTATCGGTCTCGGCACAAGCACCTATGACGTGTCACTCACCGGTGCGCGGTTTGCCACCAGCGTCAGCTCCGCCCAGGTCTCGCAAAGCCTGTTCCAGGCCGGCGCGATCGAGATTGTCGGGAAGGCGCTGGGCGCCGATCCCGCCGCCTGCCTCAGCCAAGCGCGCCGCGTGGCCGAGAACCATGCTCGTGGCGCAAGCCTTGACCATAGCGAACGCGAGACGATAGCCGACCGGCGCCTGGTCGAGCTGGGATTTCTCCGGCCGGGGCCTGTCGACTCGGTTGCCCGCACGCGCGCAATCGCTGCATTCCAGCGGCAGGCGGGCCGCGTGGCAACCGGGTCGCTCGATGCCGCAACCTTCGCCGATCTGGTCGCCGGCCAGCGGCCGGTCAGCCCAAGCTTTCGTCGCACTGACGCTCCGGTACCCCATGGCGCAGCCCCCTTCGCGGTCCGCGCCTCGCTGCCCGCGGCAACGCCGGGCCACATTGCCCCCCCCTGCCACACAAGCAATACGCCCGTCATCGGCGTGCAGGACAGTGCAACCCGGATCAGCATGCCGCCGAACCGCAACTCGTGCGAAATCAGGCTGCCGGCGACTTGGCTACGGCTTAAGCCCGTCGTCGTCCGCCAACCGCGACATGGGCAACTGACGGTGGTGACTAACGTCGACGAAATCATTCTTAGATATGATCGAGCGGCAGTCGCCGCCCGCGACGAATTCACACTGCTTCCAGGCCTTTCGCTTGGCGAGCTTCGCTTTGAGGTCACTTCCTGATACCGCGGCGTCCTCCGCTTTTTGCCGATTACGCCGCCCGTCAGAACCGCCGCAGCAGCCGGTCGATATAGTCCAGCTCCTCGGCCGGCCGCCCCCGCTCGGCGCCGCGCTTGCGCAGTTCCTCCTGGATGCGGCGGGTGCGGAGCAGTTCCGCCTCATCGGGCACGCGGGTGTCGCTGCCGGCATCCTGCGCGCCCGGCGCCTCGCGTGAGCGGCGGCCGAGCGGGTCGCGGCCCTGGCCCTGCTGCTCCGCCTGGTCCTGGCCTTCTCCCTGGCCCTGACCCTCGCCCATCATGTCGCCCTCTTCCTCGCCCTCGCCTTCGCCCTCGCCTTCCTGGCCCTGGCCGAACTGGCGCTGCATCTGCTGCGCCATCTGGCGGCTGCCTTCCTGCAATTCGCGGATCGCGCGTTCCTGGGCGCCGCGCGCATCCTGGGCGCCGGCCAGCGCTTCCTGCGCCTCGCGCATCGCCTGGTCGGCGCGGCCGAGGGGCGCGGGCACTTCGCCGGTCAGGTCGCCGAATTGCTGCATCACCTCGCCCAGCGCGCGGCGGAGTGCGCGCTGGGTGCGGGCTTCGCGGCCGGTTTCCTCACGCGTGGCGGCCTCGGCCTGTTCGCGGGCCTGGCGCTGCGCCTCGGTCTGCTCGGGTGTTGGGCGGGCCCAGGGGGTGCGGGCCTGCAGCTGCTGCTGTCGGCGCTCGGCATCGGCGCGTTCCTGCTCGCCCTGGGCGCGCTGGTGGCCGCTATCCAGCATGCGGGTCTGGCGGCGGACCATGTCCTGCACCACGCCCATCTGCTGCTGGCCGCGTTCGCGCTGCTGGCGCTGGCGTTCCTGCTGGGCGCTGCGGGGCGATCGGCCTTCTTCCAGCGCGCGCAGCTGTTCCTCCAGCTCGGCCAATTCGCGTTCCGCATCCTCGATGCGATCCTGGCGGTTCGCGTCCCGCATGCGGTTGGTGCGGCGGTCCAGCTCGCGTGGGCTGATCATGCGCGATTGCGGGTCGAGCGGCATTGCCTCGGCATTCTCGCGCTGCAACTGCTCGGCCAACGCGTCCAGGTGGCGCCGGATGGCGTCGCGCAGTTCCTGGATGCGGCGATCCGTCTCGGCGCGCTGCTCGCCGCGATCCTGGGCGGGTGGGGGCTGCTCCCCGCGCTGTTCGGCCTCGCGGTTCGCCTCGCGATTGGCGTCGTTCTCGCGGCGGGCTTCTTCCTGCAGGCGGCGCGCTTCCTCCAGCGCCTCGCGCAGCGCCTGCCTGGCATCCTGAAGCGCGCGGGCGGTGCGTTCGCTGCGGCCTTCCTCCAGCGCGATCGCGGCTTCCCACAATATCTCCTGCACCTCGGTCACCGCATCCGGCCGGCGGTCGCGCTGCAGCCGGTGGCGCGCGGCGCGCAGCGCCAGGAAGGTGGTGGTGTCATGCTCGAAGGCCTGGGCGTCGGCCGAGAGGGTATCGAGCGTGCGCATCGCTTCCCGCCGCCCGGCCGGGTCGAGGGAAAGCTGCTTGCGCAGGGAGATCATGGCCTGCGCCACCGGGTGGGTGAAGGCGCGCTCCGGCAGGATCAGGCGCGCGGGCGCGCTGGCGCCCTCCTGGCCGGCGCCGTCGCGGGCCAGTATGCGCAGCTCCACCTCGATGCCCGCCCAGGGGTGGGCCGAGAGGTCGGGGCCCAGCGTGCCGCGGGCGGTGCGCACCTGCCCGCCGGGCAGGCCGATCTCGATCACGTGCGGCGCCGCGTCCGGGCGGGGCACCAGGCGGATTTCGGCGCTGGCGGTGGCGACCCCCCAATCATCCTCGACCTGCCAGGGCAGGCGCAGCGCCAGGCCGCGCGCGGCGCGGTGCGGCGCCTCGGTGAAGCGCGCTTCGGGCGGGGTGTCGGGCTGCACGGAAAGCGTCCAGCCCGCCACCTCCCGACCGTCGCGACGGATCGCGAGCCGCGTGCCGGCGGGCAGCAGCGCCTCGGCCTGGTAGCTGCCGGCATCCAGCGGGCGGAACGGGGTTTCGGCGGCGTCCAGCAGCAGCATCGGCAAGCCGCCCTGCCCGCCGGTGAGCGCCACCTGAAGGCGGCTGCCGGCCGGCAGGCGCACCGTGCCGCCCGCCGGATCCAGGAACATGGGCGCGGCCCCGGTATAGGCGGGCGGCGTGATCCAGGCTTCCAGGCGAAGGCCCGGCAGGGCGGCCAGCTGCGGCAGGTCGGGCAGCAGCGACCGGCGCAGCCGCTCGGGCGCTTCCGGCCCGGCCACCACGAGCGCCGACAGAAGGGCAAGGCCAAGCCCGACGCGCAGCGCCCGCGGATCGCGCCGCGCCAGCCCGGGGCGCGGGGGGCCGATCTTGAGGCGGGTCAGGCCGGCCAGGGTGCGGCGGCGATGCGCTTCCCAAAGGGCAGCGGCCATTGGATCGGCGCCGGCGGGCCGGTCCGCCAGCATCGCCAGCGGCCGATGCGCCAGGCCGCTCGCCTGTTCCAGCCGACGGTCGCCGGCCGCATTGCCCGGCCAGGTGAAGCCGCGGAAGCTGCGCCAGGCGACGAAGGTGATGGCCAGCCCGAAGCCCATCGCCAGCAGCGGCCGGACCCAACCGGGCAGCAGCAGGGGCAGGCCCAGCAGGGCAATGGTCAGGAATAGGCCGAACACGCCAACTGGCGGCCAAAGCGCCGGCCAGAGCCGTTCCCACAGCAGCGCGGCGCGCGCCAGCCGGCGCCGGGACGCCAGCCGCCGCAGCGCGCCGCTCATGCCAGCCAATCCGGCAGGCGCTGCCGATCGAGCAGCGCATCCTGCGTCTGGCGTTCCCGGATCACGGCCATGCGACTGCCCTCCACCAGGATCTCGGGCGCGAGGGGCCGGTTGTTGTAGGTGCTGCTCATCGCCGCGCCATAGGCCCCTGCATCCAGGAAGGCGACCAGACTATCCGGATCCAGGTCCGGCATGCCACGCCCACGTGCGAAAGTGTCCCCGGTTTCGCAGACCGGCCCGACAATGTCGCAGGGGGTGAAGGGCTTGCGCAGATCGGCGGGCGCCACGGGCAGGATGCCGTGCCAGGCCTCATACATGGCGGGGCGGACCAGATCGTTCATCGCCGCGTCCAGCACCAGGAAGCGCCGCCCGCCGGTGCGCTTCTGGAGGATCACGCGTGCCAGGAGCAGGCCGGCCGGGCCGCTGATCCAGCGGCCGGGCTCCACCATCAGCGCGACGCCGAGATTGCCCAGCGTCGCGGCGATGGTGCCGGCCAGCGCGGCCGGGCTTGGCGCCGGCTCGTCCCGATAGGGGATGCCGAGGCCGCCGCCGCAATCGACGCGTTCCACCGACAGGCCCTGCGCGCGCAGCCCCCGCACCAGATCGGCCAGGTGGCCATAGGCGGCGCGATAGGCGCCCATCCCGGCGGTGATCTGGCTGCCGATATGCACGGCGACGCCGACCGCGTTGATCCCCGGCATCGCCGCCATGCGGGCATAGAGGCCGGGCGCATCCGCCATGGCCACGCCGAACTTGTTCTCGCTGCGGCCGGTGGTGATCTTGGCATGGGTGCCGGCATCCACATCCGGGTTCACCCGCAGCGCCACCGGGGCGGTCACGCCAAGCTCGGTGGCGATGGCGGAGATCATCGCCACTTCCTCGGCGGACTCCGCGTTGATCTGGCCGATGCCGGCAGCCAGCGTGAGGCGCAGTTCATCCCGCGTCTTGCCGACGCCCGAGAACACGATGTGGCCAGCGTCGATGCCGGCGGCGCGGGCCAGGCGGAACTCGCCCTCGCTGACAATGTCGGCGCCGGCGCCGGCCTCGGCCAGCAGGCGCAGCACGGCGAGGCTGGGGTTGGCCTTCACGGCGAAATGCACGGCCGCGCCGGTGCGCGCCTCGGCCAGCGCCGATTGCAGGGCGCCAAGGCGCCGGCGGAGCGTGCCGGCGGAATAGACCCAGGCGGGGGTGCCATGCAGCGCGGCCACGCGCGCCAGCGGCACCTCCTCCAGCATCAGGCCGGCGAGGGGGTCCATGCGGAGCTGCGGGCGAAGGGCCAGCAGCTCGGCGGGGGAGGGGTCGTCGCCGGTGGGGGCGGGGGCGGGGGCGGCCATCCCAGAATGATGGGGCGTGGGCGGCGCTTCGCCAAGCGGCGATGGGGTGGGCGCTACAGGATGCCTTGGCGGTGCAGGACCCAGAGACCGCCGATCAGCGCGCCCACAACCGCGATCGAAAGCTGGAAGGCCCGCATCAGGGTCGCGTTCATGTTGGCGGAGAGGGTCAGCATGGTGGCGTTCATGCTGGTCGTGAGCGCGAGCATGTCCTTCGACGACGGGTTTTCCGCCAGTGCGCCTTCGACGCGGCTGAGTTGTGCGCGGAGCGCCGGGATTTCGTTCTCTCGAAGGTCGCGGCGAAGCCCGGCAAGCTCCGCCTCGATGCGCGCGAGCACCGCCTTCATGTCGGTCATGTTGCTCTCAAGCGCGACAACTCTGGCTTCCATCCCGCCATCATGCGGCCCGCCGCCGCCGGGAGGCAAGCCGGAACCATCGGCGACGCCAGGCCGTAACCCGATGACATTCGATCGCCTGCCCTGGCCGCTCATGACAATCCCTTGTCGACAATAGTGCGGTCAAAAAGCTGAATGTTTCCACAGTTCTCGCATACCAGATTGTACGTCGATAGCACGCCGGTCAGCGCGGCTCCCCCGCGATGGAGGTGGTAATATGGCAGGCCGGGCAGCCCACCGATGAGGCTGCCTTCGTTCTCATCGACGCGGCGATCGCCCGAACCACAAACCGGGCACCCGGTTGGCGCTCCGCGAGATTCGAGGAACGCGATGATGCGGCGCCGCAGATCCGCGGTCGTTGAAGACGTATCTCCCATCCCTCACATCCCCCCGATATAGGCCGGCCCGCCGCCGCCCTCGGGCGTGCACCAGTCGATGTTCTGCGTCGGGTCCTTGATGTCGCAGGTTTTGCAGTGGACGCAGTTCTGCGCGTTGATCACCAGGCGCATCGGCCCATCGCCATTGCCCGCTTCGGCGCCCACCGCCTCATAGACGCCGGCCGGGCAGTAGCGGCTTTCGGGGCTGGCGAATTGCGCCCAATTCACCCCCTGCCAGCGCGCCGGATCGCGCAGCTTCAGGTGGGCGGGCTGGTCTTCCTCATGGTTGGTGTTCGACAGGAACACCGAGGACAGCCGGTCGAAGGTCAGCACCCCATCCGGCTTCGGATAGGCGATCTTCGGCGCGTCGCTGGCCTTCTTCGTCACGCCATGGTCGGCATGGTGCGTCCAGGTCCAGGGCGCGTGCCCACGGAACAGGTAGGTATCCAGCGCCGCGGCCGCCATGCCACCCCAAAAACCGAACTTGGCGAAGCCGGGACGGATGTTGCGCACGCCCTCCAGCTCGGCCCAGACCCAGCTTTCGCGCAGCATGGCCGGGTAGCTTTCCAGCACCGGCGGCAAGCCTTCGGGCAGGGCGGCGGCGATCGCCTCGGCCGCCACCATGCCGGACTTCATGGCGGTGTGGGTGCCCTTGATCTTCGGCACGTTCAGGAAGCCCGCCGTGTCGCCCACCAGCAGCCCGCCCGGGAAGACCAGCTTCGGGATGGCCTGGAAGCCGCCCTCATTCAGCGCCCGGGCGCCGTAGGAAATCCGCTTGCCGCCTTCCAGGAAGCCGCGCACGGCGGGGTGGGTCTTGAAGCGCTGGAATTCCTCGAAGGGCGAGAGCCAGGGGTTCGGATAGTCGAGGCCCACCACGAAGCCGACGCTGACCAGATTCTCGCCCAGCATGTACAGCCAGGACCCGCCATAGGTGTCGGTCTTGAGCGGCCAGCCGGTGGAATGCCACACGAGGCCCGGCGTGTGGCGCGCCTTCGGGATTTCCCACAGCTCCTTGATGCCAAGGCCGAAGGTCTGCGGCGCCACGCCGTCGCGCAGCGCGTAGCGATCGAACAGCTGCTTGGTCAGGCTGCCGCGGCAGCCCTCGGCGAACACCGTGATCGGCGCGCGCAGCTCCATCCCCGGCTGGTAGTTCGGGCCTTCCGCCCCATCGCGCGTGACGCCCATGACGCCAGCCACCACGCCGCGCACCTGCCCCGCCTCGATCACCAGCTCGGAGGCGGCGAAGCCCGGATAGATCTCGACGCCCAGCCCCTCGGCGCGCGCGCCGAGCCAGCGCGCCACATTGCCCAGGCTGACCACGTAGTTGCCGTGATTGTTCATCTGCGGCGGCGTCGGCAGCTTGAAGGCACGGCTTTCGGTCAGCAGCATGAAGCGATCATCGGTGACGGCGGTGGCCAGCGCCGGCGGATCGTCGCGCCAGTCGGGGATCAGCTCATCCAGCGCGCGCGGCTCCAGGACCGCGCCCGAGAGGATGTGCGCGCCGATCTCGCTGCCCTTTTCCACCAGGCAGACGCTGGCCTCGGGGCGCAGCTGCTTCAGCCGGATGGCGCAGGCCAGGCCCGCCGGGCCGCCGCCCACCACCAGCACGTCGAACTCCATGCTTTCGCGCGCCTCGCTCATGCTCTCCCCCGGCCACTGCCCATGCTGCTGATGTAGGGCCGGGGGGCGGCGTGCGGAACCCTCTTGCGGGCAGGCCCGCGCTCGGCGGATATCCAGCCATGGACGGGTCCGCGACCGCGCTGCTGGCTGCGCTGCGCCTGCAGCTTGAATGGGGCGCCGACGAGGCGCTGGGCGATGACCCGCGCGACCGGCTGGCGGCGCCCAACCTTGCGACCAGCCCGGTCCCCGCAGCGCCCCCCCCGCCGGCGCTGGTCGCGGCCCCGGTGCCGCCGCCCGCCGCCTCGCTGGCGGCGCTGGCCGAGGTGCTGCGCGGCGTCGATTGCGCCCTGCGTGAGACGGCGACCAACCTGGTGTTCGGCGATGGCGACCCGGCCTCCGGCCTCATGCTGATCGGCGAGGCGCCGGGCGCCGATGAGGATCGGCTCGGCAAGCCCTTCGTCGGCGTCTCCGGCCAGTTGCTGGACCGCATGCTGGCCAGCATCGGCCTGAACCGGGAGAGCGGCTTCTACATCACCAACATCCTGCCCTGGCGGCCGCCGGGGAACCGCACGCCGACGGACGCCGAGATGGCGCTGTTCCTGCCGCATGTGCGCCGCCACATCGAACTGGTGGCGCCGCGGAACCTGGTGCTGCTGGGGGGGGTGGCGGCCAAGGCGCTGCTTGGCGCCAAGGATGGTATCACCCGGCTGCGCGGGCGCTGGCATGAGGTGGCGCTCGGGGATCGGCGTGTGCCGGCCCTGGCCACGTTGCATCCGGCCTATCTGCTCCGCAACCCAGCCGCGAAGCGCGACGCCTGGCACGATCTGCTCATGCTGCGGCGCCGTCTGGACGGGGAAAGCCGAGAAAAAACGCCTTAACGTCGCGGCTCAACCGCCTGATTTACATTGGGATGTCTCAAAAAGACAAAAATGCCCAGTTTTGAGGGGTTGCGCCCGCCGCCGACCGGCCGGTAGGGGAAGGGCAGCCATGACGTCGATCTGCACCATGGCCCACCATTTCCGCCGCTTGGCCTCGCATCGTTTCGTGCTGGGGCTGGTCACCGGAGTGGCGATGTGCGTTGGGGCTGAGGTCCCGGCGCACGGGCAAAGGGCCGACCAGACCGCCATGAGCGTTCCACGCCCGGCCTCGTCGGGTGGGATCGCCGGGTTGCCACAGCCCCTCGCGCCGTCCGATGCGACGCGCCTGAGACGGGTATTTGACCTGCAGGGCCGCGGCGAAAACGCCGCCGCCGCGCGGGAAGCCGAACGGCTGGAAGATCGCCGGCTGATCAGCCATGTCCAGGCGCATCGCTGGCTGCGCGCCGGCGTCGAGGCGCCACTCGCCGAGCTGGTCGCCTGGCTGGCCGACAATGGCGACCATCCGGATGCCCGCGCCATCCATGCGGAGCTGGTGCGGCGCGCCCCCCGCGGCTTCGCGCTGCCGCCGGCGCCGCTCGGCCTGACGCTGGCCGAGGATGCCGAGACGGTGCCGGAGGAAACCGAGCCGCCGGCCCGGCGTATCGTGCGCAACCCGGCCCTCGACCGCACCGTGCGCAGCCGCGCCCAGGATGGCGACGCGGCCGGCGCCCTGGCGGCCGTCGCCCGCGCCCAGCCGAATGCGGCCTACAGCGCCATGCTGCGGGCCGAGGTGGCGCAAGCCCTGTTCCAGCAGGGTCGCGACCAGGAAGCCTTCCGCATCGCCGCCGACGCGGCGCGCGGTGGCCATGGCGTGGCGATGCCTGGCTTCATCGCCGGCCTCGCCGCCTGGGGTCTCGGCCGGCCGGAAGTGGCGCTGACCTATTTCGAGCAGGCGGCGCGCAGCGAAATCGCCGCGCCGGCCACCCGCGCCGCCGCCGCCTTCTGGACGGCCCGCGCGGCCGTGCGGGCCCGCCGGCCGCAGGCCTATGTGCCCTGGATGATGCAGGCCGCGCAGGAGCCGCGCACCTTCTACGGGCTGGTCGCCCGCCGGGCGCTGGGCCTGCCCATGGGCTTCGCCTGGGAACGCGAAGTGGCCGGCGAGAGCGAAGCCGCCGCCATCGCCGAGACCGCCGCCGGCTGGCGCGCCCTGGCGCTGCTCCAGATTGGCGAGCGTGACCGCGCCGAGGCCGAACTGCGTGCCCTGTGGCCGCGGGTGCAGGGCAATGCCGGCATCATGCGCGCCATGCTGCTGGTGGCGTCCACCGCCGGCATGACGGATCTGGCGGCGCAGCTGGCGACGCTGGCGCAGAATGCCGATGGCCGCCCGCGCGACTTCGCCCGCTTCCCGCTGCCGGAATTGCGACCGATGCACGGGTTCCGGGTGGATCCGGCGCTGGTCTATGCGCTGGCCCGGCAGGAATCCAACTTCGATTCCGGCGCCATCTCGCGCTCGGGCGCGCGTGGCCTGCTCCAGATCATGCCGGCCACCGCCCGCTATGTGACGGGCGATGACAGTCTGCGCGGCTCAGGCGTGCGCCGGCTGCATGATCCGGCCTATTCGCTGGAAGTGGGCCAGCGCTACGTCCACTATCTGGCCCGCGCGGACATCGTGAATGGCGACCTGGTGCGCCTGCTGGCCGCCTACAATAACGGCCCGGGCAACATGGCGCGCTGGCTGCCTGCCATCCGCCACCGGGACGATCCGTTCCTGTTCATCGAGAGCATCCCGGTCGGCGAGACGCGCGCCTTCGTCCAGCGCGTGCTGGCCTATTCCTGGATCTACGCCGCGCGTCTTGGCCTGCCCGCGCCGAGCCTGGATGCCCTGGCCACCGGGCGCTTCCCGCAATTCCAGGGGGTGGATGCGGTCGCGCAGATGATTCCGGGCCGGTAGAGCCGGCTGCCTTCGGGTGACCGCGGGTTTCCCTACCGCGTGGCGCCCGGCTTCCAGGTGACGTCGCGCGCGCCATTGTCGTTCAGCCGGCGCGACAGCACGAACAGATGGTCCGAGAGGCGGTTCAGGTAGCGGATCACCGCGCCGTTCACCTCCTCCTCGGCGGCCAGCGTCACCACCAGCCGTTCCGCCCGGCGGGTCACGGTGCGCGCCAGATGCGCCTGCGCCGCGCCGGGGCTGCCGCCGGGCAGCACGAAGCTGCGGAGCGGCGGGATGACGGCATTCATCTCGGCGATCTCGGCTTCCAGCCGGGCACATTGCGTATCGGCCAGGCGCAGCCGGGCCCCCGCCTCGCCCGGCACGCACAGGTCGGCGCCGATGTCGAACAGGTCGTTCTGGATGCGGGCGAGCATCGCATCCGCCACCGGATCTTCGCCCAGGTGCAGCCGCACCAGCCCGATCGTGGCATTCGCCTCATCCACGGTGCCATAGGCTTCGACGCGCAGCGCATCCTTGCGCACCCGCGCCCCATTGCCGAGCGAGGTCTCACCACCATCCCCGCCCCGCGTCGTGATCACATCCAGCTTCACCATCGGCGTGCTCCTTCGAGGGTGAAGTTGATGGTGACGGTGGCATTCGCAAAGACCGGCACGCCATCGCGCAGCGCGGGTTCGAAGCGCCAGCGCCGCACCGCCGCGACCGCGGCGGCGTCCAGGCTGGCATGGCCCGAGCTTTCGAAGACCCGCGCTTCCAGCACGCGCCCATCGGGGGTGATCCGCACGCGCAGCCTGGTGGCCCCCTGTTGGCCGCGCATCCTTGCCTCCAACGGGTAGCTGGGCGAGGGGTTGTTGGCGCCGGGCATGGGGCGCGGCGGGGTGATGACGCCCTCGGCCCGCGCGGGTCCTGGCGCGCTGCCGGGCGGGGCGTCCGAGGCGATGGCCGGTGGGGCGGGCGGTGCCGGGGGCGTGCGCGGGCGCGGTTCGGGCGGCCGGACGGGCGGTGTGGCGGGCGGCGTGGCGGGCCGCGGGGCCGGGCGCTCGGCCGCGCGTTCGGGGGCCGGGGGCGGAGACGGCGCGCTGGGCTGCGGCGCGGGTGGCGGCGCAGTGCGCGGGGGCTCCGCGACGGGCGC
>Ga0247843_1006952_pt1 | contig 14318 bp, 9 predicted proteins | sample LaCruzMarch2017__FD_192420 | JGI IMG/M metagenome (GOLD analysis project Ga0247843, IMG submission 192420) | Freshwater microbial communities from meromictic Lake La Cruz, Castile-La Mancha, Spain - LaCruzMarch2017_8m | ecosystem: Environmental > Aquatic > Freshwater > Lake | place: Spain...
GCTGACGCGCTGGCCCGCATTGCCGAAACACCGATCCAGCGACTCGATCAGCTGCTTCCATGGAACTGGCGGACCCAGGATCAAGCCATCGCGGCATGATCAGCCGCGTCCTTGGCCGGATGCGTACCCTGGGTCCGCCAGTTCCATGGAAGCAGTCCGGTGAGCAGGCGGGCGTGAGCCCTCGACTAGGAGCGCTCGGCGACTAAACTGACTGCGGTATTGAGCGGCTGCGCGATCATCTCCACACCGTCAGCGGACCGCGGGGGCCAATTCATGCACCTCATTTTCGGCGCGACTTTAGACGCTGCGCACTATCCTGACTTTCCCGGAGACGTCGCCGTGCTGGGCGCCAGCGTCGTCGGCCCGGCTGGCCTGTTGGACATCTTGGAAACTGGCATGGGCATGGTCGGACCGCCCATCGGCCACACGACGCGCGTTGCAGCCTATGCCGCAAAACTCAAGAGCTACCTATCAGGCGCTCCCAACGCATTCTACGCCGACTCCTTTCAAAATGATCCATGGGCGAGCGCCGATACGCTTCTGCGCTGGCGCGATGACCTCATCGCCGCCGGTTGGCGCGCGACCGCCGGTGGCGGCGAACGGCTGGATGCTCTCAGCGCGATCGAGGGTCTCGACCCCCTTTTGCCGGCGGGCATAGCGGACCGCGCACGCCTGGTCACGGAAGCGCTCAAGAACGCCCTGAACGTTCCCGTCTCTTCGCTGGCGCTTCTTGACCCCAAACACTTGCTCGCACCGATCTGGCGCAGCCTGATCGAAACCCTCGCCGCACGGGGCGCGTTGGTAGCGCAGATCAATGACGCGCCTGCTTCGAGTGCTCAAACAGATCTTGGACGGGCTCAGATCTATGTGAGCAGCGGCCAAGCGAATACTGCAAGCGGCGACGGATCGCTGACCTTTCTTGACGCCGACACCGAGCAAATGGCGGCCGAAGCAGTCGCAGAATGGATTGCGGCCGGAGATCCGGCAGATTTGGCGGGCACATTGGTGATCGCCGCCGACGGCGACACAGCCTTGCTTGATCAAGCGTTGAGCGCGCGCGGCTTACCGAAATTGGGACTTTCCCGCGGCTCGCCCCTCCGCGGAGTTCTCCAAACCTTGCCGCTTGCCTTTGAACTGGCCTGGGCGCCGTTTGATCCGCGCACCTTGCTCCAACTCTTACTGCTGCCACGACCGCCGATCGGACGCTTTGCAGCGCAGCGGTTGGCGCGCGCATTGACGCAGGAGCCCGGGTTGGGAGGACCGGCGTGGCAAGCAGCATGGGCCGAAATCGAAGAACACGAGACTGCACGCGCGGCTGAGCGGGAAGAGACCGACGCAAGCCTTCAAAGGCGCCTTGAGACCTGGCGGTGCTGGACCCAGTGCGGCGGACATTCACGGCTTGAAGGCATACCGACCGCAGAGGCGCGCGCCATCGCACACCGGGTCGCGACTTGGGCGTTGCAAATAGACGCGAGCGACGCCAATCCGCTCATGCTGGCTTTGGCAAGCGCTGCATCTGCTTTGGCGCAAGCCGTGGACATTCTCAAACAAGACACGCTGCCGGCCTTATTGCTTGCGCGCATGATCGAGCACGTGGTCGCAGACGGCGCCAAAAACCCGAACCATATCGCCAATGCCGGTGGTTTGCGTGTCGCTGCAGGACCTGAAAACATCTGGGGCCCAGCAGATCGCATCATTTGGTGGAATTTTGTCGGACAAGGACGACGCGCGGCGCGAAGTCCATGGAGCGTTGACGAACGTGCTACCCTCAGAGACGCTGGATGCCCAACTCCATCAATAGAGATTGACGCCGAAAACATTGCTTGGAGCTACGCCCACGGCCTGCGCATGTGTACAAAGCAGATGATCTTTGTGAGACCCGCCTTATCTGGCGCAGGAGAAACCACTTCTCACCCACTTTCGCATCAACTCGAGCCGATCGTTTGCTCCAATAGGGACAAGCTCACCTACCGAGCCGAAACACTCCTACATCGAGACAACACAATCTTCGCGAACCGTCGTATCCAGCGCAACCAGGCGATCGCCGTCACACTGCCTGCGGCGAAATCGTCCTGGACGGTTCCGACAAGGACGCGGGCTGCCGTAGAAAAACGCCGCGAAAGCGCGACAAGCCTGGAACGGATGTTGGATTGTCCCCTGCGCTGGCTAGCGCTCGACGTGCTTCGCCTCTCGCGTGGACGATTTGCGGAAATTCCAGGCACTGACCAATTGCTCGGCAATATTGCTCACGCGATTGCGCAGATCGTCTTGCAACCTGGCGCACCGCCTGACAGCCATACAGCCCGCAATCAGGCGGAGGCGGCTTTTGACAATATCGTTGCCATGATCGCCGCACCATTGCAGCAACCTGGCGCCGCAGGTGATCTAGCTCTGGCGCGTCGCCGGATCCCGCTCTCAATTGCAGATTTGGCCAAGCACCTCAAAGACCACAATCTGATCGTTGTCGGATCAGAACTAGAACGCGAAGCATCCTTCGGTACAGGCCTTAATGTATCCGGCCGGCTAGATCTCGTCGTCAGAGATGCCCAAGGACATTTGGCGATCATAGATTTGAAATGGACCCGAAGTGAAAAGTATCGGCGCGAGCAAATCGCCGAGGGACGCGCGCTACAACTTGCCATATATGGCGCCATCCTAGAGCCCTCTTCGGAAGCCGTAGCGCCCGGCGGATTCTATCTGCTCAACCAAAGGAAGCTTTTGACGCCGCAAGGGTCACCCTTGGGCGGGGAAGAGATCGCCGCCGCGCGCAGCCCTGAGCAGACCTGGACCGATCTTGTCGCAACTTGGCGGCATTGGCGTGATGCTGTCTCCGGTGGCGTCGCCCTCGCTACAGGACTATCGGGCGACTTACATGTTCCGGCGCCGATCAAGCCGCCGAAAGAGCCGTGCACGTATTGCGAATTTAGAGGACTTTGCCGTGTCGGTGCCGAGGCAGCGGCATGACCACCAAGAAGATCCACGTCATCGTCGCCTCCGCTGGAGCCGGAAAAACCACCCATATCGTACGCGCCATCGCGGCGGAAATGGCGCGGTGCGCTCCAGAATCGCTTCTGGCCACAACCTTTACCATCAAGGCCGCCGACGAATTGGTTGAACGTGCGCGAAGCCACTTGTTTTCAGAGGGCGCCGCAGACAAAGCCGCGCGCTTGCTTGGCGCACGATTTGGCACTGTGAACGCCGTATGCGGCCAAATCGTTGCTGAACACGCAATCGACTTGGGTCTGTCACCGAAGGTCAGCGTCATTGACGAGCTCGCCGCGGCAAACGTATTCGCCATTGCAGCCGACGCCGCCATTGAAGCGCACGCCCCGCGTCTCTATCCACTCGCTGAGCAATTGGGTTGGACAGAGCTTGCCTTTAACGGCCCCGTCGAAGATTGGCGGGAAATCGCACGAAAGATCATCGCTCTGGCCCGCGCGAACGGCGTCGCCTCCAAAGATCTTGATCGCTCTGCTCAATTGTCGATTGACTCTTTTTTGGATCTCTTGCCGCCGGCTAACTCGAGCGATCTAGACGGACAGTTACGCGCCGCAGTCCAGGCCGCGATGAAGGCGCTGCCTCACGAGCCCAGCGCGACCGCACGAGACACGGTGGATGTGCTCAAAAAGGCGCAAAGCGCGCTGACGCGTGGTGAAGACATCTCCTGGCCAGACTGGGCGCGACTTGCCGCCGCCAAATGCGCCAAAACGAAAGACGGGATAGATTTTCATCAGGCGATCTTGAACCTTGCCAACATCGCGGCGCAACAACTGGGGCACCCTCGCCTGAGACGGGATTGCCACGAGATGATCACAGAGCTCTTTGGTTGCGCTCGAGAGGCGATGGAAGCCTACCAACGCTACAAAGCGCAACGAGGCCTCCTCGATTTTACCGACCAGGAATTGCTTGCGTTGAAAGTGCTGCAGAACCCAGTGGCACGCGCGCGCTTCTCGGAAAGTGTCTCGCGGGTTTTCGTCGACGAATTCCAGGATTCAAGCCCGCTACAGGTTGCCATCTTCAGCGCCCTGGCCAAGATTGTTGATGAGAGCACCTGGGTCGGCGATCCCAAACAAGCGATCTACGGTTTTCGCAATGCCGATAGCGCCCTCACGATGGCGGCTTTTGAAGGCGCCATATCTGCATCAGGCGTAAAGGCAGGCGCGCTATCGCGCTCCTACCGCAGCCGCAAAGGCATCATAGACTTCGTCAACGCCGCCTTTTCGCCGGCCCTTGAACGGAGCGGACTTGATCCTGAAGAGCACAGGTTTGATGGCACTGCTCGTACTGAATATGGGATCGCCACCCCGCCGCTCGCCATTTGGCGCCTCAGTGGAAACGTCTCTGAACAGGCTGAGGCGCTCGCCCGCTGTGTCAAAAACGCCCTAGAGGACGCATCCAAATGGCCGGTGGAGGACAAGCAGGGCAAAATGCTCCGCCCTCTGCAAGCGCGCGACGTTGCGATCCTGTGCCGGACTAATCCTCAAGTCAGCAGCGTCGCGAACGCGCTGGACGCGATCGGCGTCAAGGTTGCCGTTGAGCGCAGCGGCCTGCTCGATACGCCACATGTTCAGTTGGTTTTTGCTGCACTGCGCTACTGCGCCGACCGCAGCGACCGCTTGGCGCTTGCGGAGCTTGCGCGCTTCTTTGGTGCGGACCCCGAAGATGCCTCATGGATCAATGCCTTTGAGGCAGAAGACGCCTTCGCCGCGCTTGAGGCCGCGGCCAAAGTCACCTGCGCGCTCAATGCCATTCGTCAAAGCGCGTTCGGCATGACGCCGCGCGAGATCCTCGACGCGGTCATTTTCATTCCCCACATCGTCCAGCTCATCGAAGCCTGGGGAGATAACGGCGAACGGCTCGATGATCTTGAGGCGCTCCGAGGCTTCGCGCAAAGCTATGAGGACAATTGTAGCGCGGAAGGCGTGGCCGCCACGCCCTCTGGGCTCATACTCGCTTTGCAGGTCGCCCCGATTAAAAGGCCGAAATGCCTTTCCGGAGATGCCGTGAGCATCATGACCTATCACACAGCCAAGGGCCTTGAATGGCCATTGGTGGTCATGACTGAATTGGGCAAACTGCGGCCCCCGAATTTATTCGAACCAAGCGCTTCGACGGAGGGCGAACTCGATTGGACCGCACCGTTGAGCAACCGCTGGATACGGTTCTGGCCATGGCCATACGGTACCAAGCGATCGGGCGTGGTACTGGACGACGCCGCCGACAACTCTGCGATCGGCCAGAAGGCCGCCATTCAAGTGCGCGATGAAGCAATGCGTTTGCTTTACGTCGGCATGACGCGCGCACGCGACTTTCTTGTCTTCGCCGACAATGGAAAACGCGATTGGTTGAGTGTTCTGGATGCCCCAAGCGGCCAATCTCGTCTTGACCTCAATGGCGCCGACTCCATCAACGTCGCAGGCGAAAACTTTCCGGCGCGCGTAAGAGACGCGCCTGAGCATGGAGGCCCCGCCCCAAGACGGAACGCTTCACTTCCGTTTGTCTCGACGCTCACAAAGCGGACGGAGCGCGCTCCATTGCGCCGCCGCCCTAGCAGCGAAACCAACGCCGCGGGATTTGGGATCACCGAGCGCGTCGACCTTGGTAACCGCCTGCCCCTCGTCGGCGACCCTGACATGAATGCGCTTGGACAGGCCTTGCACGCGATTTTCGCCAGCGACGACGCAGCGCACGAGACCGCCGTGCGGCTTGAACGCGCTGAAGGCCTGCTTCGGCGCTGGAACATCTCAGCGCTATCGCCGGAGAATGCTGTCATCGCCGCAGACCGTTTACATTCTTATCTAGATACGAATTGGCCCAGCGCCACGCGGCGACCTGAATGGCCGATCCATGCCTTGATCGAGGATCAACTGACTACAGGCCGCATCGACATGCTGCTTGAGATGGGCAGCGATGTCGTTGTGATCGACCACAAGAGTTTCCCAGGACGCCAAGACCAATGGGAGGCTAAAGCGCTGCACTACGCGCCCCAATTGCAGCTCTATGCAGATGCGGCGACCACGGCGGGGCGCTCGGTAATGGCCATGCTCATCCATATGCCAATTGTCGGGCAGATCTTGAGGATTCACCGCGTGCCGATGTCGTGACAATTGCCTTCAATAGCCTTAGTCGTCGGAGCATGGCCATTGCCTTGGGTCATCGACGTGTCCCCGTTGGGATCTCCGTTGGGATCTCCGCAGCGCACATAGACTTAGGGAGGAGATCGCCTCCACTGCCGGTCAATCCGCCGACGCAGAACTCAAATCGAGACCCAAATAGATCATAGGCCCCTCCAAGCGAAGTCGGTCGAAAATGACAAGAAAGATGACCACCGCTTCACCGTAGTCGCAAATGTGATCCTGCAGAACTTCCAAAGTATCTGGCAGATCATCGTCTTCGTCCTCGGCGAGGGAATTCTGAACGGACGCCACTTTCTCCGCAATGTCGGAACGGAGGTAGTCCAGCTCTCCATCGACGCCGGTCACAATGTGAAAAATCACCGTGGGTATCTGCGCGTAATCAATGAGTTCGGGACCATCCCCCCCAAGATCATCATTCTCCCCCGCTGGTTTGGAGCAGTCGCCGGAGAGAATTTTCGCCAATGATTTTGGGCAGTAGAGATCGGGAACCGAACCTGTCGAGTAATGCAGTTCGACAAGCGATTCATTGAACGTTCGTTCTACGGACATCTGAAATCATCCTCCGTGTCTCAACGATCCAAAGATCGCATTCAATACAATACATCCGCTCAAGACTTTATGGTCGCAGTCGTTATCCTGCTTGAGCGTGCTCCGCAACGCGCCCTGGGCTGGGTGACAGCGGGACTCCCGCCATCGGCGACGTGTACGGCAATCGCCCCCTCCGACTGGGCCAATTCAACCAGGATGCAAGCCCAGCCACGGCGAAGACGTTGCTCCGCCCGATCGCAATCACCCACCGGGGTACCGCACTGCAAGCTCATCAATCGCCGCTTCACCGCCGGAAAGACTATTGTATGCGTCATCAGCCATCGTGCGGATCACTTCAGCAAGCTCAAGCTGTTCAAGCCAGCGCTTGGGAATCCATGCATCACCAAATAACGCTCCCACGATGTTGCCGGCTATGGCGCCCGTACTGTCGGAATCACCATCGTGGTTCACTGCACGGATGACCGCTTTCTCCGGATCATCCTCCGCAAGACAACAGAACACGGCGATCGCGAGAGCTTCTTCTGCGACCCAGCCGCCACCATTTGGAGCCCGCGCCAGAGCCGCGGGAATTCCCGCGCCCTTTGAGGAATGCGCCAGCTTCCGCGCGAGACGGAGCGCTGCGAGCGATTCCTCGTGACCGGACACCTTCGATAATCTTTGCTCCACCATATCCAGCGCATCGTTCAATCCCGCCTTGGCATGCACAATCGCGCCAATCAGCTGGGCAAACGCACCAGCGGCAAGAATGCCAGTGAGATGGCCATGCGTAAGCGCTGACATTTCGCATCCCAAGGTGAACGGGTCGCGGGCGATCAAGCCTGCTGGCGCGGCGCGCATGACGCCGCCACATCCTTTGCTGTTGTTGATCGCTGGCGTGCCAAGGGATACCGACTCCCGCAAAGCCGACATGCATGTCACGCCCGGGGAACGCCTGGACCAGAGATCTCTATGAGATATCAGCCAACCATCCGAGTGCAAACGTTCGGTTTCAGGGAAACTCTCCGATTGTGTTCGGTACCAGCGCCTGTACGCTCCATGGACGACACTCGCAGGGTGGCAGATGCCGCGGTGTGCATAGCGAACTGTTGCCCGCAATAACCCTTCCAGACTGAAAAGCGTCATCTGGGTGTCGTCAGTGATTGCTCCCTTCTTGCCGAAGCAGGTTACAAATTCGGTTATGCCGTCGACCCCGAACCGCACGACAATTTCGCGAGCGTTCATGAACTCTACCGGTGCGCCCAGAGCGTCGCCACACGCACCGGCGAGGAGGCAGCCGTGGAAGCGACGCCGGGAAAGCTCGTCTGTTGTTTGCATGAATCGTCACCCTTCACCTTGCAGGACAATCGTTTCGCCAAGGCAGACGCGCGAACTTCGCGGGCCGCCCCGATACAAACGTTGCGACGCAGCGGCTGTCTGGACTGCGGAATTCAGTGCTAGGCAAAAGCGCGCGCCGACAGGTTCTCCGGAAAAACGCCCGGCGACTATCTAAAATTGGAAATGTAGATCAGACAAAGCGCTCTGGCGCACATGACTCTCATTGCCATGAGGCCAGCTGAAAAATGGGGGCCAGGCGAACTTGTCGCCCAGCCTTGGCGTTGCGTCCCTCAACCGCCTGAACACTTCATTCCCCATTACCCTGGCGCCTTTGGGTCGTCATCACTGGTCATGTCCTTGCCCTCGCGAGGTTTGCGGCGAAGGTAGCTCGGCTTCATCACTTCCCGGCGCACAGCATACGCTGACGAGGCGTCGCCATCTGACAACCGGTTGCGCATTTTGGCGGACTTGTAGTGCGCCTCTTTCGAGAAGCGCTCGACGTCGCGCATGCGCGCGATGTCTTCAAGAGCCGACAGGCCCTCGCGCACCCACTCGTTGTCGCCGGCCTCGGCACACGCCATGACAAGAGCTCGATCCACGCCATCCCAATCCCGGGCTCGCGCCGCGATGCGGGCCTCCTCCTGAAGATCTGCCGCACGCAGCTCCTTCGCGCGGACCGCAACGCCCTCGTCCTCGGACACGGCCGCGAACGCAACGGCGGGCACGCGCGGCAGGCGCAAGTGGGCAGGCGCCGTAAAGCGCGGCTCACCATCGAGCCCTTGGTAGGTCGCGTGCAACGTCAACACATGCACATCGCCGGCAATGACCGCCGGCGCGAGGTCCTTTGGAACCCGCACGCGCAGGACCACCCACGCCTCGCCGGCGTAGGAAACGTCCGCGAGAATGAGGCGTCCGTCACCATCGATGCGATTGCGATTGATGGATGCCCAACCCACGCCGTCGCGGGGTTCAACCGTGAGCCTCACCTTGCGTGCGAAGAGTGCGCTCATAAGGTCGAACTCCTCACGAAACGGGTCCATAAGGTCTTCGGCGGTCTCGCCATAGTAGGACTGACCGCCGCCGGAGCGCGCCATCTCGGTCAGCAGCTCCTCATTGAAGTGCCGCCCCAGACCATAGGTCGATGTCGTCACGCCCTCTTCGGCAAGGCGTCCGCAGTGCGCGGCAATCTCGGCGACCGACGTGAGGCCGCGGTTCGCCTGGCCATCGGTTAGCAACAACACACGAGATACCCCGCTGGAGTGGACAGCGTGAGCCGCCTGCTCAGCGCCGTGCAGCCAACCATCATGCAGCGCGGTCGATCCGACCGATTGGATACTGGCGATTGATTGCAGGAGCGCATTCCTGTCGCCAACGCGACCACCAGGCGCGACCACCTCTGCGCTGTCGTCGAACGCAACCACGGCGGCGCGATCGTCGGGACCGAGGCTTTGCACGATGAACGATGCGCAGCGCTTGGCTTCAAAAAGTGGCGGACCTGCCATGGAACCGGAGCGATCAATGACGATCGCCAGGTTGAGAGGGTCACGCGCTTTCTGAGTGAGCGGCGCCTCCGGAGCTCTCAGGCTGACCAGGACTTCGATCATTGTGTCGGCATTGTCGAGGAGGGCCGCACGGCGCGGCGCAATCTTCAGGGTAAGATCAATCATGCTACTTTCCTCCTCGGGGCGCGGTCTTCATCAGGCTTGCGGCAATTGTCCTTGCGATCGTTTCGGCATCCTCCTGGGTTATTCTCGACAAGCGGGCTCGATCGATGGCCACGTGGAGCCAAGGCGCGATCGAGAGAATGGTGACGTCACGGGCCTCCGGACCGGCGGGGTCGGCGCCAAGCATCGCCAGAAGCGATGGCAATTCAGCTTTTGACCTCGACAGCTGCGCGCTCATCGCGCCAAACAAGAGGCCAGGTTCTGGCTCTGCGAGATTTGACTGCGGAGGCATCGACCGTACAGGCGCCTGGCGGCGCGACTTAAGCAGCGCCTTGCGGCCCTCAGTTTCGCTCATGAGCGAGCGAACGACATTGAGCGCAGACGTCGCCGGCCGACTGCCGGGCACCAGGGCCGACAAATCCTCAAGAGTAAGACGCGCAAAGTGCTCGGCGATCTTTGCGAGCGGCCACCCGTCGCGCACCAGAACGCGTGCGGCGATGAATTCAATCAGCTGCCGGTATTCATAGACCGACTCCCGGCCTTGCCGTTCGGGGCGGCTTACGATCCCGCGCTGGGCGTAGTCGCGGATGACACGCACGCTGGTCGCGGTCTCATCATCGACCCCGATCTCCGCGAGGATCGCGTCCGCCGTAACGGCGAATTCTTCGATCCCGCCTTCGAAACCGGCGTACCGGGCGAGAACCTCGCCTGCGTTCGGCTTTCTCATTGTCATTGCCGCCAGATAATGTTGCCGTTGATTGATGTCAATACCATCGATTCATGTGCACATACGCGCGCGTACGCGAGGGAACGATGAAAACCACGCGATGGAATCGAGGCGGCACGGCTTGCGCCCCAAGGCGTATCACCCAGACCAAGGCGGCCACGGGTGGCGTGCACCGAGGGGCGCTCCGACCGCCCGGGCTAAACTACCGCCTTCGGTACCGCCGGCTCGGCGCCCCAAGGCCACGGAACGCGGTGATGACTGTACCGCTTGCCGGATGGACCAGCACAACGACGCTCCGCATGCGCTCGGCCTCCGCGATCGTGACCACGCCGCGCAGGCGCTGCAGACGATTGCGGGTCACGGTACAGGCCTTTATGCCGCCCCCGACGTGGACCCGATTGTTCGCCAAAGTCAGAACACGCGCGATCGTGTCCGAAGAGATGTTGCGGCGCGCCGTGCGCTCCTGAGCGTGTGCCGACAAAACAAACGACCGCGCACCATCCATGAACTCCTCCACGTGATCTGGAATGACAGAACTCGGCAGTCAGCCTGGCTCCTCCTAAGTCTTGACGTGCGTCAGCCGCCGCAGACGCGGCAGTACGGACGCAGCAACGCGCTGCGGATGTGAGAGCAGAAGCGGAGGCGAGCATCCAAGCCTTGGCGCGAGCCCAACCCGATATCCTCGGGCGCCCGACAGGCGGAATGTTTCGATCCGCGACCGATATGGGATGCTCATCCCGGGAAACAAGACTGCCCAGAAAGTGACACTCGAGGACGTCGCTGAGGTCATGTCCTCCCGAATGGTGGAAGTCGGGGCGACCGACGGCATTACCGGCTCAGGCCGCGCGCGGCGGGGATTATTGGCGCGCTTGCGAACGCGTGGAGAGAACGCCCGACGCCATCACCCCAGCAGCGTCGGCCAGCGCTCACGCACCTGCTCCGCAGAGCGAAACATCGCCGACGCCGCAATGCCGCCGAGCCGCTCGACCTCTTCGTTGAAACCGCGGCCGTGGTGCAGGTTCATGGCATGCGCCGCCTCGTGGATGAGAAGCGAGAGGCTCCAGGCGCTCAAGGGGCTCGACCAGAAGCGATCGGCCTCTAGCGCCACCGTGAGTGCATTGTCGGCGCTCCAGTGCGCCTCGAACGCCTGCCGGCCGGGGGGCGGTGCGCGCCCAAGCGCGCAGTGGCCGGTGACCTTCGGCTGGTGGATGCCGGTGGAATTCACCAGCTGCTGGCAGAACCACACCGCAAACGACAGACATGTCTCGATGCGCGCCGATCCGCCCTGACGCTCGATCCAGACGCGCCGTTCGTCGTGTACGGCCGTCACTTCCTGCGGGGTGAAGCGCTGCGTGGCCGCCGCCTGCGCGCGCGCCACCTCCGTCGTGTCGACCAGCGTCTTGGCCGTCGGCAGATGCGCCTTGGCGATCTCGCGGAAGCCCGCCGACATCTGCGCGGTGTTGACGATCACCGCGCCGAAGCGCTGGGCGTCATCGTTGAAGTCGCGCTTGCCCATGACCGGGACCTGGCGCACGGCATGCTCGCCGAACGCCTTGTTGACGATCTCGCGCTGGACCTCGGGCTCGCAGCGCGTGCTCGCCGCCCCCACCCAGTCGGCCGTCGCCTGCTCCTGCGTCATCGACGCAAGGATGGTCGGCAGGCACGCCGCATGGACCTTGAGCGCATAGCCCGACGCCAGCGCGTCGCGGTTGGGGTTCATGGGCACGCGCTGCTGGACGTCGATATGGAAGGGCTCGCTCCACTCCGCGAGCGCCACCGGAATGCCCATCTCGTAGATGAAGGCCTCGTCGCCCGACTGGGTCGCGATCAGATGGATCGCGGTCTTGCGCTGGGGCTTGCGCCAGGCATGGCCGGTCGGGTCGTAGACCTCGGTGGGCAGCGTGGCGTCGACCACGTGGGTGGGCGCGCGGCGGAAGAGCGTCGAACCATTGACCAGGAACTCGACATTCTCCGGGGGCAGGAACCGCCTGAAGTAGCGGTCGAATTCGCCGATGATATCTTCGGGCCAGTCGAAGGACATGAGAACGGAGGTCCCGTTGAGCGGCGTCTCGGCCTCGCGCCGGCGCGTGACCTTCGCGCCGTTCTCGACCACGAACTCGATCATCGCCTCCCCGCTCGTGACCTCCGCCGAGCGCGCCACCGACAGGATCTCCTTAAAGCCGCGCCCGAACCTGCCGCGCTTCAGATGGGAATCCGTCTTGAACGTGAGATATACCACCCGCAGCGCCGACAGATCATGGACACCACCGCCCGTGTCGATGCAGCCGACCCAGAGCAGTCCGTCGCGCATCCAGTAGTCGAGCGCCACCCGGGCGCCGCGCTCGTTGCCGGTAACGGCGTCGAAGGCGTTCTGCACGAGTTCCTTGACGAGGTGTCCCGGCGGTCGCGCCTGGTTGAACGCGGCGAAGCCCTCGGTCGAGATTTGAAGCCAGCCCGCTTCCTGCATCGTCAACAGATTGCCCCGCACCGAAAGCACCTGCGCCGCAGAGCGCGCGCCGACCTCAAGGCCACTGTTGCGACATCGAGACGAATTTCGGAAGTGAACGCTTCGTATGGGTCATTAACGCGCGCGGCGCGCCAGACGATCGCCTACCGGCGCCAGCAGCCAGGTAAACCGCCCGTGCCTTCGAGCACGCCCGGATGTTTTGGATCCGACCTTCGAACTCCATACGGGCCCGCCGGCAAGTCCGGCATATCGACGCCGGACACATGTCTGCACCCGACCCACGCGCGCTTGCTTGTCCTTCAAAGATTCCACTTGCGTTGGAGGGGCCGTCCACACAAGAGGTTTAGTACTATCGCCGAAGGCTGTCATAGGTTATCTTGAAGACGGACAGCTACAGCCAGCGGAAAACCGCCGCACCGGCCTGCTTAAGAAACCCACGACGATAGTACTTATATCGAGGCCATTTGGGGGGCGTGTACGACATGGCGCGTTTCCGATGGACGCTTTGGATGTTGCCGAATAGGCATTTCAGATCCAATTTGATCGCCGGACCCCATAGCCGACGATGGCGTAGTCCGCCGATCGGTTGAGTGTGGTGCCTGTTCTGCAACCTCCTCAGACTTGTTTTCGATTGCTGAAAATGTTCGCTTAGGCGCAATAGGCATACAACGCTCAAGGTCATTAGTGGGAGGTCAAGCATGACGTCGAAAACAATCGCGGCGCTATCACTTGCAGCGGTGCTAGTGACATTTGTTGGCGCATGCACAACCCACGGCGTCGTACGCATGATGCCGCGCGATGTCGGGACCGTGTATTCGGGCGTTGTCACCGGAAACGGGAACAGCGGCACCATGTCTGTCACGATCGACGAGGAAGTGTATTCAGGGCCGATTGTCGTCACTACAGCAAACGACAGCTTTGGCTTCATTCAACAGTACGGTCGCGTCGGTCCCTCCTTTGCAACCGTTACGGCCACCGGTGGTCCGAGAATTGTAAAAGGCATTCTTTCGTCACCAAGCGGTCGTGGGTTGCGCTGCGAATTCAGTTCCAACGGCGGCAATGGCGGCGGTGGCGTTTGTGTAGACGACCATTCGCGAGTGTTTGATGCCGTCGTCACGCGATGAATGGCGCGCGGGCCTCATGGGTCCCGTTTGAGGCTTGATCCAGCTTCCACCTGACCTCGCAGGAACAGCTGATTTGGTCACTCCGATACCATGGTGGAGTAGGTGGCGAACGAGAGAGATTTGACCCTGTACTCATCGGACAAGTCGCCCAAAAAAAATTGGTCGAAAAAAAGCAAGTGTTTCGATACCATTGGGGCAGGTCATTGTGGCTTTGAACCGCCCCGAGTTTGCCGGAGGCCCCTTTTCTTGAGAAAGTGGAGCCATGAAGAAGCAAGCAGCACATCCCAAATACGCCCCCGAGGTTCGCGAGCGAGCGGTCCGGATGGTCTTGGACAA
>Ga0247843_1006954_pt1 | contig 14313 bp, 7 predicted proteins | sample LaCruzMarch2017__FD_192420 | JGI IMG/M metagenome (GOLD analysis project Ga0247843, IMG submission 192420) | Freshwater microbial communities from meromictic Lake La Cruz, Castile-La Mancha, Spain - LaCruzMarch2017_8m | ecosystem: Environmental > Aquatic > Freshwater > Lake | place: Spain...
ACGCCTTAAAGCGAGTCACTGGAACGACAGTGGTGGATGGAAAGTATGTATCCGTCCGCGGCTTATCCGACCGCTACGTCAACACCCTGCTCAATGGTGGTCGTCTGCCCTCGACCGATCCCGACAAGCGAGCAGTCAACGTAGATCTTTTCCCGGGAACTGCGCTGGAGAGTATCAATGTTATCAAAACTTTTACGCCTGATCAGCCGGCCGACTTTACGGGGGGCAGCGTCGACCTCCGAACCCGCACAATCCCTGAGCAAGCAAGCTTTGGCGCTAGCACTTCCATCTCTTACAATTCTCAAGCGAGCTTTAATCCCAACTTTTTATCGTACCAAGGCGGGGGTACGGGCCCTTTTGGATTTCAAGCCGACAAAAGAATAATACCGAACAGCGTGACATCGCAACCCCAAGGCACATTTGGTGACCCGACGGCGTTAAAATATCCCACGGGCCTACCCGAAGCTGATAAAGAAACGGAATTAATGCGCGACATGAATCCTGTTCTCTCCCTCAAGAAAAAAACCGTTGGCCCAAATTATAAGCTAAACCTCCAAGGGGGTGATGTAGTGGAATTTGAAGACGATCGTAAATTCGGTCTCTTTGGAGTGTTTAGCTACAATCGCGAATACACATTTTATGGTAACGGCACGCGAACACAATTTTACAGGGCACCGTTTGGAACGACTTATACTAATCTTGTTACCACTTTCTCACAACAGCGTGGATCGGAGGATGTTTTATGGGGCACCCTGCTAAACTTGAGCGGGCAGTTGGATGCCAATCATAAGGTCAGCTCCAATTTTATTTTTAATGAGCAGGCATCAGATAATGCAACCGCAAATCAAATGACTCAGCCCTCCGTTGTTTCGCCTTTCAGGACTACCGCTTCTGTAATCGACTATGGAGAACGGCAGCTTTCCTTTCTCCAAATTACTGGAGATAGTGTTTTCCCAGAGGCCGGTCACCTAAAACTAAATTGGAATGGTGGATTAGGTAGTGCCCAACTGATTGAGCCAGACCAACGTGCTTTTCAAGCTGTGACCGAAGTGGATGGAACCCAACGGCAAGTCAACCCGAATGAAGAGGAGAATGGATTTGCTATTTTCGGTAATCCAAATCCTGCTTTCCGATACCAGCGTGAATTGACAGAGAATAGCTTTTATACGATTGCTGATTTTCTTGTGCCGATGGATGCAGAGAATCAGTACAACAATACATTTAAAACAGGTTTTTATTACGATCAGTCTAATCGTTCGTACAATCAGGTTAGCTATAATTATAAGTATGGTGAATCCAACGACCCTGACTATCGAACCTCACAACCTAATATCCCTGGGCAAACATGGTCTGACTATTTTCTGTCTGATGAGCGTTCTGGTTTAGTCAACCCCACCGGCGCAGGAAACGGTCAGCTTATGAGTTGGACTCTTCAAGACACTGGATCAACTGCTGGCACATTTTACAACGCGTCCCAATCAATCACTGCGAGTTATTTGATGGCTAACTTCAACCTCTTCCCCCAGCTCAAGCTTTCCGGAGGTGCGCGCTTTGAAAATACCGATATTCAGATTAAGGGGGCAAGTAACCTCGGGAGCAAATTCCCTGATTTTGATGGCTTAGCTAAAATTCAGCAGTTGGATCTTTTGCCGGCGGTGGGAGCCACCTTTGAATTAGCCAAAGACGTCAATCTGCGTTTTTCTTGGTCACAGACCTTAGCCCGCCCATCCTTCAAGGAGATGGGGCCTGTTTTAACGCAAGACTTTGGTGACGCGACTTACTTTGTGGGCAATCCAAATCTTCAACTTTCATTTGTAAATAACTATGACTTCCGCTCTGAGTGGTTTCCACGATCAGGAGAAGTTGTCTCTGTTGGTCTATTTTATAAGGAAATTCAAGCCCCGATTGAGCAAACGTCCTTCGGCAGCCCGAATACGGGAACCTTTCTTAAGTATGAAAACTCAGAAATCGGTCAACTATGGGGCTGGGAAGTCGAATTGCGAAAGCGACTTGATCAAGTCCACTCTGCTTTGAAGAATTACAGTATCTTTTTTAACTTTACCCAAATTCAGAGCAAAGTCACTATGACCCCTGAAGAAGTAAGAATCCGTACTGAGTCAGGGATTCCGGGTAGTACACGCCCCTTACAAGGCCAGCCAACCTACGTTCTTAACGCAGGGCTGAATTACGATAACCCTGAATATCGTTTTTATGGTGGTTTATATTTTAATGTGTCGGGGGAGTTTCTTTATGCCGCAGGGGGCGGCACGGAACCGGGTCGAGCACAGCCTGACTCTTACGAACAACCATTCCCCTCCCTAGACTTCAACATTACCCAAGGGTTAACAGAAAATTGGAAAGTTACCTTTCGAGGTAAAAATATGCTCAATCCCTTCTATCGACTGACACAAACACAAAATGGCGTTGAATACGATACCTACACTTTTACCAAAGGCTGGGACATGAGCCTTAATATGTCTTACAGTTTCTAATCTGCGTTCGAGCCCTATTAGTTTTACTGGCCGATTCGTGCATAGGCTTCAGGTAAATTTTTCTTAATCCTATTCATCCTTTCTTCTTCTTCCGAGATAGTTGTAGCTCCAGCCCTCGCCTGTGCTAGTAAAACCTGAAAAACACCCCACGCCCTGCTTCGGGGATTCTCTATTTTTTCCGCCACGATCAAAGCGTCGTTCCACAACCTCCTTGCCCCCTTCTCAAGACCAGCTTGATACACGCCCGTGCCTAATTCCGCGTAGGCTTGCATCTGAAAAAAATCCGGCAGGCCGACCCGAATTCGTTCCGCACCCTCGGTCGTCATGGTGTTGGCTTCGTCTAACATCCCCAGCACTCCAAGCAGACGAACGACTTTGCCCCAATAAAGATAAGCCGTATCAAGCTCCTTGGGCTGACTACGTGTTATTTTAAGAATATCGTCAATGCTTTTGGCTACTTCACCTTGGAAGCCAGCTTGGTAAGCCAGTCGAAGAGAATCTGCCCGCATGCCTACATTCGACATCCGAAATTCCACGCCTTCGACCAAAGATTGGCGAATGGTATCTTTGGCATCATTCAATTTTCCTAGCGCGATGAGGCCCTCCGTACGGTCCAAAATCGCTAGTCCGCCTGAAGAAATTTTCATGCGAGCTTGCAGCTTTTCACCCCCTTCAGGCGCCTCCTTCGAAGTCCCATTGCCGGGGGAATTTCCTTTTTGCCTCTCGGTAAGCTTTACTTTTTTTCCATTGCCTTTGCGATCCTTACTCCCCGATGAGTCAATGCTGAATTCCTTTGCACCCGCAGTCATGAAAGATCCCTTACCAAGGGTTTGAAAGATTGGCGGCACAAGGATTCCCGCTTTTTCAACCGCTGCCAGGGTCTCAGCACCACAGCCGGACGCCTCACCCAAGGCAAACATCCTACCCATAATTTCCCAGCTTTGCTGGGCGACACCTTCTTGAGGCAGAGCGCCATAGCTAAGTAGTAGTCGGCTCGCTTCCTCAAATTTACCCTTTTGAATGAGAACTTCCACGCCGTCTAAGCGCGCCAATGCGCGCCGGTAACCTTGGATCTGTAGAATCAACTCTTCTGCACGCTCTGACTGATCCTGTCGAAAAAGTTCATGCGCCACTGCCCTTTGAGCTTGGGATTTCCAATAATCATCCCCACGAATTAGCGGCAACATTTCGTTTGCTTTCTGTAGAGGATTCTCTACCGGCGAGTGACAAGCCGCAACAAACAGCATGAAGATCAGGAATATGGGATGCATAAGAGGGATAAAAAGAATACGGGGCTTGGGAGTGACCCAAGCCCCGCATTTCATATTCAGATTACTAAATGATCAGAGAGCCAACACGCGATAGAACTTAGGCGTGCTGTTAATCGTTCCTGCAACAGCAGAGTCATCGTAGTTGTACTGGCTGTTATTACCGTCGACGATGGCAATGCTTTCGAATTTTTTGTTATCGGTAGAGCGCTCAACGCTGTACTTCACTCCAGTTTCTGAAAGGAAGCTGACACGTGCATTACTACCATTCTTAGATACGGTTACCACCGGTTCAATGCTAGTTTCAGTACTGGCCAGAAGACCAGACTGACCCAACATTGTCCAAGTAGCATACCAGGCATTATCCCGCACAGCACCAATATGCGGTGCTACCGTCAAATCAGCCAACTGCGGTGCACGTGAGCGATTGATTGTGAAGGCACCATTTTTGACGGTGTTTGCGCTAGGCGTAAATGCCAAGCTACCTTGAGTAATGCGGCCTGACAAAGGCACTGTGAAGCCTGGGTCTAAGTTAACATAATTGTTATTAGCAAGTGCGGTCGATCCAGATGTACTTAGGGTAGCGATTTCGTTCCCAAAGATTGTCTGAATCTGTGCATCTGATGCACCGGTTGAACTTCTGCCAGTGCTGGGACGGAACATTTGAGCGCGGGTAGCGATCTTATTTCCACTTATAATATCAGCCAACGCAACGGTCCCACCGGAGCTGTAAGCCAACCCGCAGCGATACCACACGTTACCCTTAATCTCACCATAGGGCTTACCGTTGGAGGTATCTGCCAAACCGGTGATCGTGGTGCCAGAACCATCATAACCTGCCGTGGCAGCAGCGGTGTCTGTGTACTGGGTGGCTGTGCCCGATAGGGACATGCCGCCGAAAGGTGCATCCATGAATATATTGTTGAAGAGTTTAAGGCTTCCACCCGCCTTCACCTCAACTCCAACACGATCATCCGACTCCCGGCCACGAGCGCCATATCCACGACCGATAAATGTACAATTTACAATTGTGGCAACAGTTTTCGGAAGGGCACCAGATCCCTCTGGACCATCGTTTTCACTCAGGTTATCGCCAGAATCCACATTGAGACGTGATGTTGCAACTGCACCGGCAGCATCATCGGCAGGGTTTTGGATCTGTACAACAAACTGGATGTTACCAACCCAACCCGTATCGGTATCAATGCCGTCATCACCACAAAAAGCACTGACAGCATACTTTACGGTGTTGCAACCACCCCAAAACTCAAAACTGTCATCCTTATTGCACCAATCCTCGACAAACTCAACCACCGTGTTGTAGCCAACACCGTACATCGAGAATGCGTTTAGCTCCTTGTTCGAAATAACTTCGAATCCACCATAACGGTTCGATAGGAAGCGTACCAAGCCTTGGTCATCAGAATCTGTATCACCACCTCCGACTGCGTAAGTAGAGAACTCAGCTAGACCCTCAGCTTCGTAGAGACCTTTAGTGGTTACCGCGGCTAAGGACCTTGCATTATCACCGCTACCGTAACTTGGCCCTACAATATTTGCCCTTCCTAACCAAACGATCCCACCCCACAAACCGGTCTGATCCCACATTCCGTTTTGTGCGACAGCCGTGCTGTAGTTACGTGGGCCTGCGGGAGCGGGTTCGAATGTGCCAGTATTCGTGATCGTAAATTCACCCTGTCCATCAGTTCCCTTCTTTACCTCGTACCCCGTGCGGAGGACTCGGTACGAACCAGCGTGTACTGCATGCCCCTGTTCAGCTTTGTTTTCGAAGGGGGGAATGGTCCACACACCGCCAGGGACGTTCGGATCATCAATTGAAGTAAAGATGATCGGGGCGTCCGCAGTGCCGTTTGCGATCAAACGCGCACCACGTGCGACTACTAGTGCGCCGGGATCGGCGGGGCTCTGACTAGTCGTGCCTGCCCGGACATTTTTCTCAAAACGTACGATGGTTCCTGGCTCGATTGTTAGGACAACCCCACTCTTAATCATAGTGTTCTGAGTGATTAGGTAAACTTTATCCCTTGTCCATCGTTGGTCGACCGAGATTACTTTCGCCTCTGTTCCGTTGGAAATCGTACCACCAGTAAACGAGTCAACGATACCAGCTCCTAAGGTGGACACATCGACAAAGGTTGTGGTGTTTTGCGCATGCGAGGCAGCGGTAAAACCAAGCGCCAAGAGCGTTGTTAAGAATAGTTTATTTTTCATTGTATGTATTTTCCTATATTAATTATTGGTTATTGGTTTTAGACGTTTTTGCGCAGGCGGCGGAGAGCCACCAAGGCGGATGCACCAAAAAGCATCAGTGAGATAGAGGATGGCTCAGGAACTGAGGATGTGGTTAACGCGCCTGTAGGAATGGCAGAGCCGTTCGCAGCCCCGTAAATCGCAGTCACCTGCTCAGCAGAGAGGGTGAAGTTTTCCGATAGACCTAATGACACGGCGAGTGGGTCGGTCGGGCTAGTCCAAAAGAAGCCTAGATCATATAGACCGACTTCTTGGATAGTTGTGCCATCCGAGTAACTGACAAACGCCAAGGCGCGATTGTCAAGGGTGGAGCTCCAAACGCTGTTCAGCGGACCACCTGCACGGGTAGTAACGTTATCATCCGCGCCGTAGTATTTATAATAGGTATTCGAATCCGTTATGGCTGAACCAGTAACCGGTCCCCAATTAAGCAACGTACGAGAGTTGCTGGCATACCATGAAGCAAAGCCGGCCGCCCCATTGGCTGAGCTGTCCTTTGTCATCAAAGAGGCTAAGCCGCCGTTCAGGGATCCAAAGGATAGCTGAAAGACGTCTCCGCTCGTGCCGTTTGCCTGCCTTCCGATAGTCGAGAGCAGGTTTGCGGTTACTTCCGCAGTCTGAGCCTGCACGCTAGACCACGACAACAAACTTGCCACGATGAGGGTTGATATACTGCTTGATGTTTTTTTCATAATTTTGTTGAATCTCCTAATTGGTTGTTATTTTTGTTTTATGACTTTACAGTTGTGAATCTTTTGCGAAATAGGGCCAAAAATCCGATTCCCGCAAGCGCTAGGTGCGCAGTGACTGGCTCCGGAACCGCTTGGGTAGTGATACCAGAACCATCGGCATTAACCAATCCGAACAGCGCCCTGACACCTGATGCGAGATCGCCAGTGTCGGAAAGGTCCACTTGTGTAAGGGTACCAAAACCAGCACTAACGAATCCTTGATTCGACACAAACACACCGTATTCCGTATTTGCTCCAGGCGTTTGGATCCAAACATAAGGAATTTTACCAACCAAATCAATGCCATTTAGGGCTCCCGTCGTAGGATTCAGATCAAACTCGGTTCCAAAACCAGGCCCTACGAGATTAGAATTCTTGTCCCATAACATTCTAAAATTTCCGCTGGCTGTTGGTACTGTGACCGTGCCAAAGCTCACCCAGCCGTTTGCGCTGCGAAAGCCTTGCATAGCTGAGTCAGTGGTGATTGAAGCTAACGCCGAGGCAATCGCGGAAGATGAGGTGAAGCTACTACTAGAGTAGAACACCCCAAAATCAACCGACGAACCAACGGGAAGAAGTGAGCCGCTGGAGAGACTATTCTCTCCAAAAAATCCAGCTACCACGACGTTAAGAGTTGCCGATTTTGCCGGCGTCGCTTGCAACATTAGAGCTAAGGTAAGTGGAAATAGGAAGCTACCCCATCCCCCTCTTGTGAAATCTGACTTGGTTGTCATTTTTTAAGTCCTTTTGTTTTTTGGTGGTTAGCTTAGCGGATGTCTGCGGCAAAGGCAGGAGCGATAGTAATGACTTTGGCGCCTGAACCAGCGGGTGTGACCAGCAGAGATGTAAATTTCGCAATTACAGGATTCGCCCGCTCGCCCGCATTGTCAAATGCGGAGGCACCTCCTGCGGATGTTTGAGTCACACCTCCAATCCGGTACGTGCTAAATGAGCGGGTGGCGGGGTTCCAGATTCCGTAACCGTCGTTAGAGTTGCTAGGAACGGTGTTTGCTCGAGTAGGAGAAGTAACTGGAATTGTTGATGCATTGAAGGTTGTATCGAACAATCCCGGATTGGAGAGCAAAATTCTTTTACCCCCTTCAGCCAACAGGCGGGTACGTGCAGTTCGATAATCACCAGCGAGGTCGAAGTTAAAGGGTACAGATTTGCGGTTGACGACAACAAACCCTTTGCCAAGCCCAATGGGCTGATGATTGAGGTTGGCTGTGTCTGTGGATGCGCGCCAATTGCACACGCCACCCGACGTCTTATGGATGAAGTAAGTAGTCAAGGTGCCAGTCGCACTTCTGAGAACTTGAACCTGCGCATTCACGGTAGCTGCAGTCGAGGACAGCCCACTGCCGAACACGTTGGAAGCTGATGCTGCCCCAAAGAGCGAGCTGAGCGTCCAGGCCTTCCGTACAGCAAACTTCGAACCAGTTTCGATGTTGATCGAAGAAGGGATAAGGCCTTCCACCTCGATGGAGGTGTTACCGGAACCGCCTACGGCATTAAGAATGAGGCCGATCGCAGGACCGTCCACAATTTCGATAATATACCACGCATCAACATTAGTATCTGTGTTAGTGAATGAAGGAAGCGATGCAGAGGCGTTGTCCTTTACCACTGTAAAAACCGTTTTCGCGCCACTAGCCACATAACTTGTAACTGTACCGAAAGCCTCAACTTTGCGGGCGTAGGGGGTGCCCATGACCGATGTAGTAGAGGCAGGAACCGTGACTTGGGTGATGCCTACGGGATCACCCAATCCTGCTTGGGTGGATTCGGCCGTGAGGCTGAGAGCGGTGAGGATCGAGAGTGACTTGATCAAAAGATTTGTGTTGGTTTTGTTTTTCATATTTTTATTATCTCCTAATTGTGGTTGGTTGATTGAAGAAGCATTTGTACGTGTCCATAGGAAAAACTTAATCACCTTGTGAGTTTTCGCCACTACTTTATTGTTACAATTTCGTGACAGAAAATTCTTAGTGGTTTTTAATGGCGTTGACAGTCAGGTATTTAAGTTCTTATAAGGTCTGGCTAGCTCGGTTGGCACGGAACTGTCACACTTTGAGTTTAGGTAAAGACCGTGATTTTGAAATTTCCTGCTGCCTCTTACCTTTTTTATTCGATCCAATTTTCGACCGTCCCTTGGCAACTTGAATTTACGATTGTGACGATTTGATGACGGAAGATAAAGTGGGTGGAAAATTCGGAAACTTTATGTAGCTATATCCAGATAGATGCTTGCAATTTCTTCTCTCTTAAGCGGGGCAGTTGTATCTCGACAAGTTTTATACACTCTTTGTCGAGTTATGACACCTCGGGTTGTTTTCCGATTTTTCGGAAAGCTAGGTATTGTATCCATAGCGATTTTTTCGCCAGTCAGCTCATTAGCTGACACACTTGCGATTTCTTTTCCTCTTGCTCAAGAATCTACAGTCGGGATCACATCTTCTACTGGGCAGCCGTTAAATGGCAATTTAGTGCGTGCGGGCATATTTACAGTCACGCCTAGCCAATTACTGGCTAATCTGGCGACAAAAACCTCCGCCTCCGATATTCGGACTGAAATTCACGCTTCCTTTACTCAGTTCACCTCTTTCTCCATGGCGGACGCCTACCTAAATGACCCAGACCAAGCACAAGTCAGTTTCGAAGTTCCTATCAGCACCACATTCCAAGGCAAAGATGTCTATTTGCTTTTCTACAACAACGCATCCTTTAACGATGCCACCGAAATGGGGATCTTTCGCATGGCGGCTCGTGCCGATGTGCCAGGAGAAGGCGTAGGGGTTTTCCCAACGCGTGACGATGGTTTCGGTAGCCGTACCTCCCTATTTAACTTTTCTGACCCAGACTACTTGGTGGGCCCCGAGTCTTTTTTAAATTTGCTCGTCGGACAGTATAACGCCACTACAGAAAGTTATACGTTAGGCACACTAGAGGGCGGGATTGGGCAGATTTTTAATACAAACAAAGCCAGTGCGGGGGGATCTGGCGTGCGTGAGATTATTCTGAACAATTTTGGGGCGAACTCATTTTCCGCCACGGGGTTGCCGAGTACGATTACGTTGAACCCTACGACGGGGTTGCTCGAGGGTGAATTTTCCGCGGGGACTTTTACCATCACCGCCAGCAATACTCTGACCGGAGTCTCCGTCAGCAAGACCCTGACTTACACAGAGACAGCTATCGCTCCAGTCGTGACGGGTATTAACCCCAATGAGGCAACTTTTGGTTCTCCCGCCACTATCACGATCGACATCCAGAATGGTGCCACGTCGGTCGCTGTTGCTGGCTTGCCCGATGGATTAACTCACAGTGGCGGCGCCAGTCTTACAATCAGCGGTACGCCTACCGAAGCAGGAGATTTCGATCTATTTATCACCGCAGAAAATCGTGCTGGTAGTAGTACAGAGAGAATTCCGTTAACCGTGCTTCCCGGCCCGGCTCCCGTTATTAACACCTCGGATGGTCTGACCATTTCCGCGACGCAAGATGTGGATTACCTGAACACCACCGACACAAACAGCGCAAACTTCCTATACCGGTTTAAGACGGATCTGGATGCGGTTGAGATCCGAAAACCGATCTCCTATACTTTGCCTAGTAGTACCGTCACTGCGTTGAACGGTATTGGGGTGTTCCTCAATCCAACCAACGGGGTGCTTTTCGGGACACCAACAACCCGGACGAACATTCCATTACCCATTACTATCGCGAACGCCGCTATTGGATCATCTACTAATTTCACTCTTTCCGTCAAATACGCGGCACCCGAGCTGGCGGTGACAAGCGGGGCTGGAACGGTGGGCAAAGCTTACAACATTCCACTGGTTTTTACGGATAGAAGCCGCCTGACCTCCTTGGAGCTCACGACTATTCCTCCACTCTTTAGGGGAAAAGTGCAGCTGAACGTGAATCAGCTGACGAATGCTACTCTATCGGGCACCTTCACGGGAGATCCGGCAAGCGAGGAACTGGTGCTAAAAGGCGGTAACGAAGACGCCACCAATAGCAACCTCAGATTTCGCTTAACGATGGAGGCGGATACGGGTAAGCCCAATCTCACCAGCACCAATGCGGTGACGGGGAAAGTGGGGGTATCATTAAGTTTCCAGCTGGCGGCCGATAACAGCCCGGCCTCGTATGCGGTTAGCGGAACAAATGCCCTGCCTCCTGGACTTTCGCTGAATACGAGCTCGGGTTTGGTCTCTGGAATTCCAACCGAGGAGGGTACATTTGGGGTGAACTTTACCGCCAGCAATGGCAACGGCACTGGCCCTGCCCAAACCGTACAGTTCACGATTGATCTAGATCCCCCCACGATCACCAGCCTCTCGGTGGCTCGTGGAACCGTCGACTCCCCTTTTTCCTTTACCCTGCTCGCTTCTCCCAACCCGACGGCGTTTCAGATTAGCTCGGGCACGGAGCCTCAAGGATTGACGTTGGATGCGGAAACGGGAGTGATCGCTGGAACGCCTAAAGTTTCAGGAACTTTTGTGGTGGGGGTTCAGGCGAGGAACTCAAAAGGGTTAGGAAGCGTGAGCACTTTGACGTTCTCCCTCGCGGGCATTCCTCCGGCGATCACCTCTGTGCTCACCACCACAGGCAACGCCGAGCAACCTTTTACGTACCAGATTGGGGCGAGCAACGAAGCCACCTCCTACTCTGTCACAGGCACGTTGCCCAACGGATTGAGCTTGAACACCAGCACGGGACTTATCTCTGGCACTCCCACTAGTGTTTTTGAAGGTACCGTGACGATTACGGCGACGAACGCGGCGGGCAGTGACAACGAAACATTAAAAATCGTGATCAACCCAGTGGTGGTGATCCTAACATCGACCGAGGTGGCGGGCACAGTGGGCACACCGCTTTCCTTCCAGCTGACGGCCAATCCTTCGAACGATCTGGTCTATTCGGTCGGGACGCAAAAGTTGCCCAGCGGCTTAGAGATCACGTCCAATGGCTTGATTACGGGAACTCCGCTGAGCGGAGGATCCAGCGCGGTGACGTTGAGGGTGGTGAGAAGGGGGCAGACGACAGAGGACAGTCGATACACGAAGGTGAATTTTTCTTTGGCCAACTCAGATTTTGTGGCTCCTAATGCGGTCGACGGGGTGCTGACCTTTCGGGCCGGAGAAGCGGGGCGAGCGACCATTTCGGCTCCAGCCAATTTTGTGATCACGAGCGTCGCGACGGATGGGGTGCCCGAGGGCTTGAGTTGGGACGGAACGGCCCTGGCCGGGACACCGACAACCGCAACCCGAACGGATGCGACCAGCAAAATTAGTTTAACGGCCAGCCTGACGACGGCTCTTGGAACTGCGACCCTGAAGTCCGACTTTTTTGTCCGAGTGTCTGGAACGGCCGCCAGCTTGACCTTACCCGAATTTGTCGAGGTGGAAGTGGGCAAAGAAACACGCATCCCGCTGACCTTTGGGGGAACGGACGTAGCTCTTTCAGCCAGTGGCGTGCCGCCAGGACTCTCCATCATCAATGGAACTTTAAGCGGAACGAACACGTCGACGAATGGGCCGGCGGAGTGGCGGGCAACGATTTCAGCGGATAACTCTAGTCTAACAGGTGGCGCCAACCGCAGCGGGGTGTTGGTCATTAAGCTGTTTAACCCGCCCCCTGTTCTTTTGTCTAATTCCCGCAAAATCCTTGCGGCGGCGGGACGTGGCGCCTCCCTCAATCTGAATTTCGATGCATTGTCGGTGGATCGAGTTCGTGCCCTACGGTTGCCTGCTGGGGTAAGTTTGGTGGACAAAAAAATTACGGTGCCCTCAACTTTGGGGGCGGGGGTTTATACGATTACGGTGATTGCAGAAAACCAGCAGAGACCAGGAGACATCACCTCCACCCTGCAAGCTCCAACGGGTGACGTGCGAATTTTTGTAGATAACGCGGCCCCCACGGCTATCGCAGCCGCGGTGCCCACGGCCGCGCAAGCTGCCCCCAATGCCCCGGTGGAAATTCAATTGATTCCCGGTGATTCTGGAGCGCGTGTTGCGGGCTACGGGCTACCCCCAGGGGTGACCATCGACCCGGCCACAGGCATAGCTTCGGGAACGCCAACCCAATCGGGAAATTACAACGCCACGCTGTTTATTCAAAACGGGAAACGGTGGCTTAAGAAAAAGTTTTCCTTTTTAGTGAAATAATGAATATGACAAAAATTTCTTTTCCCACCCTTCGTGAGCTCGCAACGATCAGCATGGCGATGGTGGTGCTGTCACCCGTGTCGCTTGAGGCGAGCATGATGAGTCAACTCAAGGCAAAGTTTGGCGCACTCTTTGGAAAGAAGGGTGTACCCGCCCAAACTGTGCCTTCGGCCCCTCACGTGCCGGTTCCCCCGCCGGTGGCAGTGGAAACTGCCCCACCTCCTCCCCTGCCCCCGCCGCCGCCGCCCGAGGTCTATCCTGACCCTCTTCTGCAGTTTACGTTGCAAGAAGCGGTCGATCAGTCTGTCACCCTTGAGGGACGCCACTTGACCGAGGCGGTTGGAGTGACTGTACAAAATCCGCCCGCCTCGGTTGGGACGATTGCGAATGGAGAAACAAGTGGGGCGCTACTGAAATCTGACCAGCCCGCTGAGTGGGTGAATCTCTTGCTGAGTGGACGGCACTATTTTCTGGAGGTAAGTGGCCCCTCCCAACACCCTTGGGTGGGACATCGCCTTGAAATTGATGAGGGAGCCACGCGAGGGTTGGCGGCAAACCAAGTACGCTGGGAGGCAGAAAGCCCGCGACACACGCGGTTGCCAGATGCGGCTCTTGCGGGTGCCACATACCAGATTCGGCCTCATGTCACATTGGGTGAACTTTTTGCAACTAGTTGGGAGCACCGCTGGCGCTACCAGCCGAATGCCCAGCCCATTGGAATCAGTTTAGGCCGCCCTGGTCAAAGCCCATTGGAGTTGGAAATTCGGGGTGGATCGAATGGCGCTGGAATTCTTTGGCTGAGTGGTGGTCAAGTGGTAGTGCCCGAAGATCAGATTGTTGCTCCAGGGGCTGGCTTCGTTGTACGATTTACAGCGCAACCCGGCTTGGGAAGTGGTTTAGCAGGGGAGACACGCACCTTTCCCTGCCGTGCCCCAATCGTGGCAGGTTGGAACTTATTGAGTTACCCCTACCCCAAGGATTTGCGTCTCGGGATCGATTGGCCTTACGCGGACGCCAAGGCTACTGTATCCAGTGATCCCAACCAAGCGGATCGATTGATGACCTTTTTTTCTGGAGTCCAAAAGGAGTATGGTCTGTGGTCCTCTGCGCAGGGCCCTCGTTGGAGACTGATCAACCGATCTACCTCCTATTGGCAAGAGCCCATGGAGTTGCTGGAAAAAATTCCTACTGGATACGGGTTTTTTCTTCATCGGATCAGACCTAATCCCCACCACGCGTTTCTCCCCCCTGTTCCCTAAAGTTTGTTGCCTACGATCTGCAGAATGAATTTTGGTGACATTTCGATGTCTATTCACACGTTCTTTTTTCGCTGTCGGATAAGCAGTTGAAACCTACGTGAGGCTTTCCAGCCTCCCCC
>Ga0247843_1006955_pt1 | contig 14311 bp, 10 predicted proteins | sample LaCruzMarch2017__FD_192420 | JGI IMG/M metagenome (GOLD analysis project Ga0247843, IMG submission 192420) | Freshwater microbial communities from meromictic Lake La Cruz, Castile-La Mancha, Spain - LaCruzMarch2017_8m | ecosystem: Environmental > Aquatic > Freshwater > Lake | place: Spain...
AATACCTTGCCCGTATATTTTGAGTTATATCAGGCAAACAATAGTCCATCACGTTATTTCATTGAAGAGGCGATCATCGACACAGAAAATCAACGCGAGCTTTTTTCCTACCATAAATCTACCGAACTCAAGGAACGAGATCAAGTGGTACCCATGATTAAACGAATTGACATTTCAAACCTTGCCAGTGGAACCTACGCGTATACGGTATCAATACTCAATGAAAAAGATAGTTTAATGCATTCTTCTGAGTATTTTTTTGAACGAGGCAACATCACGTTGGATGATACCATCAATTATGCAAACACCATTCTTGATCCAAATTTTCAACAATCAATCCAAGAAGATAGCTTGCAATTTTACCTTGGAAGCCTACTACCCATAGTAAAAACATCAGAGAATAAAAACATCCGAACCCTTTTGAAAACCAAAGATTTTGGAGCCATTCGTAGATATTTTCAAGCGTTTTGGAATTCAACCTCTCCCGGCGATGCTACCTATGCGTGGCTTAAGTACAAACAGCAAGTACAATACGTTCAAGGACTATACAAAACTAATTTTCAATCGGGTTATGAAACCGACCGGGGTCGGGTTTACTTGCAATATGGAGCACCAAGTTCTGTAAATACTCGCGAAGATTCACCATCCGAATACCCTTACGAAATTTGGTTTTACAACAAAATCGGTAAATTCAGCAACCGACGATTTATCTTTTACAACCCTGACCTCACCAACAACGCCTATCGCTTATTGCACAGTGATTTAGTGGGTGAAGTGAAGAATCCAGGCTGGTCTCAAATCCTTTCCAAACGCAACACGATTAACGGAACCGTGGACGACCCCAACCTGTTTAACGAGCGGCATTGGGGACAAAACAGTAACGACCTTTTCCGACAGTATTAGTGATGAAAACACTCGCAATTGTAATTCTAAACTATAACGGAAAAAAGCACCTGCAGACCTATTTGCCCTCGGTGGTTGAATGCAGTGACGATCACGATGTCCTAGTGATAGACAACGGTTCCTTAGATGATTCGATTCAATACATTAGCCTAAAATTCCCTGCCATTCAGCTGATACAATTAAAAGAAAATGTTGGATTTGCTCAAGGGTATAATGATGGATTAGAAAAAATTAAAGGGAAGTACGAACATTACCTCTTGTTGAATTCGGATGTAGAAGTTTCTCCGGGATACCTCTCCCCGCTCCTTTCGCGTATCGAAGAGCCAAGCATAGCAGCAGTTCAGCCCAAAATACTAAGCCATACAAACAAAACACGATTTGAACATGCCGGAGCAAGCGGTGGATTTTTAGACACCCATGGATTTCCTTTTTGTCGCGGACGAATTTTCGATGCATGCGAAATAGACCAAGGACAATACAATGAGGCCATGCCTGTATTTTGGGCCAGTGGTGCCTGTTTACTTATTAAGTATAACCTGTTTCATGATGTGAATGGCTTTGATGGTACTTTTTTCGCACACATGGAAGAAATTGATTTATGTTGGCGCTTACAACATAAAGGGTATCAAATTTGGGTTGAACCCAACAGTACGGTCTATCATTTAGGCGGCGGAACTCTTTCCTATGAATCGAACACCAAAGTGTTCCTGAATTTTCGCAACAACCTGTACATGTTGGCTAAAAATGAAACGGGCTTTTGGCAGGGTAAAATTTTCATTCGGATGTTATGGGATGGCCTCGCGGCAGCACAATTTTTACTCAAAGGAAAACCAGCATTACTGTACCAAGTGTTAAGAGCACATATAGCATTCTACGGCGCTTTACCAAGATTAATCTCTCAACGCCCAAGCAAAAAAAATACGCCCATGGGTCGTTATACTGGCAACATTGTAATTGATTATTTCTTAAAGAAAAAAAATAAGTATTCAGACCTTAGCCTATGAAAAACAAGATATTAGGTTTTCTAATTTTTATACCAATTCTACTTAGCGCACAAGTCAATGAGTTAAAAAAAGCGAGTGATCGTGCACATTCCTTAATGAATCCCTTGAGAAACGTTGACCCAAACCTTCTCAGTTATATCAATCCCTTTATTGGAACGGGCGGACATGGGCACACCTTTCCGGGGGCAACGGTTCCGTTCGGGATGGTACAATTGAGTCCCGACACCCGGAAGGAAGGGTGGGATGGTTGTGGCGGGTATCACTATTCAGACTCAATTATTCATGGATTTAGCCATACGCACCTCAGTGGAACTGGTGTTCCTGATTATGCGGATTTATTGATCACACCGGTTTGCGGGAGCTATCCGTCGATTCCATCGTATAAAGATGATGGCACCTATGGTTCAGCCTTCGACCATAAACGTGAAAAAGCCAGTCCTGGAAATTATAGCGTAACCCTACTGGATGGAAATATCTATGTAGAGCTAACAGCTACCCAACGCACCGGGATTCATAAATATACATTCAACGGTAAAGGAAAACGATATATAGTACTGGATTTAGATTATCGCGACAAGGTGCTTGATGCAGGATTTACCATCAATGGAAACCAAGAAATTTCAGGATATCGCAAGTCTGAAGGCTGGGCCAAGTTGCAATACTTCTATTTCGCGCTCAATTCCTCTATCCCTTTTACCAAGGCAGAAGAAATTACATCAGAAGGACAACATCGACTGGTTCTTCACTTTGACAAAAAAGTAACAGAGATAGAATTACGTGTTGGCATCTCGGCAGTAGACGAAGAAGGTGCGAGAAAAAATCTCCTGCATGAAACCGATGGATTAGGGTTTGAAAAACTCTCGACAAATGCAAAAAATTTTTGGCAGATAGAATTATCTAAAATTAAGGTTGAGTCAAGCAACTTGACGGAAAAAACCATCTTCTATACCGCGCTTTACCATACCATGATAGCCCCGAATATCTTTTCCGACGTAGATGGTAGATACCGAGGACGAGACTTTCAAATCCATACCATTGATAAGAAAATACCTCAATATACGGTGTTTTCTTTGTGGGACACCTATCGCGCCACACACCCTTTGTTTACCATCATTGATCAGAAACGAACCAATGCCTTTATAAACACTTTTTTACGACAATTTAACGAAGGAAAAGACCTGCCAGTTTGGGAGTTAGCGGCAAATGAAACGGAGTGCATGATCGGATTTCACAGCGCATCGGTGATTTCAGATGCCTATGTCAAAGGAATCAGAGATTATTCCGGGGGAGATGCGTTAAATGCCATGGTCTACACGTCAAATCTGAACGAATTTGGAAAGACCTTATTCCGAGATTATGGACTAATCTCATCGGATTTGGAATCTGAATCTGTATCAAAATCGCTTGAATATGCCTATGACCATTGGTGTATTGCCCAAATGGCACGCGCCATGAATAACCAAGAACTTGCCGCAAGGCACGATCAATTGGGCTTAAATTTCATCAATCACTTTGATCCGAAAACTAAGTTTATGCGTTCGAGGCGAGGCGCTCAATGGGTATCCCCCTTTGATCCGTCGGAGGTGAATTTCAATTACACGGAGGCAAACAGTTGGCAATATTCGCTATATGCGCCACATCAGCCCTACATATTAACCCACTTGATTGGTGGAAAACTGGAATTATCCACTTGGCTTGATAAACTTTTCAATACCTCCAGTAGCCTATCGGGCCGTGAACAAGCCGATATTACCGGTTTAATTGGACAGTACGCCCATGGCAATGAACCTTCGCATCACATGGCCTATTTATACAATTATTCTGAGACACCATGGAAAACTTCTTTTTATGTGGACTCCATTCAGCGATCAATGTATCATAACGCGCCAGATGGTTTAGCAGGAAATGAAGATTGTGGTCAGATGAGTGCATGGTATGTGCTATCTGCCTTAGGCTTTTACTCCATTGCGCCCGGAAGTACGCGCTATGAAATCGGGCATCCCATATTCGACAAGGCAAGCATTAGGTTAGAAAATGGTAAATCGATTGTTATAAAACGAATTGGAGGAACCGGAAAATACATTAATGCGGTGCGCTTTAATGGAACTGAAATTCCCTATATCGACCATGCGCAACTCATGCAAGGCGGAGAACTTGAATTTGAAATGCAAGATGAACCAAATTCTGCGTTGAAATTCATAGAAATACCGATGAACGTTCCTGGACGATTTATCCCGGTACCGTTTATAAGTACGGCAAATAGAATCTTTAATGATTCCATAGCGATTGAAATGGGCATGGTAACTATACCCGGACAAAATCAAGGCATCGAATACGCGATTGAGGAGAATCAACTCATGGGTAAATGGCAAATTTACACCCTTCCATTTACGCTGAAAAAATCAGCCAAAGTACATGTGCGAGGATTTAACAAAAATGGAAATGCACAGAGTTATTCAGCTATACTGAGTTCAACGTTCACTAAAACAGATGCTACATCTAAACTCGAACTGCAAACAGCCTATGCCCCATCCTACGCAGCCGCAGGACCAAATACACTTATTGATAAAATCCGAGGGAGTAATGACTTTAGAACGGGGGATTGGCAAGGTTTTCAAGGAAAAGATGTGATTGCTGTAGTTTCTTTCAATGAAGCCCGAAAGATAAAATCACTCGGTGCGTCTTGGCTAAAAGACCTTAACTCATGGATTTTTGAACCAAGTCAGATTGTCATTGAAACCTCTGATGACGGGATAACTTACCGAACTGCTGCGGAATTTGTAATACGAACGGCCATGAAAGAAACGGAAGAAAAAGGACTAGGAAGCGTGGTTAAATCCGTGATTATTGATCAGGTAAAATACATTCGATATACCATACGAAATCAAGGAATTTGTCCGGAATGGCACCTTGGCGCTGGAAATCCAACATGGATTTTTTTAGATGAAGTATTATTTGATTAAATTTATGCAATGAAATCATTCTACCTACTAGTTTTTACACTGCTCCTTGGATTTCAGGCGAGTGCGCAATTAGATACCTTATTTTGGTTTGTTGCTCCTGAAATAGCACAAAGCCACGGTGATCGTCCGATTGTTTTTCGGTTCGCGACACTCGCAACTCCAGCGACGATTACGATTTCGCAACCTGCGAATCCGGGATTTCCCCCTCAAGTCATCAATTTAGGGGCGAATGCAGCGCAAACGTTGGACCTCACGCCCTGGATTGACATCATTGAAAACAAACCATCGAATTCTGTATTGAATTATGGATTTAAAATCAAAGCAACAGCGCCCATTATGGCGTATTATGAAGTAGTTACTTCATGTAATTGCAACCCAGATATTTTTACGTTAAAAGGCAAAAACGCCTTGGGAACAAATTTCATCATCAGTGCCCAGACATTCTTAACTAATGCAAACTATGCCCGGTCTGGCTTTGATATTGTAGCCACACAAAACAATACGTCCATTACCATCGTACCTTCCAATGACATCGTAGGACATACCGCTGGAATACCCTTCATAATTGTTTTAAACATGGGAGAAACCTTTAGTGCGGAGGCATCAAATATCGCAGGAAATCTGCATCTTTCGGGATCCACTGTCATTTCCAATAAGCCGATAGCTATTACCATAAAAGATGATTCAATGTCAGGTGCGCCTTATGGCGGCTGTGCTGATTTAATGGGGGACCAAACCATTCCTGTCCCAGTTACGGGAAAAGAATATGTAACACTCAAAGGATATTTAAATGGACCAGACAAGGTGTATGTGGTAGCCACACAGAATAACACCCAACTTACCATAGATGGGGTGAATGTAGGAATCTTGAATGCCACGAACCTTTATGTGCATACACAATCGAACCCAACTGCCTACATACAAGCGGATAAGCCCGTATATGTGTTGCATACCACAGGATTTGGTTGCGAGGTAGGCGGCGCAATCGTTCCTCCCGTAGTTTGTACGGGTTCAAATACGGTGGCCTTTGTACGTTCTACGAATGAGTTTTTTGCGATGAATATTTTGGTGCCTGCCGGCGGAGAAAATTCATTTACCTTAAATGGTTCACCCGCGAATGTGGGTCCTGGAATTTTTCAACCGGTACCGGGCACCAATAACAATTGGATGTATGCGCAGTTGGACGGAAGCGGATTTATTGGCGTTCAAGCCGCCAGTCGTTTAGAAAATCCAACTGCCAAATTTCACCTCGGGGTAATTCATGGTGGAGCAAATTCAGGATGTCGTTATGGGTATTTCTCAGACTTTGCAGCATATAAGTACGAAATTGATGCAGCAAATGATTTATTATGTAGTGGCGACACCTTAGTACTTGCGACGGATTCATTGCCAGGAGCTACGTATTCATGGACAGGGCCATTAGGAATCACCACCAATGGCCCATCCTTAACCTTGTATGGCGTTGTGCCTGCACAATCAGGCAATTATATTATTTCAGGATATAATCCTGGAGCTTGTGAATTGATCCCGGATACCGTAGCAATTACCATTATTTCCACGCCCACCACACCGCTGATTAATACCAATTCACCGCTTTGTTTAGGAGATACCCTGCTTGCAGAAACTACCTTGAATGGTGCCTTTACGTATCATTGGAATTTTAATAATGATACGATAGCAATCAATGATTCGCTGAGTATATCGGGATTAATTTCTGGCCTCTACCCGATTGAATTGTATTCTAATTTAGGCGCCTGTATTTCACCGATTGCCTATGACACCATACAGGTGTTAAGCGCGCCGCAAATATCACATCAAGGCCCCATAGAAACCTGCGGAACACTAATTAATTTCAATAGTACTGCCCAAAGCGACCCATCCGACCCTGTACAGTCTATTACATGGTATAATCAACAGGGAACCGTAGGGAATTTAGGAAACGCTAATGTTGTGAACGCAAGTGCCGGTGCATATAGTGTAGAAACGTTTTGGGTAGAAATGCTCACTACCAATAGTTGCTTTAGTTCCGATACGTTTAACATCACCTTCCACCCTATCCCATCGGTTAACTTGAGCGTAAATCCGTTGTGCGATGGAGAAAGTGCGCAATTTACAAGTCAGTTGAGCTGGACAAGCAATCCGCCACCTTCGCCAAGTGTGGTGTACAGTATGAACTTCGGTGACGGGCAGAATGTAACAGTATCTAATGCTACGCATGTATATGATAGCATCGGAACGTATGAAGTGATTCTAAGCGTTACCAGCGACGAAGGCTGTAGCTCAACAGATACCGTGGAATTCACCATTGTTGCAGTTCCAACGCTTATTCCTTCCGCACTTACTTCGTGCGGTCAGGAAGGAACGTTTCAGGTGGATTTGAATTTAGGGAATTACACCTTTAATCAATTAACTTGGAATATCCCTGGAGTTGGCGATTTCGCCTTTCCATCATTCTCGCATACTTTCGCGAATCCAGGTGTCTATGTTGCCACCCTTACCGTTGAAGGCACCAATGGTTGTGACTTTAGCGAAGCCTTGCCGTTTACCATACTGCCATCGGTAACCATAGAGAACCTAACGGTTCCAAATGTGGTAACGCCTAATGGGGATCAAATAAACGATGTCTTAGCACTCGATAATTTATTTATAGACTGTACCGGTTTTGATTTAATCATATTAAACCGCTGGGGTCATGTGGTTTATGAAATGACAAACAGCAGCGCACCGTTTAGCGGGATGGATTCGGGCGGAAAAGATTTGGAGGCGGGTGTCTACTTCTACAAGCTCACCACCAACGACAACAAGATGGTTTCAGGTCATATTACCGTGATACGGTAAGCGTAAAAGTTTATAAATCAAGCCTAGCGGCTCTTAATTTTTAGAATTTCGCTTGAAAGGGTTGGAATATTAATCTGAATTATCCCCCAAATCATTTCCGGTTCTATGGAATCATAGGCATGTGAAATCAAATTCCTTAAACCAATAATGTTCTTCGCAGAGGTTATTTCAATTGTTGGTTCAATCTCTAATATTTTACGGATAGCCTCCCCGATGATTTCTAAATCCCTTTCCGCAGCTCTTCTTAAAATCATATCAGATTTAAAAACTAAAAAATCATTGTTTGCTTTCAATTTAATCGATTCAATCTCTGAAATAACGCTCTCAATATCGAGTAGGAATTTAAGGATATTAAGCTGCATATAATGCTACTTTTGAACGATTAATTTCTTGCATTAGAATTGGGTTTGTTAGTGATTTTCTCGAAACTAAATCCACAGGTTTTCCCAATAAAGCTTCAAGCTTTTCAAGTAATGAAAAATAATTATCAGCGTATTCCAGCACATCTAAATCCTCTGAGAATTCAACCAATAAATCGATGTCGCTGTGCTCATTCATGGTTTCATTAGCTGCCGAACCGAACAATGCAATCGACGATACCTGATGCAATTTGCAAAGGATAGCAATTTCATTTAAACGTTCCTGAATGTAATGCATCATAGCAATCAAATATACTTATTTTTCGTGTGAAATATAACAACAAGGTAGATTCTGGTCACCTTACCGTGATACGGTAAGGAACTTAAAACGCTATCAATTCATAGTTTGTGCTTCGGCCGCCTCCCTGTTCTTGACGCAAGATTCCTTTATCCATTAAATCTTTGATGTCTCGGAGTGCAGTATCTGCAGAACATTTGGTCATTTTAGCCCATTTTGAAGACTTTAATTTGCCGTCAAAATTCTCAAATAATTTGTTCAACATTTTCCGCTGCCGCTCGTTCAATTCGGTATGCTCGTGGTTTTTCCAAAACTCATGCTTTTTTAAAACCATATCCAATGATTCTTGCGAACTCAATAGTGAATTTTTTAGGCACATCAAAAACCAGTGCATCCATTCAGTAATATCGCCCTTACTGTGCTGGACCTTTTGCAACATCGCATAATAGTGTTTTCGTTCCAGCATAATCTGACTCGACATGCTGTAGAATCGATCTGGGGTGTTATCTGCGCGCGCTAAGAGCAAATCAGAGATTGCTCGTGCTATTCTGCCGTTCCCATCATCAAACGGGTGTATGATAATAAACCAAAAGTTAGCAAGAGCTGATTTGATCACAGGATCTAATCCTTGGTCCGTATTTAGCCAAGCGAGAAAGGTTTCCATTTCAGCCTGTACATTTACGGCTGGAACCGCCATATAGTGCACACGTTCTTTACCTAATGCTCCTGAAACAATTTGCATTTCTTCGGTTCGGTAGCGAGCCACATCTATTTTAAGCATACCGCTATACCCGGTTGGGAATAATGCCGCATGCCAACTGAATAAGCGTTCATGGGTGAGCGGATTTTGATAATTTTGAGCAGCATCCAACATCATTTCTACCACGCCATCCACGTTCCTTTGGGTTGGTAAATAACCCCCAACGTTGATCCCGAGCCGTTTGGCTATGGAAGAGCGCACGTGTTCATATGCTAAGTGTTCACCTTCGATTTCTGAAGTTTTGAGGACATCTAAGGTCATAGTAGCCAAGGAAGACTGTTCTTTGACTGAAAACCCAAGCATGTTCATTTGAGCGAATAACCTACCCTGCAAGTTTCGTACCTCACCGAACAAGGCACTAATCTCCCTTTCTCTCCAGTAAAATTGAGGCCAATTTGAATATTCGTAGATGTATTTTTGCATGTTAAATTTACAATATGCAGTAAATATATTAATTATTTACCGCATATTTGCGGATATTAACATATTTTTTATCCGCAAATTGGAAGGAATGTGCTTTCGTAACGTTCCGCTTGCAGGCGATTGTAAGCCTGTGTTGTCCCGAAGATTTGGAAGCGCAGGTTAATTACGCTTGCACACTGTTATGTTTAGGTTGTTATTCTACTTATAAATTAATAGATTTTACCTGGAAACCACTTCCATTATTCCACTAAAATTAGTGAATTGTTCTCCAGACCACAGGAGGTGTAGCCAATATTTTTACTTGTCTATCTGCAATAATTACATTAATACTCCCATCCTTATTTTTAGGAATAATCTTATCCAACTGCTCATCTGATAACTTCACATTAATTGATCCATCTGAGTTAGTTGGAACTACATTTGAATTTAAATTGAGCTTTTGGTTTTTTTCATATGCAATTGCAGGTTAAACTGAATGCACCAAAAATCAAAATGATGACATTAATAATGATGAGCCAATTCTCAATTTATACTATTTTTCGGAAGCGAACTTTTTCAATTTTTTTTAAGTTTTAAATTGTTGCCTACACTTTAATTGATTTTAGGTTTCCTCCATTATATTTTGATTCAAGCTTAAAAAAACGGTGAGTTAAGAAATTAGATCCCTTCAAATTATGATGTTTAATGCTCCAGCCCTTAGTCACATTATTAGAGGGGGAAATCTAATTTCTATAAAAAATAGCACAGCCAAAAGATTCAGTTTCTGAATTGGAAACAGGTTGGCCATTCAACAACTCATCAACTGCCTTTGATATATAGGAGTTTGCAAGTTTTGGATGAGCTCCATTATCATCAATTGCCCCCTTGTACTTAATAAGCCATTCATTATTTTCTTTCCAAATTACAAATGCCATGGGGGTATGTTGCGCCTTAAATAATTTACCAACAGCTTGCGTCACATCTTGTAAATAAGGGAAATTAAATTTTTCCTTGGTTGCTTTTTTTTGCATTAGTTCAAAAGTTTCCTCCTCATACATCAAGGTATCCATCGAATTAATGGCTAGCAAAGGCACATTTAAGTTGGAATATTTCGTATTCAACTCATTAAAACGATTGGTATATAACTTAGCAAATGGGCAATGATTACACGTAAAAATGACAATAAAGCCTTTTGCATCTTTATAATCTTGGGTTGATACATTTTTTCCATTTACATTAAGTAAGGTAAAATTATCAACTCGTTTTTCGAGCGTTAAATTAAAACTGCCAAATACAAAGATGAAAAGTATACAAACGCCTATTGCTAGAGTTGTTTTCACTTTTTTAGTTTACAATAAATTTCTTTGTAATTACTTGCTTGCTACCTTTTTCCGTAATCGATATAGTATAAACGCCTTTACTTAGTGAGCTAATGTCAATTCCATCTTTTACATATGGTTGGGGTAGCATCAATTTTGTTCGTCCTAAGAAATCTTTTATGCTTACATAATAGGCAGATTGAGCTTGATTTTTAAACGCTATAAACAATTTATCATGTGCGGGATTTGGAAACAATGTAATTGGTATCTCTTCTTTGGAAATTTCATTTACAGAATTTATATCTGTTACCACAAATTGCCCCATCATGCCTTCGTCTTCATGCAACGCAATGTGACAATGATACATAAATGGATGCGTTGCATCCGCAAAATCGTCAAATTTTGCGATGAATCTTACGGTTTTTCCTCCTTCCACTAGGACAACATCTTTCCATCCTTGCTGATAAGTGGGCGCTGTTACGCCATTAATTGTCAATAATTTAAATTCAACATCATGAATATGGAAAGGGTGAGCAAAAACAGAAGTGCTTTTCAGTTCCCATACTTCGGTTTGATTCAAAGGAATAGAATGATTGATCGTATTGATATCAAACAGTTGATGCCCTAATATAAAAGCATTTGGCCCTAAGATTGGAACACTTGTTACTCCAGCGCTATCACTAAGCGTAATAATTCTTGTTAAGGCTGCATCTTGTTCCAAAGGATACGTATTCGTTACAAGGGAAATTGGCACACTTGTGATCGGATTAGCAGTTGCATTGGTAACGTTCAATTTCACAATGTTATAATTGGTATGACCAAGGAAACTTGCAAATGGACCATTTGGAAAACTTTCTCCACCTGGAATAAAATTCCCCAAGCTTTGGTTAAAGGCTTTTAAGAAAACAGAGCTCCCAGATTGCCCTGAAAAATTCACTAAAATTTCAACACGTTCTCCAGCTGACAATAAAAAGCGAGGTGTGGCACCATTTATTAAGAGAGGAGCGTCTAACAATCCACCATCCGTTCCAATAATATAAAAAGACCTATTGTCGCTAAATCCAAGATTATAGGAAGTTTCAATTGCGGCGTTTAGCAATCTTAGTCTTACGTATTGAGCAGGAACTGAATATTGAGCCCGCAAGGTCATGTTAGCCATTATACTATCTCCATAAGGGACAATAGAAAATTGATTTTGCACATTAAAGTCTCTATCAGAAATGGCGATAGGGATATCATCCACACCATATTTTCTTGGCAAATCAAGAGCCGCTTCTGCCGCATCTCTAACAATTATAAAGCCCCCAATGCCTTTTGTAATTTGTTCCTGTGACATTTCATGCATGTGCGGGTGATACCAAAGCGTGGAAGCTTGATTTTTAACTTCCCAATAGGGTTGCCAAAGTGTTCCGGGAGGAATAATTTGATGCGGTCCACCATCCATCACAGCAGGTAAATGCATTCCGTGCCAATGTATCGTTGTTGAATCATTTAAATCATTTTGAACATGCATGTTCACCACGTCCCCTTTATTAATGATCAAGGTAGGCCCCCAAAATTTCCCGTTGATTCCACCAGTAATGCTTTGGTTTCCTGTGTTTACGATCTGCGCAAAGGTATCTTTGATCGTTAAGTTAAAATTAGTACCCGTTAATGTATCAGGTATCCAAAGTGTATTGTATGATTGGGCTGATGCATTCCAATTAATAAGAATGATTAATCCTAAAATTAGTAGACTATTTCTCATGTTCTTGTTCATTTTGTTGATAACCACTATTAGTTGTTTTTTTCAGATTAAAATTGCAACGATTTGGCAAAATTATTAAATATTAAATAACTTTCTGATTTTTAAACAACTTGGTAAAGGTAAAAATTAACAAATGGTGCTCTGAGTTTAGTTTTCGATCATAATTTTCTTTGTTGAAATTACATTACCTGAAACTATTTTCACAAAATAAATTCCTGTTTCATTAACTTTTTCCAAATGTCCAATGGTAAAATCAAATCGCAGGTATTTATATCGTTCCTTATTGCGTATTTTTTTCATCCAATTCAACAGATTAGGAGCAAAGTCAACGCTTCCATCGATATACAAGTCCACGTTAAAATTATCAGCATTGTTGATTTCAAACGTTGAGAAAAAAACGTTCGAACGGTCCGCTTGTAGGCACCCGTTTGGCTACAACTTACATCCCTGAATACATCAATTAGTCTAAAAACAGACGAAAATGGCGTTTGGAAGCTGCTAGCAGTTGCAGAACTATAAAAAATTAAAATTGCTTTATTAAAACAAAATACTCAACACTCTTTTTTAATTCGTAAAGTGGAAGGGTTTTCATTAACTCTTTTGCTCTAGCTTCATCAATGTCTTTAAAAATTAATACTGCTCCATTTTTTCCTCCTCTTAAAAAAAGGTTTTCCAGAACACCTTCTGCCTTCCATTTTGCTACAACCTCTTGTTCATGTTTTAAGATTTCCTGAAAATTACTAGGCAAATTTTCCGTATCGATTGTTAATATTACTTGGATTCTATTCATATCGTAGTTTTTTTTCCTTTTTAATGCTCAAAGTATTACCGTAAATATTTACTGCAACTGCACCAGGTATTTATTTGTAATAACGAATGTAATCTATTTCCAAAGAACTCGGAAAGGGTGTGCTATTATCCGGCGCATAAGTTCCAGTTTGTAAAGCGAGGTTCACAATGATATTCATTGGGTCAAGAGGAAAAACTTTGTCCATTATATAATGGCTATAAGCCTGAATGCCATTGCAATCAACGGTTTGTCCAAGAATTGTATAAAATTTTGTGCTTCTTCTTTTTAAATCCCCATCAACGTACCATTCTATTTTATAATTGTTCCAAATGACGGTGTACGTATGAAATGCGTGTGAGTAATCTGGACCATTATAATCGGTTAAACACATTTGTCCATTATAGTGAACAGTCATATTATGGTCGTTGGTACTATTGTTCCAAAATTCAAAGACATCGATTTCATTATTTACATCGCCTGAACCAATGCCGTACATCCAAAACGCTGGCCAGAAACCTCTACCACTTGGAATTTTACATCGAATTTCATACTTGCCGTAACCAAATTTATATTTTGAATCTATCTCAGCGGATGAATAATCAAAACTTTCGGTAGTGTATGTCCATGGATTTGTTGAAAAATCAGAAATATATGTACCAATAATTGGAGTAGATTCTTTCCTTGCGATTAACTTGAGTGTACCATTGCTTATCTCAATATTATTACTAATTGGAATAGCGGGTATATTTCCAGTATTGGCATACCATTGCCTTTCTGTGCTATGATTAAAGTTTCTCAAAACGCCCTGATAAGGTAAAGTCCATTTGGATAAATCGAGTGCGTTCCCGTCAAAATTATCTTCAAATTCTAATACATAGTCATTGTAGTCACATTGTCCATCTTCTGTAACAACAACTTGTTTTCCATG
>Ga0247843_1006956_pt1 | contig 14307 bp, 12 predicted proteins | sample LaCruzMarch2017__FD_192420 | JGI IMG/M metagenome (GOLD analysis project Ga0247843, IMG submission 192420) | Freshwater microbial communities from meromictic Lake La Cruz, Castile-La Mancha, Spain - LaCruzMarch2017_8m | ecosystem: Environmental > Aquatic > Freshwater > Lake | place: Spain...
GCATGAGTCAGTATTCGCGCAATGAACGCAATGCGAATGCGGGCATTGTGGTTGGCATTAACCCAGAAGATTATCCGGGCGGCCCGATGGCTGGAATTGAGTTTCAGCGTGCCATTGAATCCAAGGCATTTGAGCTCGGCGGCAAAAACTACGAAGCGCCAGGTCAACTGGTTGGTGATTTTTTAGCCAACAAACCATCCACTGATTTTGGTAGCGTATTGCCATCGTATAAACCAGGGGTACATTTAACGGATCTGGCTAAGAGCTTGCCTGACTATGCAATTGAGGCTATTCGAGAGGCGATTCCTGCTTTTGAAAAACAGATACCTGGCTTTTCAATGAAGGATGCGGTACTCACGGGAGTGGAGACACGCACCTCATCGCCATTGCGGATCACGCGCGGTACGAATTACCAAAGCATGAACATCAAAGGCTTATACCCGGCAGGTGAGGGCGCTGGCTACGCTGGCGGCATCATGTCGGCGGGCGTGGATGGCATTAAAGTAGCCGAGGCACTTGCCTTGGACTATCTGGCCCAATACACGCAATAAGATTGGGCAAAGGTGGCGTTTATCGGCCTTGGTTTCCAGAACAGACGATAATGCGGCATGGCTTTAATCGTACTTACAGATGCAAAACTGGCTTTTGGCCACGTTGACTTACTTGCTAACACGGCTTTTACGCTTGAATCAGGTGAGCGCGTTGGCTTAATTGGCCGTAACGGCACTGGTAAATCATCCCTCCTCAAAATTCTGGCTGGCCTTGAAAAGCTAGACGATGGCTTATTGCAATACCAGCAAGGTCTGCGCATTGCATACGTCCCTCAAGAGCCGATCTTCGATGCCACTGAAACCGTATTTGATGCGGTTGCCAAAGGTGTGTCGCAGGCAAAGTCCTTGCGTGAAGAATACGAGGCCCTGAGTGTTGGGGAATGGGATGACGCATCCCATCAGCGGCTGGATGAATTGCAATCAGCCTTAGAAGCCGTAAGCGGCTGGAACTGGGAACAGCGGGTCCACGAGACCCTCGACCGCTTGCACCTGCAAGCCGATATGAAAATCACCGCGCTGTCAGGAGGTACTAAAAAACGCGTCGCCTTGGCACAAGCCTTGGTTGCCGTTCCTGAAGTGCTGCTATTGGATGAGCCAACTAACCACCTGGATTTGGATTCGATTACGTGGCTAGAAGAGTTGCTGAGGGAGTATCAGGGCTCCGTGATCTTAATTACCCACGACCGGGCCTTTTTGGATGCGGTCTGCACGCAGATCGTCGAGCTCGATCGCGGCATCTTGCGGGGCTATCCCGGTAACTTTTCCGCCTATGAGGTACTCAAGGATCAAGAGCTCAATGCAGAGTCTTTGGCTAATGCCAGGGCCGATAAGATGCTGGCGCAAGAAGAGGTTTGGATACGTAAGGGAGTCGAAGCGCGCCGTACCCGTAGCGTTGGCCGAATTGCCCGCCTTGAAAAGCTACGCGCTAGCCGTGCACAGCGGCGCGATGCCATTGGCCAAGTGAAGTTGGCTGTATCGGCAGGGGATCGCAGTGGCAAGATCGTAGCGGACTTGCAAAACGTCTCGAAATCATATGATCGCCCGATCGTGCAAGACTTTACTGCCACCATCTTGCGTGGTGATAAGGTTGGCCTGCTTGGCCCTAATGGCGCTGGCAAGACAACCTTGTTAAAACTGATTCTCGGCACCATTGCACCGGATGTAGGAACGGCGGTGATGGGTACGCGGATTGAGGTAGCTTACTTTGATCAAATGCGCGAAGGTTTGGATCTCAATGCGTCGCTGGAGGATTACATTAGTCCCGGCAGTGAATGGATTGAGATCAATGGTAATCGCAAGCACGTGAAAAGTTATTTAAGTGATTTCTTATTCGCACCAGAGCGCACCAATTCACCGGTCAGTACCTTGTCGGGCGGTGAGCGTAATCGTTTGTTACTTGCTCGCCTATTCGCAAGGCCAGCGAACGTCTTGGTACTCGATGAGCCTACCAATGACTTGGATATTGATACCCTCGATCTCTTGGAGCAACTGCTTCAGGACTATAAGGGTACGGTCTTTTTAGTCAGTCACGATCGTTACTTTCTGGATAACGTAGTGACCAGCATCATCGCCAATGAGGGGGATGGATTTTGGCGCGAGTACGAAGGTGGCTATGAGGACTGGAAAATTCAGAAGGCACGCTCCGATCAAATTCGTTCGGAAAACGGTAGCCTAAAGACAGAACCCGCTGCAAAAGCAAGCATCAAGTCAGTAGAAAAAGACAGCAAGGACGCCAAGCCAGCGGCCCCTAAAGCTGGCGTTCAAAAACTCAATGGCAAAGAGCGCCAAGAGCTAGAGAAATTACCTTTGCAGATTGAAGTCCTTGAGGCAGAGCAGGCCGAGATTGGCTTGGCAATGAGTAACCCAGATCTGTATAAAAATAAACCTGAATTGGCTGCGAGTATGCAGGCCCGCTTAACTGAGCTTACCAATCAGCTTGAGACAATGCTGCAGCGTTGGGAATTATTACTGAGCCGTTCAGAATCCTAAGCGGAGACTTGCTTATTCTTTGTCAGAACTAATGTTGGTAACCTGGAGTTGGCTACGCAGTTGATCAAGCTCATCCAGTAAATGGAGAGCCAAGGCAACGCCAGGCAGATTAAGCTCTAAGTCGTCCATGAGGCGCGCAGCGGTTTTGGCTCGCTTGAGCGAGTCGCCGCTAAAGCGCCAATCCTCTGGCGATGCGCCAGCGGGACTTAAAACGCCTTCCGAGACCCAGGCCATAATCAGATCCTCTGGGGTACTGGCTGCTTCTGCTAGTTCCACCATGGTCATGTGTACTTCATTTTCGACGATAGTACCTTCAATCCAGGTGATGTGTGTTTGGGTCATGGCAATCATCCCTTCAGGTGAGTTCTGGGCTCAAAATCAAATGCACCTTGCAGTGTGCGATAAGCTTCTTTTTGCGCTTCGGTTTCTGCGTTTGGCAAGACGATACTGGGCACAACGTACAGATCCCCAGGCTCCTTGCTCGGGATGCCTTTACCTTTGAGGCGCATCTTACGTCCAGCAGCAGTACCGGCTGGAATGGTGAGCTCTAACACTGCCCCAGTTGGTGTCGGCACATTAACGCTGGTGCCTAAAGCAGCTTCCCATGGGCTCAGTGGTAAATCTAAAAAAACATCTTTACCATCAACGCGGTAAATCGGGTTTGGACGTATCTCAATCTCCAAATACAGATCACCTGCTGGGCCGCCACCGAAACCAGGACCGGCTTGACCGGCGAGGCGTAAATTTTGGCCTGCACGAATACCCTGCGGAATACTGACATCGAGTTTGCGCTCTTGCATGATCAGTTGACCCTGCGCATCGTAGGTCGGCATGCTGAGTCCAATCGTACGTTTAGCGCCTTGATACGCATCCACCAAATCAATGGTGATCTTGGCATGCTGATCCTGGCCTTTAGCGGATCTAGGCTGCGATTGGCGGCCACCCTGCGCGCGCGCACCCCGGCCAAATAGCGATTCAAAAAAGTCACTCTGGTCGCCGCTAAATTCACCATCCGTAAAGGCGCCACCATTCCAATCGGGTGGGGGATTAAAGTCTTGTCCGCTCTTCCAATTACTGCCCATTTGATCATAGGCTGTGCGTTTCTCGGGGTCTTTTAATACCGCAAATGCTTCACCCACTTCTTTAAAGCGCTCTTCGGCACCCGCTTCTTTACTGACATCGGGGTGGTATTTGCGCGCAAGCTTGCGGTAGGCTTGCTTGATCTCATCTTGGCTTGCAGTTCGGGCAACGCCGAGCGTTTCGTAATAGTCCTTGAATTTCATAAGACGAGAGCAACTCCTGTGGTGGTGGTCTGCGACTCAATCTATTTTACAGATCTTTACCGCACCTTTGGGGCGCGGTAGAACTTAGTAAGGAGACCCATCCCTCCCAAGGATGCTTAACTCATGATGCCAATTTGCCAGGGTACAAACTCGTAGTCGCCAAGGCCCAGTAATTCGCTTTTGGAGGGCTTACCTGAGGCGGTATCCAAGAAGAGTTCAAAGATGCGCTGGCCCATTTCTTGTACGGAGACGGTGCCGTCTAAAATTTCACCGCAATTGATGTCCATATCCTCGCTTAATCGCAAGTACATGGGGGTATTGGTCGCCAATTTAATGCAGGGGGCAGGCTTACTGCCAAACATCGAGCCGCGGCCCGTGGTAAAGGCGATTAGATTTGCGCCGCCGGCGATCTGACCCGTTGCCGAGACGGGATCAAACCCCGGGGTGTCCATAAAAACAAAGCCCTTGGTCGTGACCGGTTCTGCATAGCGATAGACTTCCATCAATGGGCCTGTGCCGCCTTTCATGGAGGAGCCTAAGGACTTCTCAAAAATATTAGCAAGGCCACCCACTTGATTACCAGGGCTCACTTGGCCATTGATTTGGACATCGCGACCAACCGAGTACTCGTCTTTCCACCAGCGAATGCGCCCAATGAGTTTTTCACCAATCGCTTTGCTTGCAGCGCGCCGGGTGAGGGTATGCTCCACACCATAAATCTCCGGCGTCTCCGACAAAATACCCGTACCTCCGTGCCGCGCAAGAATATCAACGGCAGCGCCCAAGGCAGGATTAGCAGTGATCGATGAGAAACCATCGGAACCGCCGCACTGTAGACCAACGCACAAGTGGCTTGCAGAGACAGTTTCGCGTTTCACTTGATTGGCACCCGGTAAGAGGGCTTTGACTGCTTCAATACCAGCTTCAATGGTTTTGCGCGTGCCACCACTTTCTTGCATGATGAAGGTATGTAAGGTTGAGCCTTCTTTCAGGTCTTCCTGTTCCATTAAGCCCTTGAGCTGATTGCGCTCGCAACCCAGTCCAATCACTAAAGCGGCTGCAAGATTGGGGTGCTTGGCATAACCCGCCATCGTGCGACGAAGCAATTGCATTGGCTCGCCAGTCATTTCCATACCACAGCCAATCGAATGACTAAACGCCACAACGCCATCCACATTGGGATACTCGGCTAAACGCTCGGGCGTAAACCACTCTGCAATCTTATTTACTACCGTCGCTGAGCAATTGACCGTAGACAAAATGCCAATGAAATTGCGCGTACCTACTTTGCCATTGGCACGCACATAGCCTTCAAAGGTGGCGCGCTCCGATTCTGGTAATAGAACAGTGGGTTTAAATTCACTGGCGTAGGCGTAGTCCCGATCAAATTCCTTAAAGTCGGTATTGTGGCCATGCACCATGGTGCCGGGCTCAATATCCACATTTGCAAAGCCAACGGTGACGTTGTACTTCAGAATGGGCTCGCCTTTCTTTATTGGCCGTGCCGCAATTTTGTAGCCCGCCGGTACTTGACTGCGGCTAGTGAAATGCTCGCTTGGGACTGCAGTGCCAATGCCAACATCGACTCGGGCTACGACGACGTTGTCATTGGGATGCAAGCGAATAACAGGGCCAATCAGGCGCTTTTCAGAAATTTCAATCATGGGGTGAATGGGTTCAATAAATGGAGGTTAAATAAGTGCGGATAATTATTCAGCAGTAGCCCCTGATTTTTTCACAATCGGCGCCCATTTTGCTACCTCAGCTTTAATGTAGGCGCCCAACTGCTCTGGCGTGCTCGTTTGCACATCAAACCCCCGGCTTGCAAGTTGGGTTTTGATTTCTGGGTTGTTGAGTATTGTGCCCATCTGCGCATTGAGACGCTTAATGATTGGATTGGGCGTGCCTGTGGGGGCAACCAGTGCGTAAACGAGCTCGACTTCAAAATTGGGCAGTGTCTCCGCAATTGCAGGGACCTCAGGTGCGTTAGGCGTGCGCTTTAGGCTGGTGACACCAATCGGAGTGAGTTTGCCCGATTTAACGTGGGGTAGTGCTGCCGGCGTACCAACCATAGCGGTCTGAATTTGCCCGCCCAATACATCCGTCAGCGCTGGGGCTGCGCCCTTGTAAGGTACGTGGGTAATGTCTGTTCCCGCTTGCACATTAAATAGCTCGCCGCCCAGATGGAGTGGGGTGCCTGTACCTGAAGAACCAAAATTGACCTTACCTGGATTAGCCTTGGCGTAGGCAATTAACTCACTAACATTTTTAACTGGAACAGATGGATTGGCTACCAGCATCAGAGAAGAGGAGGCCACGAGGGTAATCGGAGCAAAGTCCTTAACGGTGTTGTAATTCAATTTTTTATACAAGCTTTCGTTTATTGCCTGCGTTCCCACCATCATTAGAAAAATCGTATAACCATCTGGTTTTGAGCGCGAAACAAATTCTGCGGCTAAGTTGGTTCCTGCACCTGGCTTGTTATCAATAATGACCGGCTGCCCTAAGTCTTCCCCTAATTTTTGACTAAAGGCCCTTGCTAGTACATCGGATGGGCCTCCGGCAGCAAATGGCACAATGAGGCGAATGGGTTGATTGGGATAGGGCTGCGCTTGCACCTGAAGCGATGATGCAGCTAATGCAATTGCAATGATTTGAATAATTTTTAGCATATGATCTCCTTACTGTTTTTATGAAATTGATAGCACGATAAAACCTGAATAGAAGCAATGAACATTAAATCCGCTACGCTTTTTCCGCTCTCGATACCGCTCCGAGCGCCGATGAAAATGTCGGGGGAAACGGTTACGCATGCCAACACCTTACTGTTGCGCCTGATCGATGGTGAGGGCAGGGAGGGCTGGGGAGAAACGTCTGCAGCACCCCTAATGACGGGCGAGACGCTTGGCAGTGTCTTGACTAACACCGCATACCTTCTGAATGCAGCGAAAGAAGTGTCATGGGTAGACCCATGCGCGATTGGCGCTATCCAGTCTCGTTTTCTATACGCCAATAGTTCGGCGAAATCCTGTGTTGAATTGGCTCTATTGGATCTGTTTGCGCAAGCCAAAGGAGAGCCAGCATGGTCTTTGTTACGCAAAGCGTATCGCATTGAGTCCTTAGCCAAACCAGATCCGTTGCCAGTTCTGCGGATGCTGGGCGGCTCTTTGGAAACGGAGATTGCCGATGCGCGAGCCCTGCGAGACCAGGGATACCGGCATTGGAAAATCAAAGTAGGCGTATATGACCTGAATTCTGATCTGCAGCGGGTCGCCGCAATTTGCGCTGCTTTAGAGGGCCACACGATCTCGGCTGATGCCAATGGCGCTTTCACTTTAGAACAGGCAATCGCATTTTGTCGATCTGATCTGGCTTCGCGCCTTTCTTTTGTCGAGCAGCCGATTGCAGCGGACCATTCCATTGCTGACTTTGCAAGCTTAAAGACTGCATCCCCATTGCCGATTTGCTTGGATGAATCGATCCATGGCCTCGACACCATCCAAGTATGCGCAGACAAAGGGGTGATGGATGGAGCCAGTTTAAAGCTCATCAAGCTTGGTGGCATGCTCCCAGGCATGCAGGCTGCAATTGAATTGGAAAAGCGCGGCCTTAATTTAAATCTGGCGTGCAAGGTTGCCGAAACCTCGTTGTCAGCAGCAGCAACGGCCAGTATTGGCTTTGCCATGAATGGAGCGCCATGGGGCATTAGTATGTCCAATGCGTATTTGGAGTACGACATTTGTGATACGCCCCTAGCTGCTGCCGAAGGAAGATTCAAAGTCGAGCAACTCAATTCCGTTGGGATTGGTGTTGTTCCCAATCTTGCCTTGGTAAAGAAGACGGTTTCGAGCGAGTGGGGCATTATTGAATGTTAAGAACTTCAAACGCAGCCTTAAGACGCCGTGAGTAAAGGGCGTTCATCGCCTTACTTTCTTCGGGACTCCATTTACGAAATCCTTCCCCCGCTTTGATGCCGGTTTTGCCTTCAGCCATCAGCTTAGCTAAGCTGGGAGGAATGGCGTCGATAGTCGAGAGTGAGGGGTAAATTTCCTTAGCGGCATTGGCCATGCCGTCCCAACCAGAAATTTCTTTCTGGGTCATTGGACCAACCGCTGCATAGCGAAAGCCAAAGCTATAACGTACTGCATCGTCAATATCATCGGGTGTCGCAATGCCTGCATCAACTAAAGCCAGTGCTTCGCGCATGAGTGCATGCTGAATACGGTTCGCTAAAAATCCGGGTATATCGCGCTTCACTAGTACTGGTTTTTTGTGAATCGATTTGTACAGTGCGCACACTTGCTCTGCTAGAAGGGGGTCGGTTTTTTCCCCCATCACAATCTCAACTAAGGGAACAATGTCCGCTGGCATAAAGTAATGTGCCCCCATCATGCGAGCTGCGGTTGGGAGACCCTCGGCAATCTTGCTAATCGGGAAGCCGGAGCTATTACTACCAATGGGAATTGATTTCGGGACTTTTTTATCAAGTGCAGCAAAGATGGTTTTTTTCAGGTTTAAATTTTCTGAAACGGTCTCTATCACCCAAAGGCAGTTAGTCCATTCGCCCCATTCATCAAAAACACCATATTGCTGGAATTGCTTCAATGCCTCTGGGCTTGAGGTGCGGACAGCATCCTTACTGCTGATGGCAATCGCTAGTCCTAGGGCCTTATCTAAACAAGCGCTCGCTTTTTCAGTCGAGCGCCCAAGTACGGTGATGGGCAATCCTTCTGCAATAAACCCCGCAGCTATGCCTGCAGCCATAGTGCCCGTGCCAATAACAACAATCCGATCCATTGGTTTTCCGTTTATTTAAATTGTTCGTACAAGTAAATCATTAATTAAGTAAAATAGTACACCTCGAATTAGTCTGACACCATAAAATTATGATTTAATATGGAAAATACCGTGTTTTTAGTAAAGCAACGCCGGCAGAACCAGTTTCGAATTAACACTAACTTATCCGTATAACTTTAGGAGATATCCAGAATGCATAACCCATTTCAGCCGGTAGAGAAGATTAAGGCAGAGGTTTTTATGTCCATGCCTGCCAAGTTCAGAAAAAAATCGCGTACAGGCTGGTCTGATCCCAATCGTCAAAATGCGGAGGTCGAGTGCTTTTTAGAAGGCCCTTCATTTGATCGTGAGGGAAATTTATGGTTTGTGGATATACCGTTCGGGCGCATTTTTAAGATTACGCCAAAAGGGGACTGGGAATTAGTCACCCAATATGACGGTTGGCCTAATGGCTTGAAGTTTCATAAGGATGGCCGCGCATTTATTTGTGATTACAAGTGCGGCCTTCTGGAACTCGATACAAAAACCGGTAAGATTCAAACCATTTTAGGTTCGATGTACAGCGAAAATTTCAAAGGTCTTAATGATTTGCACTTCGCCTCCAATGGTGACTTGTACTTTACTGACCAGGGCCAAACTGGGATTGCCGATCCAACGGGTCGCGTTTTTAGATTGCGTGCCAATGGACAGCTCGATCGTTTGGTATTAAATATCCCAAGCCCGAATGGAATTACCCTCAATACCCAAGAAAAGCATGTATTTGTAGCGGCAACGCGCTCACAGCAAATATGGCGCTTGCCACTGATGGCGGACGGCTCTGTTTCTAAAACGGGCGTTGCAATTCAGTTGACTGGCGGTGTTGCTGGCCCAGACGGCATTGAAATGGATTCGGAGAATGGCCTGTTGGTTTGCCATCTAGGTGTCGGTATTTGGCGTTTTGATAACAATATGTTGCCGACCCACTTGATTTATTCAGACAACCCACACCATCATCATTTAGCTAACTTATGCTTTGGCGGTGACGGCAAGGATTTATACATTACCGAGTCCTTATCTGGCGACATTCTTAAAGCCCGCCTACCAATAGCAGGTAAAAAAATGTTTGGCTTATCTTAATTTGACTACAAACGCACCTCTGTACCAGACGCTTGCGAATACGCTTTCTGAGCGTATTCGCGAGGGCTATTGGGCGGTTGGATCAAGCCTTCCGTCGGAAAACCAGCTATGTGCATTTTTTAAGGCCAGCAGACACACACTGCGACATGCGCTCAGTAATTTGGAGCGCGATGGCTTAATATTAAGGCAGCAGGGCGCTGCTACCCAGGTCATTTCTAGGTTATCGCCGCGACGCTTCACGCAGTCTTTTAATTCCCCTGCCGATATTCTGCGTTATCCACGTGATACCTATCGAGTGAATGTAATAGAAGAGTTTATTGAGTGCAATGAGGCGCTGGCAAAGGTCTTGGATGCCCCGATTGGATCGTCGTGGTATCACATCGGCGGCGTTCGAAAAAACCAAGATTCAAATCAAGCCATTGCTTGGACTGATATTTATATACTGCCCCAGTTTGCTGATGTCACCACTGATCCAGACCATTCGCAGTTAATGGTTTTTGAGCAAATTGAACGGCGCTTTGCACTCAAGATTGACCGCGCTGAAGTCGATGTCTATGCGGCACGGGCGGATCAAAAGTACGCTGATGCATTGAATGTTGATATTGGCTCGGCTTGCTTGGTTATTACTAGACGCTATTTTGACGCCGGTGGCAAATTGTTTGAAGCCACCGTAACGTATCACCCTGAAGGTAGGTACATTTACAACATGGAATTGCGTAATACTCCTGCGAATCAATAAAGTACTATGACCAATCTCAGCTATTTACCAATTCATCAAGCCACGCAATTTATTGCAGATGTTTTCATTTCGATTGGTATTCCTTCAGCAGATGCAACGACTGTGGCGCATCTAATGGTGCAGTCTGACTTAGCTGGGGCCGATGGACATGGCATTTTTAGGCTACCGGCGTATGTGAAGCGGATTAAGGCGGGCGGTATTAATCTTCACCCGCATATTCGGGTGGAGCGTGAGCGTGGTGGTACAGCGCTAATCAATGGTGATAATGGACTTGGGCATCTGGTGATGAGTCAGGTCGTTGAGTTGGCCACAAAAAAATCCCGTGAGCACGGGGTATGTTGGATAGGTAGTCACCACGGAAACCATTCTGGGGCTGCCTCGGTCTATGTTCGCATGTTAGCGGAGCGTGGGCTGATTGGTATCTACATGGCGGTTGGTAACGCAAACCACATGGCTCCTTGGGGCGGTAACGATTTATTGCTTTCTACGAATCCGATTGCAATTGCAGTACCAGCCCAAAAAGGCCAGCCAATTGTTTTGCTCGACATGGCCACTACAGTTGCCGCCTATGGCAAGATAAAGCTCGCGGCACAGCGTGGCGAGTCGATTCCCGAGGGTTGGATGATTGATCGTGCCGGTAAGCCAATATTGGATCCAGTGCGAGCAGGGGAGGGATCTTTGCTTCCGATTGGTGACTACAAGGGCTACGGTTTGGCCTTGATGATTAGCCTACTTGCCGGAACCTTAAATGGGGCGGCAGTTGGAAAAGAAACAATCGACTTTAATGTCTGTCATGACGGCGTTACCAATACGGGCCAGGCCTTGATTGCAGTAGATCCAGATGCATTTGGAGAGCGCACCCTTTTTATTGAGCGGGTATCCGCCGTTTTACGGGATATTCAAGAATCCAATACCTTGCCCGGAGTTGATCGTATTCGTATTCCTGGAGAGGGGGCTGATACATCCATCTCTTCACGCCAGCGTGAGGGCATCCCCATTTCAAATGAGTTACTTAAAGCATTAAATGCATGTGCAGTTGAATGTGGCGTACCTGTTTTAAACCTTTAAACCAAGATCGTTATTACTACAATATGGAGATGAAGATGAACTTAAAAACGCGGTTAATTTCTAAGCTAATTGCTGCGGCAATGGTGATGAGTGGAGTGGCAACCACTGCATTGGCTTCGGCCTACCCAGATAAGCCAATCAAAATGATGATTGGCTACGCCCCAGGCAGCTCAACGGATATCGTGGGCCGAATGATTGCAAACGATCTGAGTATTGCGCTCAAGCAACCGATCGTTGTTGAGAATAGGGGTGGCGCAGCCGGCAGTATTGCTGCGGATGCCGTTGCCAAGAGTAATCCAGATGGCTACACCATTTTGTTTGCGCAAAATGGATTGGCCATTAATGTGGCTACAAATCCAAAACTACCCTTTAATGGCAGCAAAGACCTCATACCAGTTGTCGGGGTTGCTGCTACGCCCCACATTTTGATTGTCAATACAAATTCACCAGCAAAGTCAGTGGCAAATTTAATAGCGATGCTGAAGGCAAAGCCTGGACAACTCAGTTTTGCTTCATCGGGAATTGGTAATTCTGATCATATGGCAGGGGAACTATTTTTATCGCTGACTGGATTGCAAGCAATCCACGTGCCATACAAAGGAGGTTCGCCAGCAGCAACGGATGTGGTTGGCGGGCAAATTGATTTTTACTTTGCGGGTATGCCAGTTGGTTTGCCGCTGTACAAAGGAGATCGCGTAAGGGCTTTGGCGGTTACCAGTAAGCAGCGTTTTCCTGGCGCACCTGAACTGCCAACCATCGCTGAATCCGGCGTAGTTGGCTATGAACATACCCTCTGGCAAGGCATTTTTGCTCCCGCCGGTACCCCACGGGCAATTATTAATCAGTTAAGTGCTTCCACTTTAAAAATAATGGAGTCCCCCGAGCTTAAAGAGCGTTTTGTGAAGGCGGGCGTACAAATCGCCCCCTTAAATCAAACTCAATTTAGCGATCTGTATTTTGCGGATATTGATCGCTGGAAAAGGGTAATTGAAAAGACGAAGATTAAATTAGACTAAATCGCCAGATGTAATGGGATTAAAAAGGGGTGCTGATGCACCCCTTTTTCATGGGGTAATAACCCGATTCGCTTGGGCTGATTAAAAAATAAAGCGGGTTTTTAAAAAGAATATGATTAGCGTCTAAATAATGATCATACTGTTTGTATATGAGTAGCGTAAAAGAAGACGTAAAAGATACCTGGCTTGGATTCTGTGAGGCTGTGCAGGATAAGTGGGGTAATTTTGTTCAGTTTCTGCGTGAAACGTGGCCATTGCTATTGTTGTTGTTTGTCGGATTAATGCTGGTGTGGTGGCTAGCCGATCCCCCTCCGCCCAAGCGGATTGTGATGGCGACTGGTACCGAGGGTGGCTCTTATCAGATGCTGGCAAAAAAATACGTCGACTATTTTGCAAAAAAAGCGTCACCCTAGAGTTAGTCCCTTCGCGTGGTGCTCAAGAAAATATCGCGCGGCTAAGTGATCGCAAAGATCCTGTACAGGCTGCCTTCGTCCAGGCAGGGATTCATAACCCCACTGGTATAGCCGGAATTTTATCGCTGGGTAGCGTTGCCTATGAGCCGATTTGGTTCTTTTATCGCGGTCCCGCATTGGATGCCTCCAATTTTCATTTTCAGGGTGATCGCTTAAAAAAGATCTTGAGTATGAAAACCTCGATTGGGGATGTGGGCAGCGGAACGCATAGTCAAGCGTTAAATATTCTGAAGGCAGCCGGTTTAGAACAGCATATTCCTCAATTCCTGACATTGTCATCGGCGGACGGAGTGGAGGCCTTGTTGCTCGGTGAGATCGATGTGATTTTTTTAGCCGATCAACTCGAGTCGCCCAACATCCAAAAGTTACTTAGGGATCCCAAGCTGAATTTAATGGGATTTAATCGCGCCGAAGCCTACACTCGCATACTGCCTTTCCTTGAAATTCTGACGGTGCCCACAGGAAGCTTTAGTTTGGTCCGTGACTTTCCGCCGCAGACCATTCAATTGCTATCCACCACAACACAGCTATTGGTCGACGACCGAATGCATCCGGCACTACAGTACCTATTTTTAGAGGCTGCCGAGGTCATTAATGGCAAGCAATCCTTCTTTGCGAAACGCGGGGAATTTCCGATGTTTAATCATTCTGCATTTCCTGAGAGCATCGTCGCTACTCGCTATGAAAAGAGTGGTGTCCCACCGATCATGAACTATCTGCCATTTTGGGTCGCTGAATTTATTCATCGAATGTTTATATTGATTGTTCCATTTTTGGCATTTGCCTATCCAATTGTGTCTGCGATGCCGAATTATCGGTATAAGCGTGTGCAAGCTCGGATTAATCGAATGTATGGCGCCCTATGGACTTTTGAGCAAGAGCTGGCGGCTGGGTTTGATGCTAGCCAATGCGATGCTTACATTAGCAAAATCAATCAAATGGAAGCAGAGGCGCTGACAATCAAGGTCCCAAAAAAAATGGCCAGCGACTATTACAGCTTACGCAGCAGTATGGACTATGTCCGAAATTGCCTGATCCGCGGTGAACGCCCTTACCTTGCTGCAGCGACAACTCCATCATCTACCAAGACAGACGCGCAGCTGTAAAGCACTACTTTTTATCGCTCCATAAGGTGCCGCCACTAGCCCAATTCTCTTTGGTGACGTCTGTCAAAATGATGTCAACCGATTCAGCTGAGCAGTTGAGGGTTTCGCAGGTGACGCGCGTTACGGCTTCAACGAATTGCCGTTTTTGCTCGGCGGTTCGTCCAGCAAA
>Ga0247843_1006957_pt1 | contig 14307 bp, 14 predicted proteins | sample LaCruzMarch2017__FD_192420 | JGI IMG/M metagenome (GOLD analysis project Ga0247843, IMG submission 192420) | Freshwater microbial communities from meromictic Lake La Cruz, Castile-La Mancha, Spain - LaCruzMarch2017_8m | ecosystem: Environmental > Aquatic > Freshwater > Lake | place: Spain...
CGGCCTTGGCGGATGGCGTTCAAGTCGAAAAGCGCGACCGAACGTCTTCCGTCGATGCTCCTAAACACGGCGACCTTGGTCAGATCGGCGACCCGGGTTGGACCTTCCGCCATCGCTACGGCTTGAAGGAGAGATGTCGAGCCCCGCATCTCGTAAACGCCAGGCTTGGTGACGGCCCCATCGACAGTGATCTTCTGGCTAGCCGCCTCCTTGACTGTGACAGTCACTTGGGGGTCGCGCAGGTACTGCGCCGCCAAACGTCCGGCAATGTCGGTCGACATCTCGCCAGCGGTGCGGCCCGCGCCGCGTAAAGCCCCGATTAGCGGCAAGTTGATGTTGCCTGACGTGTCGACCACCAATTCCTCGAACGACAGGTCCGCAACCTGAAATACGCGGACGTCGAGTTTGTCGCCTATACCAATGCGATATTCGCCAGCTGGTTCGGCGACAGTCTGGATAGTCTGCAGATCGACCGGCTGGGCCGCTGTCATCTGGTCGATATCCATTCGAGGGCCTCCGCAGCCGGAGGTCAGGATTGCCGCGAGGGCCGAAAGGAGGAATAGGGCGCGCGTCACGGGTGAGAATACCTAGGAAAACTGGGTTGGTCTGGAATGACCGGCAACGAATAAGGACCCCGGGTTGGAGATGCCCGGCGATCATGCCGAACCCCACCCGCTTGGAGTGCCTTGTCCAGCACTGGAAGCGAGCGGTCAAGCCGGCCGCTGGCTTCCAGTGTAGCATAGTGGTAGGCTGGGAACAGCGGGCTGCGCACGTATCAGGCGAAAAGCATTTTGGGCGTCCGAAAATGCTGATGCCTTCATGGTCTTCCGGTCCTTCCCAGCTAGGGAAATCTCGGCAGGAGACTCTAAAGTCCGCTGATCCAGTTTTGGGGAACAGATCACTGAGGGTCCGACGCCGCGAAGCTTTGACCACCCTTCATTGCGCATGGCACTTGGGGAATGAGAGCAAATATTGCCAGTCAAGGCAGGGACTGTTGCGGAAGCGGGTCCACATGGTGCAATCAGGGCTTGGGAGCTGGCACCTGCCTCGACACGGATGGTGCTGAGACGGGTTTCGATGTCCTGGGCATCGTAGATCGGAGCATCGCGCCATCCGGTGGCGGCGATTATTCAAATTTGAAGGACTGAGAAGAGCATGACTCGAAGCGGGGCCGGAAAGGTCGCCCTCATCACAGGGGTTACGGGGCAGGACGGTGCCTATCTTTCAGAGTTGCTGCTTGAGAAGGGCTATATGGTCCACGGGGTCAAAAGGAGATCGTCCTCTTTCAACACAGGACGCATCGAGACCCTTTACCAAGACCGGCACGAGAAGGATCAGCGGTTCGTTCTCCACCATGGAGACATGACCGACAGCACCAATCTGATCCGCATCATTCAGCAGGTTCAGCCCGACGAAATCTATAACCTCGCGGCGCAGAGTCACGTGGCCGTGAGTTTCGAGACGCCCGAATACACCGCCAATGCCGATGCGACCGGTGCCCTGCGCCTCCTGGAGGCGATCCGCATACTCGGTATGGAGAAGAAGACGCGATTCTATCAAGCGTCGACCTCCGAACTCTACGGCCTGGTGCAGGAAGTTCCGCAGAGCGAAACGACGCCGTTCTATCCGCGCAGCCCGTATGCCGTGGCGAAGCTTTACGCCTACTGGATCGTGGTGAACTACCGCGAAGCCTATGGAATGCACGCCAGCAACGGCATTCTGTTCAATCACGAAAGTCCGCTTCGAGGCGAGACGTTCGTGACGCGAAAGATCACGCGCGCGGTCGCCGCGATCAAACACGGGCTCCAGAAGAAGCTATACCTCGGCAATCTGGACGCTCGGCGCGATTGGGGCCATGCCCGGGAATATGTCCGTGGCATGTGGCTCATGCTGCAGCAGCATGAACCGGACGACTATGTGCTGGCGACGGGCGAGACGACTCTTGTGCGCGACTTTGTGAGCAAGGCGTTCAGTGAGGTCGGGATCACAATCGTATGGTCCGGATCCGGTGTGAACGAGAAGGGGGTTTGCGGTGATACGGGCAAGGTTCTGGTGGAGGTGGATCCAAGCTACTTCCGTCCCACCGAGGTCGAACTTCTGATCGGCGACCCAACCAAGGCCAAGGAAAAACTTGGCTGGGTGCACGAGACTGGCTGGGAAGAACTCTGCGCTGAAATGGTGGCGGCGGACCTGGTCGCGGTACCGAGAGAGCAACGCCGCAATGCCGAGTGAGACTATTTTTCCCTTGGTGGGAAAACGTATCTGGGTCGCCGGGCATCGAGGCATGGTCGGGTCCGCCATCGTGCGTCGGCTCGAAACAGAGGACTGCGAGGTCCTCGTCGCGACAAGGGATGTCGTCGACTTGAAGCGCCAGGATCAGGTCGATTCATGGATGTCCGCCAATCGGCCGGACGCCGTATTCCTGGCGGCGGCGAAGGTAGGCGGCATTCTGGCCAACGATAGCTACCCGGCAGATTTTCTCTATGAAAACCTGATGATTGAGGCGAATATCATTGAGGCGGCCCGCCAGAATGAAGTGGGCAAGCTTCTCTTCCTTGGCTCGTCCTGCATCTACCCGAAGTTCGCTGACCAACCGATCAGGGAAGAGGCGCTCCTGACGGGACCTCTCGAGCCGACCAACGAATGGTATGCGATCGCCAAGATCGCCGGCATCAAACTGACCCAAGCCTATCGGAAGCAACACGGACTGGATTTCATCAGCGCGATGCCGACGAATCTGTACGGATCGGGAGACAATTACGACCTCGATTCCAGCCACGTTATTCCCGCCCTGATCCGCAAGGCGCACGAGGCCAAGCTGACGAACTCTGATCATATCGTCGTCTGGGGCACTGGAACGCCACTGCGCGAGTTTCTCAACGCTGACGATTGTGCGGACGCCTGCGTCTTTCTGATGAAGTCCTATTCGGACGCCGGTCACGTTAACGTCGGTTCGGAAGCCGAGCTCCCCATTCTCGCCTTGGCGGAACAGGTCTGCGAGGTTGTGGGCTTCAGAGGAACCATCCAGCTTGATCGTTCGAAACCGGACGGCACCCCCCGAAAGCTGATGAGTGCGGACAAGTTGCGTTCCATGGGCTGGACGCCCCGAATCCCCCTTCGCGAGGGCCTGACGGCGGCCTATGCCAGCTTCCTCGCGGCGTCGGAGCGTCGAAGCTAGTGGGCGACGGGAAGCGAACGACGGGTAGAAAAGACGGGCTCAGAATTCTTTTCTGCGGGATGCATCACGCGCCCGAACTCATCGGCATAGGAAAATACAGCGGGGAACTGGCCGAACACCTCGCGGGGGCGGGGCACCAGGTCACGGTGGTGACCGCCCAGCCGCATTACCCGGAGTGGTCCGTTCGCCTCCCGTTCCGGAACCGGTATAGCCGGGAGGTGCGCAACGGCGTCCGGATTCACCGTGCGCCGCTGTTGTTGGTGTCACCGATGCGCGGCGTCTGGAGGCTGATCGCGCCGCTCAGTTTCGCTGCGTTCGCTTCGCCCGTCGTCGTGTGGCGCGCGATCAGGGAACGACCCGATGTCGTCGTCTGCGTCGCTCCAACCCTGTTCGTGGCTCCGGCCGTCTGGTTGGCCGCCAAACTGACCGGCGCGGGATCGGCTCTTCACATCCAGGATCTGGAGATCGACGCGGCCTTCGTTGTCGGGCACCTGAGGGCCGGGTTCATGCAACGCCTCGCCTTGTGGTTCGAGAAATGGATCATGGGTCGGTTCGATCGGGTCATCACGATCTCGGATCGGATGGCGGACCGCATCGCAGCCAAGGGAGTGAGTAGAGAGCAACTGGCTGTCGTGCGGAACTGGGTGGACCTCGAGAAGATCAGACCGCTCGACGGGCCCAACAGCTATCGTCAGGCCATGGGCGTCAGGGAGAACGAGTTTGTCGTTCTTTACGCCGGAGCCATTGGACGAAAGCAGGCCCTGCATATCGTTCTGGAGGCTGCGGCGCTGCTAGCCGACCGGGATGACATCCGCTTTGTCATCGCAGGCGACGGCCCGGACCTTCCGGACCTGAAGGCCCGTTACGAGAGCCAGTCCAACGTCGATTTTCTTCCGCTACAGCCGGCGGAAAAACTCTGTGAATTGCTGAATGCGGCTGATGTACATGTCTTGCCCCAAGATCGCGACATGGCCGACCTAGTACTGCCATCGAAACTGGGAGGGGTCCTTGCCAGCGGCCGCAGGCTGGTGGTCATGGCCGATCCTGGGACGGAGTTGCATACCTTCTTAGGCGACGTCGCTACCATGATCGCGCCTGGTGATAGCCGCGCCCTGGCCGACGCGGTGGAGGAACTTCGTGACGCGCCCTCCGGACTGCATACAGTGGGTGTTGCCTTGGCCTCAAGACTTGACGCCTGCCGCAACCTCGGTGAATTTCAAACTCTTCTCATCGGGCTCGCGCGACGCCCGGGCAGCGTGTAGACAGCCTCTGCCTACCGATGCGAGAAAAGAAAATTGTTTGATCGAGCGGGCGTTCCGGAGAGACGTTTGGCCTCGGCAAACTTGGAAAACTGGCCCCCAGCTAATGGTAAAGAGCCGAACGATGTCGACTGACGATCTCAACGTACAGTATGGCGCAGGCTGGGACGCGGCTCCCGGCTGGGTCAATTTCGACTCGTCCCCCTCTCTCTGGCTGGAACGGCTGCCATTGGTCGGAGGATTCATCCGGGTCAACTCCACTCGCTTCCCGGCCGGCGTTCAGTTCGGCGATATAACGCGGGGGCTTCCCTTGCCGGCAGGTGCCGCCAAGGCGGTCTATGCGAGCCACGTTCTTGAGCATCTCAGTTATGAAGACGCCAGGAAGGCAGTCCGCAACACGCTCGCACTCCTTAAGCCGGGCGGGGTCTTCCGCCTGATCGTTCCCGATCTGGAGGTGAGGATCCACCGTTACACGGCCGCTAGGGCCGCCGGGGATAGCGAGGCGGCGTCGCGACTCATGCGTGAGACCCTGCTGGGGCGGGAATCCCGGGCTAGCAGTCCGGTCGGTTACCTCCGGGCCATGATAGGCAACTCCGAACATCTGTGGATGTGGGACGAAGGGTCAGTTCGCACACTGCTGGAAGAAGCGGGCTTCGTCGGGATCAGACGATGCGATCTCGGCGACGCGGCCGACCCCGATTTCGGCGTAGTCGAGCGGCACGACCGTTTTCGAGATGAAGGCTTGGATGTTCGCGAACTCGCGATGGAAGCGCGCCGGCCGTGACATTTGCAGACGTCCTCACGCCCAACTTCCGGTAAGCCTGTGTCTAGGGTCCGGGACGCGCTGAACATCGGCAGCCAAACTTTGGTGAAGCTGATTTCAATACCCTTCAGCCTGTTTGCCGTCGGGTTGGCCACGCGCCGCTTGTCAGATTCGGACAGCTATATCCTGCTTGCGGCCCAAAACTCCCTGATTCTGTTTGGCCTTCTGCAGCTGGGCCTCGGAGCTTTCATCCTTCGCCGCGTATCCCATGACTGGGCGCGCGGACATGCCATGAAATCCGCTCCCGACGTCCGAGGGGCCTTTGTGCTGATCTTAGGCGCCGTCGCAATCAGCTTGGCTGTGGTGGGGGTCGGGATCATTCGGGGACTGATCCACCCCTCTATGGGCGCCTTGATCGTCATCTGTGTCGTGTCCCTCATCGGGCAGGTCGCCGATCAAGTGCGATTAGCGGTCGGCGAGCTGTTCAAGACAAATCTCTTCTTGGGACTGGCCTATGTGATCTGCGCGGCGTTACTGAGCCTGGCGCTGGGTGGTCAAAGGCCCATCCTGTGGTTGCTCTTTGTCGCCGCGTTCGCACCCCAGTTCATTGCCAGCATCATGTCGTTTCTGGCGATGACGACCCGCAGTGATTTTCGTCGGTTGGTCTGGCCCCGTGCGCCCCTTGATTTCCCGGCTGCCGTCCGCCAGTCCGCGCCCTTGCTGTTCGGCTCAGGCGGAACGGCGCTCCTGTTGAGCCTGCCGCTCGCCGGGCACGTCGTTCCGGGGTTCCCGGTTATCGAAACAGCGTCGCTAGCCTGTCTGCGCCTGTTCACTAGCGGGCTGACCCTCTGCTATTTCGTACTTCAGCCCCTCACACCGATAATCTTGCGCCATCGCTACCGGGACCCGAAGAAGTTCCGAGCCCGGTCCATTGCACTCCTCGCGGTCTTAGTCGCCAGTTCCGCCGCGGGTGGCCTTGTGTTCTACGCAGTGGGACCCGCCTTCATCGGCCTGTGGCTGGGCTCAATTCAGATTCCGATGGCGCTTGGGAGCGTTTGGGGCGTGAATTGCGCCCTCTGGCTCCTGCTGACAAGCCTTGCCTTTTTCGGTCAGGTGACTTCTCGGCCAGTGCTTGCGGCGGCCTGTCCCTACCTGGCTTGCGCCGGGACGATCGCCGCAGCCCTTGCTATGCCGGAGGCCACTGTCGAGTCGGTGCTGACTGTCGGCCTTCTTGCCGGCGCTGGGCTTGCCGCCGTCGGAGCGTTTCTGGCCATTGCCGACGCAGGCAGGCCGCCCTCTTCGCCCGTTGCCAATGCCGAACTCGTTGAGCACCCGCTTTGAGGCGCTCGCGACCGACCAAGGCAGCGGTTAGCGTTCGGCGGCCGGTTCTTCCGATAGCCGTCGGATCAGCGTCTCGAGCTCTCTGAGAACAGGACCGCTCTCGAAATGCCGGGACGTCGAGATGGCCTGACGGGAGAAGCGTTCCCGATCGCCAACGATTTCCTGGAGAGCGGCCATCGCCGTTTCGAGATCGAAGTCGATAATGCGTCCGGCCCGTTCCTCTTCAATGTAGGGCGCGTCCGCCTCACGCGAGAGCAGCAGTGGCGTGCCGCAGCTCAGCGCTTCCAGCGACGCCAGCATGGTTTCTTCGAACATGGTGGGAACGCCGACAAAAACGTCCGACGCGTAGAAATATTCGAACCGTTCAGCGTAGACGTTCGTAATAATCTGGATGCTTTCGGGAAACCTGCTGGTTGCCACGTGGTCACGGATTTCCCGTTCGAACCCTTCGTCTCTTCCGATGATGAGAAACTGCGCGGTTTCGTCTCCGAAACTCGCCTTCCACCCGCAGAACAGATCGATGGCCCGCAGAATGCCCTTTTTGGGATGAAAGCGACCGAGGAAGCAGAAAAGCAGGCCATGCTCGGGAAGGCCCAGAGCCACCCGCACGGCCCGCCGCGCCTCCGGCACCTTGGCATCGCCTTCAAACCAGCCCCGATCCTCGCGGCCGACAGGGTCGAATTGAAGCGGGAGGACAACGATGCGGTCGTGTTTGTGCCGAGCGCCGAAGGTGGACATCAATTTCCGATACTCGTCGGCTTCGTGCAAGTTCTGGGCGATCGCCAGATCAAGCGTCCTCAAGAATGGCCCCGTGAACAAGCGGTCATAGGCCGCCCGCAATTTTGAGGGCTTTTCATGTAGACCACCGAACGCTGAATGGATGATCCTCAGTCGACGCCCCAGCACCAGACGGGCGACCAAAGCGTAAAGATTCAGCGCGCCCCGGATTTCGCCGAGATGGAGCACGGTCGGACCGGAGTACTTCCTGGCGATCTGGATCAGATCCCAGAGCATACGGACGCTGAGCATATGGATGTTTCGGCGCGCCAGTTGAGGGTTCGCGAGGCCGTACCGTCGAATGGCGTAGGGCTGCGCATTATCGAAGTCTGGCCTTACGATCTTCTGATGCTCGTCGAGGTTTCCGGCCAGCACGCAGGTCTCAACCGTCGCCGACATATGGCAAGCATAGTCATAGAGGATCCGGACCACCCCGCCGAATGCCCAAGCCGGAGCGTATGTGCTGCAAAGCTGAATGTAGATCATCGTATTGCAGAGGATCAGTTGCCTGGACGGCGCGTGCAGGGGAAACCCGGAAATCCCCCGTGCTTCCCGTGGTTGGTCGGACCGACCAGAAGAGGGGGGGGAAACTGACTCATGCGCACACACCGGTCCTCTTCAACGAATGTCAATCCAATGGCGGGAATTCGGAGCCCTGTCGAGACATGGCGGTTAGGGCTTTAGATCGGCGTGGAAAAGGGACCCCGTTGCCGGTGTGATTGGTGTCCGGGTAGCCTCGGCGAACGATCGCGACGATTTCGGCCATGGCCATGGCCGAGCCGAGTATGCCGCCGCCTTGGGTATGCATTAGATGAAGGTCAGCGCCGGTCACCATCGCGCGGATCGGTGGATTTTCCGAGCAAGGCTCCACGGCATAAATGGTTCTGATCGATAGCGACCCAGGTTCCAACATTCAGCGGCTTGACGTCTCGGGACTTGGGCTCTCTAAACTCCGGGTCAACTAACAGAGGCGGCATCCGCCGCAGGCCCCGCATCCATGCCCGTTTCCGATTTGGCGCCCATTGCGCTTTTCGCCTATCGGCGGGCCGACCATCTGGCACAGACCCTGGATGCGCTCGAGGCGTGTCCGGAGTTCGATCAGTCCCGCGTGTTTGTTTTTTCCGATGGTGCCAAAGATGGGGCGGCCGCAGCGGCCGATGTCGCTTCTGTTCGCAGCCTGCTGAAGAGGCGCGCGCGGGCAAACATGACAGTCATCGAGGCTCCATCCAACAGGGGTCTGGCGGCGTCGGTGATCACGGGTGTCAGTCGCCTGTGCAATGAATACGGTCGCGTGATCGTCATCGAAGACGACCTGCTGGTCTCACCCGTCACCCTGACATGGCTGAACGCGGCGCTTGATCGTTTCGAGAATGACGCCGAAGTCTACCAGGTCTCCGCTTACCAATGGTGGAATCCGCAGCTTCGTCAGCGTCGGAAGGGCCTGTTCGGTCGAATGGCGGTTTCTTGGGGGTGGGCCACCTGGAAGCGGGCATGGGACGCCTTCGATCCCGACGCGACAGGGTGGGAGGCGCTTGAAACGGACAAGGCCCTCAGGCGCGCCTTCGACATGGACGGCGCTTATCCGTTGTCGGAAATGCTGAGGCTCCAAATCGATGGGCGTATTGACAGCTGGGCCATCCGATGGGCGTGGTCAGTGTTCCGCAATGACGGCCTGGTGTTGTATCCGCCCCGGTCCTTGGTGCGAAATATCGGTTTTGACGAGACGGGCACTCATAACAGCATCGGGCGGCTGAAGAATCTCATCACGCCCCCTCCGATGATGTGGACCGGGTCGGTCATGCCCGATCTCCCGGAAAACACAGATGGCGCGCTGGCGGACGAGAAAATTCTTCGGCGCGGGCTCCGTCATTCCGGTGCCATGCGGAACCGACGGATTGTAGCCGTACTTCGCGCCGTAGGTCTGTGGCGTAAGAATTAGGTTCGAAGCTGCCTAGAGAACAGCAGGTCGGCCTGAACCGCAGAGCCGTCCGATCGGCTAACGACATTGTGGACGCCGGCGAAGAAAAAGCCCGCCGAGGTCAGGAACACCGTCAGCTCATGCGCGAGGGCCTGGCCTTCATAAAGCGGAAGAAATGAGACCTCAGTGTACACATGGTCGGCTCGCTGAAGCAGGTTTGGCATTCCCTGTAGCGCCGTCAACTCGAATCCTTGGATATCGAGCTTTATCAGCATCGGGCTAGGCAGGTCGACGTCAGCAAGAATGTCATCCCCGCGCACGACCTCGATCATCCGCTGATCGACTTCACGCGTGCCTGGAAATATCTCTTCCTGCCGGGCCGAGATTGGCAGGAGCGAGGAACTGTCGAGCCGTTGGGAGACATGGATGGCGGCTTGTCCGGGCTCGGAACCCACGGCCAGGTTGTGGAGCGTGATGCCGTGATCGGCGGCGAAAAGGGAGCGGTACATTGCCGCAGGTTCTTCCAGCGGCTCGAACGCATGGACCGTTGCGTCAGGCCACCACCGGCGAACCACCAGTGAAAACTGACCTTTGTTGGCTCCGAGGTCGATCAGTGAACCAATCGCCAGCGAACGAATGGCGTCCTCGTGCTCGATTGCCGCGGCCACGCCGTGCCGAAGACCTCGCCGGTAAAGACCGGATCCCAGCAACCGCAGCAGTTTGCGAAACTTGCTCATGCTTGGAATTTCCCGTCCGCGAGGCGGCGAAGATAGTCGGCGTATGAGCTCTTGAAACCGCCCGCCGCCCGCCGCAGCCCGTCTTCGTCCAACCATCCTTGGTAGAAGGCGATTTCCTCAAGGCAACCAATCCGAAGACCCTGCCTCTGTTCGATCGTTCTGACGAACTCTCCGGCTTGAATCAGGGAATCATGAGTGCCGGTGTCGAGCCAGGTAAAGCCCCGCCCGAGCAGTTCGACCTGAAGGGCACCCTGCTCGAGATAGAGCCGGTTGAGATCTGTGATTTCGAGCTCACCCCGTTCGGATGGTTTCAGACTCCGTGCGAGTTCGCTCGCCTGGCCGTCATAGAAATACAGTCCGGTCACCGCCACATTTGAGCGTGGTTCGCACGGCTTTTCCTCGAGGCTCAGCACCTGACCGTCGGCATTGAATTCGACCACGCCGTATCGCTCCGGATCCGATACGGGATATCCAAACACCGTGGCACCAGCCGGCCTGGCCATCGCCGCCTTCAGAACATCGCTGAATCCGCTCCCATAAAAGATGTTGTCGCCAAGGACCAAGGCGCTCGGCCGGCCGTCCACGAACTCTTCGCCCAGGATGTAGGCCTGCGCCAAGCCATCCGGGGATGGCTGGACCATGTAGGTCAGATCGACGCCAAAGCGGCTGCCGTCGCCGAGCAGGCGCTGGAACGCTGCTTGATCCTCGGGCGTGGTGATCAGCAGGATTCGGCGGATCCCGGCCAACATCAGGACGGAAAGAGGGTAGTAGACCATCGGCTTGTCGTAGACGGGCAGAAGCTGCTTCGACGTTGCCATCGTGAGCGGATGGAGCCTGGTGCCGGCTCCGCCCGCGAGAATGATGCCGCAGCGTTCCTGAACGGATTGTATCATGTTGAGGCCGTTTTCCGTGCTTCTTGAGGCGACGTCGGTTGGCCGCGGCGTTTGGCCGAAAATGATTTCGCCCACTGCTGTCCGGCGGTGCTTGTTGCATACCACCGGACCGTCTCGGCCAACCCCTGGGCCAGAGGGGTCCGCGGGAGCCAGCCTAATTCTCGCGTAATCTTCGAAAAGTCGATCGCGTAACGGAAATCGTGCCCCGGCCGGTCGGCTACATGTGTGATAAGTCTGTTGTGCGGGGCACCCTCGGGACGAAGCGCGTCCACGACCTCACAGATGCGCCGGACGACCTCGACGTTGGTGAGTTCGCTCGCCCCTCCGATGCAATAGGTCTCGCCCGGACGGCCCTTTTCCAGCACGAGAAGAAGCGCCTCGGCGTGGTCTTCGACAAAGAGCCAGTCCCGCACATTTAGGCCTTGGCCATAGATCGGGATGGGCAGGTCGGCCAAGGCGCTGAACACGACTACGGGGATCAGCTTCTCGGGAAACTGCCATGCGCCGTAGTTGTTTGAACAGTTGGTGATCAACACCGGCAGTTCGAAGGTTTCCGCCCAGGCTCTCACGAGCATGTCCGCCGATGCCTTGCTGGCGGAATAGGGAGAATTGGGATTGTAAGGCGTCTTCTCGTCGAAACACCCGTCCTCGCCCAACGTCCCGAAGACCTCGTCTGTCGAAATATGGTGGAAGCGGAAAGCCTGCTGTCGCTCCGGAGACAAGGCCGACCAGTGGCTGCGCGCGGCCTCCAGCATGACTGCCGTGCCCGTGACATTCGTTTCGACGAAAGCCATCGGGCCATCGATCGAGCGATCGACGTGGCTTTCGGCCGCCAGATGCATCACAGCGTCCGGATCGTGTCGCGCAAATGCAGCTCTGACCGCGTTCGCGTCGCAGATGTCTATCTGCTCAAAAGCATAGGCCTTTGAGCCCAGACCCGCCACGCTCGCCGGGTTCGCGGCATAGGTGAGTTTGTCCAGGTTCACGACGCTGTGCCCGCCCGCCACAGCCTTGCGGACAACAGCCGAGCCGATGAAGCCGGCTCCGCCGGTCACGAGAATCTTCATGTACGGGCCTCAGGTATGGGATTGGCCGGGCCGACGACAGGAGTGTGCACAGGCGAGCGATTCCGTTTCAGCAACTGTCCGTCCAAAAACAGGGCCGCGAGAGGGATGATCACGCATCCGTAGGTGAGAAGTGCGGTGGGCGCGGCTACCATCGAGAAGAAGAGAATGTTCAGCATCATCGTGGCGTAGACCGAAACCCGCAGATATCCTTGCCGAAGGATCGAGATGACGTGATCCACCCACGCCGCGAACGTCGCGACCAAGAGTGAAAAGATGGCTACGCCGATATATCCCAGAGAAGCGTATGCCCCCCCAATGAAGATCGTCGGAGTGGTTGTTTTTCCGTACTGGCTTTCACCTAGGAAATAGACGGGGACTTCGAGAATAGTTTCCCGAGGCTCCATGCCGAAAATAAAAGCCACGATCGAGGAATCGGCGAAGTATGCGAAGTCATATACTGCGGGGTACACTGTAAAATATTGCAGTACTCCATCATAGGCGGCCCCGAAGACGCGGTACAGGGCGACGCTGAATGCGCTCATAAACCCAGGAACGCCGATATAAATAGTCGGGTACTGAATCATGTAAAGACCCGACAGAAACACAAGGGTGACTGCCGCGCCTATTCCCACGGTCGGCATCACACTTCTCGCAGTAAGAAGCGAAGCCTTGGTCTTCAAGAGTATGTATATGAGTGTCGCATACAGGAAAAAATATAAGAAAGGCAATTTTGATACGGAAGAAGACAAAAGGAAGAACATCGTTGCCAATATTCCCCACGTCGCAAAGTAGTTTTTTGATTTCATTGTCAGGTAAGCGGCAGAAATCGCAAATCCGAAAGCGAACACTGAATATCTTAGCCGGCTGATGATTCCTGATATCAGAACGTTGTCGTTGTAGGCGAAACGCCGGGAAAACTGATAATCCAGTCCAGACAGACTTCCTGTTATAAATGAGACGACGTCCAGCCGAAATCGCGCGTACTCCGGGTCAAAATACATGAGCAATAGGGAGACAGCGCAGAGGCCGAGGGTGCCGAGAAACAGCGCCTGCGCAATGCGCGGATCTCCAACCGTTCCATCCATGAGCGACTTGAGACGGATAACCGGGCGGAACATCCATACTAGGCCGAACATCGTAAACATGAGCGCGATGCCGAACAGTGCCCGGGATATTACGACATCATCGTAGTGGTAGTTGACCGAAAAAGTGGTTATCGCGCGCAGATTGAGAAGCGGAGCCAAGCCCACGAAGGCGAAACAAGCGATGAAGAGTGCATCGGAAGGAAATATCCAGATCCGAGGACGCCCTCTGCGCCAAGCGAACACAGAAAATACCAAGGATGCAATGAGCAGGACTATGGAGAACAAAAGCATCGGGACCACGGCATAAAATGGGGGCCGAGGCGCCGCAAAAATCGCGCCTTAAACTTGGCGACAGTCGGCTCACCTATCGCCCTAGTGGTTACAGGTTGCCCCGGATGAGGTCAAGCTGACCGGCTCGGCTCAAGCTCGGTCCTGCGGGCGAAGAGATAGTTGCCGCCCATTACAATCCTCTGACCTCCAACATAGATCAGCGGCGTACCGTCTCCATGTTCGACGACAGTTCGATAGTTCGATGCGAACTTTTCCCTCAGTCCCTCGATCGGAGCGTAGGTGCGAGGGTAGTAGACAGGCCGGTCTCGTACGCCGGCCGGAAGTGGGCCTGGACCATTATCCCGGAGCCGTGAACGTTGCAGTACGACAACCTGATCGTTCTCCGAGAAGGCCGAGCGAAGCAGGGCGACACACCGGGGGTTCGCCGCCAGAAACAGGTCAAGCGTTGCCAGCGGGTCCGGCATGTATTGGACGGCGCTGGATGTGTAGATCAAGTCGATCTCCCCAAGCCAGGCAGTGGCTTCTTCGATGGTTTCGAAAAACCGAAGTTCGTCAGTCTCGAATTCGCGTCCCGCCTTTACAAACATCGGCGTTTCCACAACCGCCCAAGCATAGTTTCCCGGCAGGCGCTCCTTGATAAAATGATAGGATGTTCCGAGCGCTCCACCAAAATCGAGGACCCGCAAAGGTCGATCGCCACGTGGCGCTAGAGCCGAAGCGGTCGTCACTGCCAGCACCGTGGCAACCGCCTGGTGTTCCGCGATGTGCTGGAAGGAAGCGTCTTGGACAAGGTGCCGGGTCTTGTTCAGGACGATCTGGGCCAGTTCTTCATCTTGATAGTCTTGGCCTCGGGATCGAGCTGCCTCAGCATAAGTCGCAAACACAGGTTCTCGGGACATCCGCCACTGGGTCAGCATTCCTTGAACTACCGGCGGAAGGTATCGTGCAAGCGCCATTTTTGTCTCCTGCTAGCGAACCGCGCAGACTAGGCGGTGTGG
>Ga0247843_1006959_pt1 | contig 14305 bp, 11 predicted proteins | sample LaCruzMarch2017__FD_192420 | JGI IMG/M metagenome (GOLD analysis project Ga0247843, IMG submission 192420) | Freshwater microbial communities from meromictic Lake La Cruz, Castile-La Mancha, Spain - LaCruzMarch2017_8m | ecosystem: Environmental > Aquatic > Freshwater > Lake | place: Spain...
CCAGGCGAGGGCGAAGCCGAACGCCGTGACCTCGTCTCCCGCGGTGGCGGGGACGATCTCGGTCACGGGGCGGGCGGCGGCGTCCTGAAACGCTTGCTTGAACGTCTCGACGCCCCGGTCCGCCCGTGCGGGGGTGGGGAATAGGATCGGCACCGGAATAAAATAGAACAAATAAGGAACAAACGCAACACTGGAGAGCACTGGAGAGCGACGCATCAGTGCCGGGCCTGTGGACGCCGCGCTGAGGAGTGCGTCTGACCCCATCAAAGGAAGTCGGCCCATGGGGGCAGATAATCAGGGGCGGATAATTAGCTTGCGCCGATCTTGACACCGGTTACCATAGGTCGACTGAGCCGACCCAGCACAAGATATCGGCCTTTATCGGAGGATCAGATTGATCGATATGGACCGCCGCCGCCTGATCGCGACCGGTCTTGCCGGCGCGACCGCGTTGGCTGGCTGCGACAGGCGAGAAGGCCACACATTCCTCGCCGCAGACATGCACCCAGCGGACTATCCCACCGTCGCCGCAGTTGAAGAGATGGGCCGGCTCCTTGTGTCGCGCAGCGGCGGTCGGTTCTCGGTGAAGGTCTATGCTGGCGGCCAATTGGGCGGCGAACGCGATACGCTGGAGATCACGACCTTCGGCGGGCTCGACCTCAATCGGGTCAATCTGGCCCCGTTCAATACATTCGCCCCGCTGACGGTGGTTCCAGCGCTGCCGTTCCTGTTCCGCGACATTGCCCACATGCGCCATGCGCTCGATGGGGCTGCGGGTGAGGAGATCTTGCTCTCTCTCGAGCAGCATGGAGTTGTCGGGCTCTGCTTTTACGATTCGGGCGACCGGAATTTCTACACGACGCGCCGGCCAATCGTGACGCCGCGGGATTTGCGCGGACTGAAGATCAGAGTGCCGAATTCTGATCTCTACATTGCAATGGTGCGCGCTCTTGGCGCCGACGCCACACCGATTTCGCTGGGCGAGGTTTATCAGGCGTTGGTGCAGGGCGTAATAGACGGCGCCGAGAACAACTGGCCATCATACCAGTCTGGCCGTCACTTTGAGGTCGCTCGCTATTACAGCCTAACCCAGCATGTGATCGCGCCAGAAATACTCGTGATGTCTCGCGCCCGCTGGCGGAAACTTTCTGCCGATGAACGAGACCTCGTGCGCTCGTGCGCGCAGGATTCGGTGCCGTTCATGCGGCGACTTTGGGATGCGCGCGTTCAGGCATCTCGCGATGTCGTGCTCGCCTCGGGGGTCATGGCGAACGCTGTGGAGGACCCGGCAGCCTTCAGTGCGCTGATGCGGCCGGTCTGGGAATCCTTCGTGACCTCGCCGGACCAGCGTCGCCTCGTCGACACGATACTTTCACTATAACAAGGCAGTGGGTGATGGAACAAATTCAAACCGTGACTCGCTTCGCTTCGGATGCACTGTTGCGCATCGCCGCAGTCGGTCTCGTGTTGATGACCATCATCGTCAGCTGGCAAGTTTTTGGACGAAATGTCTTGGGTTCCAGCCCCTCTTGGTCGGAGGAGGCTTCTCTTACGCTTATGATCTGGTACGTGGCGCTCGCAGCCGCTGCAGGTGTGCGCGAGGGTTTTCATATCAGTATCGTGGCCGTGCAGGACGTAGCGCCTCCGCGCGTGCGCGTGCTGATGCGCATCGCGTCAAGCCTGGTCGTGGGTCTTTGTGGCGCGGGGATGGCGATCTGGGGCGGGGAGCTTGTCGCGCGCACCTGGGGCCACGCGATCCCGGCGCTGGGACTGCCGCGAGGGCTTGCCTATCTCGGCGTGCCGATCGCCGGCTTGCTCATTGTCCTGTTCAGTTTCGAGCGCACTCTTGAGGAAATTCGCGCCTTGCAGGCGCGCGGTGCGGAGGATGGCCCATGGAGCTGTTGATCTTGGGGCTAAGTCTCGTTGGGCTGCTCTGTCTAGGCGTACCTGTGGCATTTGCGTTGTTGGCCGCCACGGCTTTGACGTTTGTCGCTCTTGATATCCCGATCATAGTCGCCTTTCAGAGGATGGCCGCAGGCTTCAGCGTTTTCACGCTCATGGCGATCCCGTTCTTCATTTTCGCCGGCGATCTGATGTATCGCTCAGGGATCGCGGAGCGTCTTGTGCGACTTGCCGAGTCTGTGTTTGGCCGCTCGCGCGGCGGCTTGGGTCAGGTGACTGTTGGCGCCTCGACCCTGTTCGGCGCTGTCTCCGGGTCGGCGATTGCATCGGCTTCAGCCATGGGATCGACCCTCATGCCGTTGATGCGCGCAAAAGGGTATCATGCAGACTACGCCGTGAACGTGACCGCCACGGCCGCGATTGTGGGCCTACTCATTCCACCGTCGCACAATATGATCATCTACGCTGCAGCCTCTGGGATCGGGGTATCTGTCGGAGACCTGTTTCTTGCAGGGGTCGGTCCGGGGCTGGTGACCGCTACTCTGCTCATGGCGGCAGCGTGGGTCGTGGCTGTTCGGCGGGGATACCCACGTGGCGAGTTTCCTGGGTTGGCGATGTTCGCTCGAGCGCTTGTGGTTGCGTTGCCGGGGCTATTGGCCGCGCTGATTATCGTAGGTGGGATATTGTCCGGCGTGTTTACGGCGACCGAGAGCTCCGCCATCGCGGTCGTATACACGATCGCAATCGCGGCATTGGTCTACCGAACGCTTGGCTGGAGGACGTTCTGGCAGTCTGCGATCCAGTCGGTGAGAATAACGGCCATGGTTCTCTTGATCATTGGCGCGGCGACCGCCTTTGGTTACGCACTCGCTATTCTCGAAGCTCCTGCGCAACTGGCTCAGATGATCACGGCCGCCAGCAGCAATCCGATCGTCGTCCTGTTCATTTTGAACATTCTTCTTCTTCTTCTAGGCACTTTCATGGACATGTCGCCATTGATCATCATAACCACTCCAATTCTCTTGCCGGTGGCGATGGAGGTCGGGGTTGATCCGGTGCACTTCGGGATGATCATGATGCTCAATCTCGGCATCGGTCTGGTTACGCCTCCGGTCGGATCCGTCTTGTTCGTGGCCGCCGCCGTTGGCGAACTCAAGGTTGAGGCTGCGGTGCGCACCATCTGGCCGTTCTATAGCGCTCTGCTCATCGCTCTGGGACTGGTCACCTATCTTCCGGCGATTTCGTTGACGTTGCCAAGATTGATGGCGGGGTGAGGGGCGACAGTCGCGGGACACGCGCGCCAAACCTACATCCTGTGCCGGCGCGGCTTGTCGGGGGCAGAGGGGTTTTTTACCAATTGTCCGGCGGCGCAGGATCGGGCTAGGAGGCGCGCTCCGATGCAGCGTCGGAGTCAGCGCTGGGGTTATCGCCGGTGAGCTTGCGCGCTTGTGCGAGCGGCGGTAAAGTGCATACTGGTAAACCGGTGTCAAAATGGACTTGCGGTAGCGCCGGAACCACACTGTCATGCGGCACCTAAAGCAGACGCCATCGCTGACGACCGATCGCCCCGAGGCCGCTCCCGGCGTCCCGGGACGGCGCTCGACCATTAATGACATCGCACGCATGGCCAACGTGTCGAAAAAGACCGTGTCCCGCGTGATCAACCAATCGCCGCTGGTGACGGAGGAGACCCGCGACCGCGTCTCCGCGATCATTCGCCAGCACGGCTATGAGCCCGACCCACAAGCGCGCGGTCTGGCGTTCCGGCGTTCCTTCCTGATCGGGCTCGTCTACGACAACCCGAACGCGCAGTTCGTGGTCACGATGCAACAAGGTCTGCTGGACGGCGTGCGCGGCTCGGGTTTCGAACTCGTCGTGCACCCGTGCGATCGCCAGAGCGGGACGCTGGTCAACGATGTGCGCGCGTTCGCGCAGCGCCAGAAGCTCTATGGCGTCGTTCTCCTGCCGCCGGTTTCGGAAAACAACGAGCTCACGGCGATGCTCGACGATCTCGGCTGCCGCTACGTGCGCGTCGCATCGGCGGTGCTGGATGTGCCGTCGAAGCTGGTCATTTCGAATGATCGCATCGGCACGGCGGAGGCCGCGCGCCATCTGGCGGCGCTGGGACACCGGCGCATCGGCCTCATCGAGGGCCCTGTCGGCTTCCGCTCGCGGATCGAACGGCGCGAAGGTTTCGAGGCGGGCCTTGCGGAGCATGATCTGAAACTCGCTCACGAGCGCTGTGTCGATGGGGCCTATACCTTCGACTCCGGCATTGAGGGCGCACGCAAGCTTCTCAGCCTAAAGGACCGGCCGACGGCGATCTTTGCCTGCAACGACGAGATGGCGGCGGGCGTCTATCAGGTCGCGCGCGAGATGGGGCTGACGATTCCGGAAGATCTGTCGATCGTCGGGTTCGACGACACGCCGATGTCTTCTCGGCTCTGGCCGCCGCTCACCACCATCCGCTGGCCGATCGTGGAGATGGGGCGATCTGCGGCGGCCAAGCTGCTCGATGGCGCGGAGAGCCAAAGCGCGGTGCCGGAAGCCAAGCTCATCGTCCGCAGCTCCACGGCGCCGCCGAAGCGCTGAAATCAGCGCCATATTTTCGCGCGGCGGCCTGACACCGGTTTCCGCGCTCAATGAGAACACGGGAGGCCATGATGTTCAGAAAGACCTACCAGGCGACGCACCCGGACATGATGGCCGGCGCCGATACTGAAACCCTGCGCCAGCGCTATCTGCTCTCGGGGCTCTTCGCGCCCGGCGAGGTGACGCTCGACTACGCCCACAACGAGCGCTTCGTGATCGGGGGCGCTGCGCCGACGGGCCAGCCGGTCGCGCTTCCCGTGCAGGGACCGCCGGCGGAAGGCGCGCCCTTCCTCGAGCGTCGTGAGCTGGGCGTGGTGAACGTGGGCGACGGCAAGGGACGCGTGATCGTCGACGGCGCGAGCTACGACATGGATCCGCGCGACGGGCTTTATGTGCCGCAGGGCACCAAAGACGTTGTTTTCGCGAGCGTCGATGCGGCGAACCCCGCGAAGTTCTATCTCGCGTCTACGCCGGCGCATGCGCGCTTCGAGACCGTGAAAATCTCCATCGAAAAGGCCGTGCCGTTGGAGCGCGGATCGCTGGAAACGTCGAATGAACGCACCATCTACCAGTACATCGTGCCCGCGACCTGCCGCTCCGCGCAGCTGCTTCTCGGGCTCACGATCCTGAAGACGGGAAGCGTCTGGAACACGATGCCGCCGCACCTCCATGACCGCCGCTCGGAAGTCTATTTCTACTTCGGTCTGAAAGCCGACGAGCGCGTCTTCCACTTCATGGGCGAGCCCGACAAGGCGCGCCACATCGTCGTCGCCAACGACGAGGCGGTCGTCTCGCCGCCGTGGTCGATCCACATGGGCTCCGGCACGAGCAATTATTGCTTCATCTGGGCCATGGGCGGTGAAAACCTCGACTACAACGACATGAACGTCGTCGACATCTGTCAGCTGAAGTAGGCAACGCGATGAGCAGTCCGTTCGATCTCACCGGCAAGGTCGCTCTCGTCACCGGCGGGAGCAGGGGGCTAGGGCAGGGCATTGCGCGCGCACTTGCGCAGGCGGGCGCCGACATCGCCGTCGCCGGCATGGCCAAGCCGAGCGAAACCGACGCCATGGTGCGCGGTCTCGGGCGGCGCTTTGTGTCCATCGCCGCCGACCTTGGATCGATCGAGCCTGTCGATCGCATCGTCGCGGAGACGCTAGCGGGCGCGGGGCGTATCGATATCCTCGTCAACAACGCCGGCGTCATTCGTCGCGAGGATGCGGTCGATTTCACGGAGAAGGACTGGGACGACGTTATGGACGTCAACCTGAAGTCGGCGTTCTTTCTTGCGCAGGCGGTCGGTCGCGTGCTGATCGCGCAGGGAAGCGGCAAGATCATCAACATCGCGTCGATGCTGTCATTTCAAGGCGGCGTTCGCGTGGCGTCTTATGCCGCCTCGAAGAGCGGGATCGCTGGAATTACGCGGCTGCTCGCATGCGAGTGGGCGGGAAAGGGCGTGAACGTGAACGCTATCGCGCCCGGCTATATGGTCACGGACAACACCGAGCAGTTGCGCGCTGACCCGCAGCGCTCACGCGCTATTCTGGCGCGCATTCCTGCAGGTCGTTGGGGCGAATCCGCCGACATCGGCGGCACGGCGGTCTTCCTTGCGAGTGCGGCGTCCGATTACATGCACGGCGCGATCATCCCTGTGGACGGCGGCTGGCTCGCGCGGTGAGCGCTCAGTCGATCAAGCCGTTCAGATAGTCTTCCAACTCGGTGTAGCCGTCATTGTTGCGGTCAGCGCGGCCATCGGCGGGATCGTCGGGGTTCAGGCCATTGGCGAGTTCCCATACGTCAGGCATGCCGTCACGATCGGTGTCGATTGGCGCGGGGCCGCCCCGCAATTCCGGCCAGCCGCCGACGTCTTGCTGGCTGTCGATGATGCGGCCCGATCTCTCGCGCACGCTGGCGACGATACGCGCATCGACCGCGTCGCGCGCGTGCGCCGCGCCAGCGCGCGCGAGTACCGCCGACAATGCAGACTCCGCGCTGTCAGGCGCGACGGCGCCAACCAGAGCAGCGCGTTCGAGCCGGTACCCCGGGCGGTCTGAGCCCTCCACCAGGCTCCATGGGTCGGCCGGTACAGCGCCGTTCATGCTGTTGCCAGAGAAGTACGCGTTCGCTTGGGTATTTTTCTCCTGGAAGGCCAGTGCGCCGATGGAGTCGGGCCCGGCGACATACGCGTTGTCGATGAAGTTGTATGTGACGCGCTGCGCCTTGTCGGCGTCGTAGCCCGCAAAGCGCCCGCCCCAGTTGTAAAAAACATTGCTGCGAAACTCGATCAGCGGACCCACCGGGTCTTCGGCGGGTGATAGATAGTTTCCGGGGCGCGGGCTGCGCGCGCGATGATGCGCCCAAAGATTATGGTGAAAGGTGATGCGCGCGCCATGCGCGCCACGCACGAGTGTGCCGTAGCCATGATCACCTTTCGCGTGCCGTGAGCGGTTCAGTGATTCCGAAATGATCGACCACTGCACCGTCACATCGTAAGGCCCCGCTTCAGGCGGGTTGTATCGGCTCGCGACGGAAAGCGTCTCGTCGAGGGACCAACTCGCCGAGATGTGATCCAGGATGATGCGACGTCCGCGTGTGATGGAGATGGCGTCTTCTGCAACCCCGTCCCTGTCGCCGAGGCGTGAGCGGAGATAGCGCACCACAACATCGTCTGCTGCGATCACGAGCGGATACTTGCTGAGCGCCACGCCATCGCCCGGCGCCGATTGCCCGGCAATGGTCAGCTGCCCGTGGCGAACGACCAGCGCCGATTCAAGCGCGATTGTTCCGGCGACCTCGAACGTGATGACCCTTGGTCCGCGACGGTCGATCGCGGCGCGCAGACTGCCTGGACCGCTGTCGGCCAGGGTCGTGACATAAAGCACCAAGCCGCCGCGACCGCCGGAAGAATGGCGACCCGCGCCTTCGGCGCCGGGAAAGGCGTCGATCTGGCGCCTCGCCTCCTCCTCGGCGCTCGCGGCAGGGGCGATGAGGCCGATAGCCAGGAGCGCTAAGGCCAAGCCGCGCGCGCCGCGCGAGGGGCGGGGGCCTGTCCCGCGAGGGCTCTCCCGGTGCGACTCTGGGGCAACATCCCCAATGGAACGGAACGCGATTTGAGCGAACGGGGTTGTCATGTGCCGGAAGCTGCCGCTATTGTCGAAAAATGTCACCGGTGTCAAACAGTGTGATGACACCGGTGTCAAGAACGGAACGCCGTGGATCCAGCCGCCAGCGCGAGGGCGGGTAAACAGATGGACCACGCCAAGGGGAGGTTTAGATGTCGTCTTCGATGAATCTTGTTCGGTATGGATTGTCCCTTGCGGCTATGGCGGCGGCGACGGCGTTCGGCAATGTGGCCGTCGCGCAGGAGGCCGCGCCGGAGGAGTCCGACGAAATCGTCGTCACCGGTTTCCGCGGATCGCTCGCCCAGGCCATCGACGTCAAGCGCAATGCGACGGGCGTCGTCGATGCGATCATGGCCGAAGACATCGCCGACTTCCCTGATCTCAATCTTGCAGAATCCATCCAACGTATCCCCGGCGTCTCGATCGACCGTGACGCGGGCGAGGGCCGTTCTATTACCGTGCGCGGACTGGGATCCGACTTTACCCGCACGCGAGTGAACGGGATGGAAGCGCTCGCAACCACAGGCGCCACCGACAGTTCCGGCGGCGCCAATCGTTCGCGCCAGTTTGATTTCAACATCTTCGCGTCAGAGCTCTTCAACAGCATCAAGGTGTCGAAGACCGCGTCCGCGGAGACTGAAGAAGGTTCGCTCGGCGCCACAGTCGACCTCACGACCGCGCGCCCCTTCGACTACAAGGATTTCACGCTCGCCATCTCCGCCCAGCACGGTTGGAACGATCTCTCGGAAGAGAACGATCCCCGCGCGGCCTTCCTGGTCTCCAACACCTGGTTCGACGGCAAGCTCGGCGCACTCTTCTCCGTTGCATACGCCAACCGCAGCGGTCTCGAAGAAGGCTTTAGCTCTGTGCGTTGGGAGCAAGGCAGCGCCTCGGGCGGCTTCTGCAGCCCCCTCGGCTATGACATCAACCCAACGACGCCTGGCGTCCAGGTCTCGGGTGGCTCCACGCTGGGCGCAAGCGCGGCAAACTGCACAACCGGCGTGGCGCGACCCGCCAACAGCGCAGCGAATATCGGACTGTGGCAAGCCGCCAATGCGGGCTTTGCACCGCGTCTTCCGCGCTACGGGCGCCTTACGCACGAGCAGGACCGGCTCGGCATGACGGGATCGCTGCAGTTCCGCCCGCTTCAGTCCACGACTATCAGCTGGGATATCCTCTTCGCGGAACTCAAGTCGACCCGCCAGGAGGACTTCCTGGAGTCGCTTTCCTTCAGCCGCACCGCCGCGCAAGGCGGCAAGCCGCAGGTCATCGTGCGCGACATCGTGGTCGCTCCGGACGGCGACATTGTCTATGGCGTCTTTGATAACGTCGATATCCGCAGCGAGTCCCGCTTCGACGAACTCGAAACAGACTTCACGCAGAACACCCTGCGAGTCGAGCATGTGTTCAACGACCGTCTGAAACTCTCCGCGCTCGCAGGTCGTTCGGAGTCGGATTTCAACAATCCCCGGCAGACCACTGTCACGCTCGACCGCCTGAACACGCAAGGGTATTCGTGGGATTTCCGCGCGAATGATCGACTGCCGTCGATCAGTTACGGTTTCGATGTCGCCAATCCGGCCAACTGGAACTGGATTACGGCGGGCCAGCCGACGTCAGAAATCCGCATTCGCCCGCAGGGCGCAACGAACGTCTTTGATTCCATTCAGTTTGATCTGGGTTGGGAGATCAACAACACTTTCACGCTGCGCGGGGGCGCAAACTACAAGAATTTCAACTTCACAACCTGGGAATTGCGCAGAGCTTCCGAAACAGCCATTCCGGTCCTGCCGCCCGGTACGACGGTGGCCAACATCTCCAGCGTGGTCAGCGGATTCGGCAACGGTCTCGACCTCGGCGCTGGCACCCCGACATCATGGCTGATACCGAGTATCGATGAGATCGCGCGGCTGTTTGATATCTACTGCAACTGTGACGCCACGCCGGGCGTCGCCACCGACGGAAACGACTTCCGCCTTGGCGGCATCACCAACGGCAACGCCCGCGGGAACAATCGCGAGATCAACGAAACCGACACCGGCTACTACGCCCAGCTGGACTGGAACACCGAGCTCGGCGGGTTTGGCTTTCGTGGCAATGTCGGCGTCCGGCAGGTTAAGACCGAAGTCAAGGCGCAAGGTTACCTCGCCACGGGCGGGGGACAGCTCGTCACCGTCAAGAACGACTACTCAGACACCCTGCCGTCGCTCAATCTTGCAGTCGACTTGACCGAAGACATCATCGTGCGCTTCGGCGCGGCGAAGGTTATGGCGCGTCCGCAGCTGGGCAACCTCAATCCGGGCGGGGCCGTCAGCACCACCGGTACGCTGACGATCACGAGCGGCAACCCGCTGCTGGAGCCATTCCGTGCGACCACTTTCGATACAAGCTTCGAGTGGTACTTCGCAGACGAGGCCCTCTTCTCAGTGGCTGTTTTCTACAAAGATATCGACAGCTATATCCAGAACATACGTCAGGACCGTCCGTTCAATACGACCGGTCTGCCGCTTTCGCTGTTGCCTGCCGGCTTTACGGGCGATGAGGTCTTCCAGGTGAGCTCCGCCGTGAACTCGCCGGGCGGACCGCTTAAGGGCTTCGAAATTGGATTCCAGACGCCGTTTAGTTTCCTGCCCGGTCCGTTCGACCGCTTCGGCATCCAGGCCAATTACACACGCGTGGAATCAGAGATTGCCTACGCGACCTCGGCGACTGCGGCGACGACCACCTTCGTCACAAACGACCTGATCAATCTCTCGCCAGACGCCTACAACGCGACGCTCTACTACGAGCACGGGCCTTTTGATGCGCGTGTTTCGGTAGCTTACCGTGACGACTATCTGCAAACGGTGCCGGGCCGGAACGGCAACGACGTGGAAGGCAAGGTCGGCACTACGAACGTCGACTTCTCGGCGTCCTACGAAGTGGGCGATCACCTGACGTTCTCGTTCGAGGGTCTCAATCTCACCGACGAGTTCAATGACCAGTATGTGTCGTCCACAGCGGATCGCTCGTCGGTGTATCACCACACGGGCCGCCAGTATTTCGTAGGCGTCCGCTATCGGTACTGATCTGCGATTGGCATCCTCCCTCGTGTTGCAACGGCGTCGCGCTTCGGTGCGACGCCGTCCTTGTTTCTGCGTTGATCGGTCGCGGGCTGTTCGTGGCAAGTACAGGCGCGATTCCGGTCGCGCGGGCGCATGCCAAGGGGACGCGCGATGATCGGGTTGTCGCCACCGCCTATGGCCGCTTGCGGGGCAAGCTTGGTGATCTGTGCGGCGCGCTTTTTCTCCTGCCCGCCTTTGCGGTGCATGATGTTTGCGAACTTGGAACGGCCGGCTGTGGGGGTGGGCTCCCTTTAAAATTGGGTGATTTGGGCTTGGCGGCCGCCTAGAACATCATCCGACCAAACTCGATAGCTGTGGCGATCGAATGGTCGGATAGTGATGCTCTACAGGTATGATTCCAGAGGAACATCATCTGATCTACCGGAGTTCCGGCTGCGATTGCGAAAGATCGGATACTCTAGCGCCTTACGTCTCCGCCGCCGCCGGCGAGCACGTCGTCGAGCTCTGCGCGAGTGACCTGATGGAAATCACCGAACACCCCGTGCTTCAGGCTCGCGCACGCCATGGCGAGATCAAGCGCCGCTGCGTCCTGCTTGCCTTCGACGAGACCACACAGAAGGCCCGCTGCAAACGCGTCGCCGCCGCCGATCCGGTCGACGATGCGTGATAGGCGCAGGGCGCCGGTCGTGTGTGCATCGCCGCGCGACTGCAGCGTGCCCGTGAGCGTGTGATCGTCGGGGCCGTGCACCTGCCTGATCGTTGACGCGATCCGCTGGAGTTTCGGAAAGGCGGCAAACGCCGCTTCGCCCGCCCGACGTCGCCGCTCCATCGGCGTATCGCCGCCGAAGTCCTGGCCAAGCACAAGCGCAATGTCGCGCTCATCGGCGAACGCAAGCGCGGTGTGTTCGAACAGCTTGCGTAGTATCTTCGGTCCGTCGCCACGCCAGTCGGCCCAGAGTTTGCCGCGATAGTTGCCATCGAAGGAGATGGGCACGCCCGCTGCGGCCGCAGCCTCCACGGCCCGGATCGCCGCTGTCGCTGCGTTGGCGCCGATTGCCGGCGTCACGCCGGAGATATGAAACCAGTCTGCACCCCTGAGCAAGGGTTCCCAATCGATCGCGTCCGAAGACGCAAGTGCAAACGACGATCCTTGCCGATCATAGAGCACCTCATCAGGGCGCAGCACCGCACCGGGCGTCCGGAAGTAGAGACCCATGCGGCCCGACCTCGACATCTGAACGCCGCTGACATCCACCCCATACTTGCGCGCCTCGTTGCGTGCGGCGTGGCCGAGCGCGTTCTCCGGGACGATGCTCACAAGCGACGTCGAATGCCCGAGCTGCGCGAGGCATACGGCCACGTTCGCTTCCGCGCCGCCCACGACCACATCCAGTGTGGGCGACTGAAGGAGCTTTTCGCCGTTCGCTGCAGATAGCCGCAGCAGCAGCTCGCCGAAGCAGAGGATGCGGGAGGCGCTCATTCGACTTTGGCGGGCTGATAGCGCGCGGTCTGGCGGCTGGGGTCCCTGTCTGTCTCTGTCGGTTCGGCGCGCACGGTCCGGCAGTGCAATGTCGGGCCTGCGCCGAACTGCGCGGAAGCGGTGTCGCCAATGCGGATTTGGTGCACGCCGGTCACGGCGCCCGTTGAAATCCATTGTCCTTTGCGCAGAGGCCTTCCGCGTCTCGCCGTTACGCCGAGCACGAAAGCCAGCGCCGCAATCGGACCGCCTGGTATCATGCTGGCGTCCCCGCGTCCGACGCTGACATTGTTGATGCGCATCTCTGCGGTGAAGCGATCAAGCGCGTCGCCATCCCAGTTTGTGATCGCCGGCCCTACGACAAGACCGGCGTTGTTGCCGAAGTCAGAGGCCGTGACCGCCGGACCATGGTCATTGATCCTGGAATACGGACTGCCCGCGCTCTCGATGCCAACGTGCACCGCTTCCACGAGCGCCGCTGCATCCGAGATTGACCAGTCGGTGCGGTCAGCCGGCGCATCAGCGCCGACGCAGATGACGAACTCGGCCTCGACCGCGGCAAAACCATTTTCGATCAAAGGTAGTTCGATGATAGCGTTCGGCGCGGCGAGGGTCGTAACAGATTGAAAAATGGGGCCGGCGATGCGGTCGGCGGCGAATGCTTCACGAAAGGCTGGCTGGATGAGGCCGATCTTCCAGCCGGCGATGTTGTCGGGCCAAAGATTGATGGCGGCGTCCTGGATGGCGTAAGCCTCGTCGAGCGTCGCGGGCGGCGAGCCGGGATACTTATTCAGCGCGCGCGCCTGAAGGCGAGCGGCTACAAAATGTCCTGCAGTCGCCGCTGCTGGCCCGCGTCCGTCGTTCACGCTTCGCTCCCGCTCTAGTCCGGCCGCCGTGGATGGCGATCCCCTTGTGGCGGGGCGCGCGCATCGCGAGGCTACCCTTGCCGGCGAAAACAATGCTATAGGAAACCGGTGTCATCTTCAATTCGCCTTTCAACGGTCTGGCTGCAAACGATCGATCGGCAGGCCATCGCGGCGTTAACGACACAAGGTGCAGGGCAGAAGCTCGCAGGGAGGCAGGGTCAATGAACCGTTTGAAATTGCTGGGAATTTTGTCCGCCATCGCGCTATGCCTGATCGCGCCGCAGCCCTCGGGACCTGCGTTTGCGCAGCCGTCCCCCACCTCTGACTTATCGACAGCCTTTCCGGGCGCGCAGGGATGGGCTGCCTCCACGCCCGCAGGACGCGGCGGGCAGATCCTGCGCGTCACGTCGCTTGCGGGCTCGGGGCCTGGCTCCCTTCGCGCGGCGATCGAGACCAAGGGACCGCGCATCATCGTGTTCGAGGTCGGCGGCGTCATCGACCTGGGCCGCGAAACCCTGCGTGTGCGCGAGCCGTTTCTCACCATTGCGGGCCAGACTGCGCCCTCGCCTGGCATCACGCTCATTCGCGGCGGCATGGACATCGCAACCCATGACGTCATCATCCGCCACCTGCGCATACGTCCAGGTGAAGCGGGCGCATCTAAATCGAGTGGCTGGGAAGAAGATGGAATCTCGACTGTTTCCGCGCGCAACATCATCGTCGATCATTGCTCCATCACGTGGGCGACGGACGAAAATCTCTCCGCGTCCGGCCCGCGCTTTACGGGCGCAACGCCCGATGAGTGGCGCGCAGGCACCTCGCATCGCATCACTTTCAGCAACAATCTTCTCGCCGAAGGGCTAGCGCATTCGACACACGCGAAGTTCGAGCATTCAAAGGGTTCGCTGATCCACGACAATGTCAGCGCAATCTTGATCGTCGGCAATCTCTATGCCCACAACGTCGAGCGCAGCCCCATGTTCAAGGGCGGCGTGCGTGGCGTGATCGCCAACAACCTCATCTACAATCCGGGTCAGCGCGCGATCCACTACAACCTCATGGCCGAGGAGTGGGGCGACAAGCCGTTTGAGACCGGTCAGATGGCCGTGGTCGGCAATGTTTTGCGGGCGGGTCCGTCGACGCCACGCGACCTCGCCTTCTTCATGCTTGGCGGCTACGGCGACGTGCTCTTGCACATGCGCGACAATATCGCCGTCGACACGATTGGCGCGCCGTTGCCGATGCTGGGACGATACACCACGGCGCCGGCGCGCATTATCG
>Ga0247843_1006961_pt1 | contig 14304 bp, 7 predicted proteins | sample LaCruzMarch2017__FD_192420 | JGI IMG/M metagenome (GOLD analysis project Ga0247843, IMG submission 192420) | Freshwater microbial communities from meromictic Lake La Cruz, Castile-La Mancha, Spain - LaCruzMarch2017_8m | ecosystem: Environmental > Aquatic > Freshwater > Lake | place: Spain...
GTTGCTCGGATAATATATTTTTAATCCCGGAACATGGTAAAACCAGGATTCGGTGCTCTGACTGTGAAATGGTCCCGCTTGCACTCCTGCTCCTGTTGGCATTCTAATGACACAATCTGCAATTTGTCCCCACCGATAATGGCTTTTTGCTAAATTATTGACAATTTGATTAAATCCACAGGTCACAAAATCAGAAAATTGCATTTCTACAATTGATTTTTGATTTTTTATTGATAATCCATAAGCAGCACCCAAAATACTACTTTCTGTAATTGGCGTATTTCTAACTCTGTGATTGCCATATTTCGTGGATAGACCTTCTGTTGCCTTGAAAGCTCCACCGTATTCTGCAATATCTTGTCCCATAATGACCAAATCGGGGAATTTTTCCAATGCCAAATCAAGGGCATTTTTAATGGAATCAATCACCCGCATTTCTGTGTTTTCTTTTTGGGGGATGGTAATCGGTGTTTGATTTAAAGCATAAATATCAGCCAATTCATAATTGGAATTGGCGATTATTTCTGGTTCATTGAATACCGATTCTATACCTTCATTGAGGTCTTTCAATAATTCTTTGCGCCATGAAGCAATGTTTTCATCGCTGATAATATTTTCATTTTTCAGCCATGATTCAAATTGAATTAATGGGTCTTTTTTTGACCATTCTTCAAATAGGTGAGGGGGGACGTATTTTGTGCCAGAAGCTTCTTCATGTCCTCTCATTCTAAATGTGAGCGCTTCCAATATCACTGGCCGTGGTTTCAATCGCATGGATTCCGCCAATTCTTTTACGGCATGATACACTTCTAAAATGTTGTTTCCATCTATTTGAATTGCTTCTATTCCATATCCTATTCCTTTGTCAATGAATTGTTTACATCTAAATTGCTCATTGCTGGGTGTGGATAATCCATAACCGTTGTTTTCAATTAGAAAAATAACTGGCAAATCCCAAACGGCGGCAACATTTAGGGCTTCGTGAAAATCACCCTCGCTGGCTCCACCATCCCCACTAAAACAAAGAGTTACCTTTTTACGCTGATTTATTTTATCAGACAAGGCTATTCCGTTGGCTACTCCAAGCATTGCACCGAGATGACTTATCATTCCAACAATGTGGTGCTCATTGGTTCCAAAATGAAAACTGCGTTCTCTGCCTTTTGAAAATCCGGAGAATTTGCCCTGCCATTGGGCGAATAATTTTCGATTTGGAATGTTTCGTGAGGTGAAAACCCCTAAATTTCTGTGCAATGGCAAAATGTATTCATCGGGCAGTAACGCTTTGGTTACCCCAACCGATATGGCTTCTTGTCCAATTCCACTAAACCATTTGCCAATTTTACCTTGTCGCAATAATATGAGCATCCTTTCTTCAATGATTCTCGGAGTTAAAATTCCGATATACAAATCAATGAGTTCTTTGTCGGAAAGATTTTTGCGGTTAAAGTGGAGTTGCATGTTTGAATCGTAGAAAACAAAATTAAGTGCTATATTGTATAAAATACCCCTTACATTTCTATTTAATGCATCCAAAAGCAAAAAAATGTCAATATTTGAGTAACAAGATTTTGTGTGCCTAGGATTTTTTAAGCCAAATTGCGGCTGTCATGATTTTCAGACAGAATGCTTCTCGACAACAAAGCAAGACTATCCATTTTGTGTATTTAATTCGAGGGAATCGCCATTTCAAAATATCATCTGTTGGCGTCGCTATTTTTTTTAAAATAATTTGTAATCATTTTTCAAAATGAAGCGATTCCAATCTAAAATAACAAAATTGTACTTAGAAAAGTACACTGAAACTTCTTTAGTTGCAGCAAACAATTCGCTGTTGTAATATTGAGCCTTCAGTGGTGAAATCAAAAACAGCACAGTTAAAGCCAATAAAGATGCCATTTTGGGAGTTTTTGAATTCGAATTTTATTCATGGATGCAAATTTTAATTATTTTTTGCAACCTTTTGCTTTTTGTGCGTCATAATATCGAAACTACTTGTTAACACATGACGAAATCATAGCAGGGTGCATTAAAAACGATCGAAAAGCTCAAAAAGCACTTTTCGAAAAGTTTGCCCCGAAAATGTTTGGTTATTCTTTAAGATACGCTGAAAGCAAAGACGATGCCCAAGATGTTCTGCAAGAAGGTTTCATAAAGGTCTTTGAAAAAATCAATACATTGAAGGATGTATCGCAGTTAGAAGGATGGATGACGCGCATATTTATAAATATTGCCTTGTCGAAATTCAGAAAAAAGCGCTCCGGACCAGAGTTTGTAGATGTAAATCAAGCAGATTTAACACCAGATTCTCCCGAAGAAGAAAATACACTTTCAACGTTGTCTCAGTCTCAAGTAATGGATATGATGGCGAAGTTGCCCGAAAATTATCGGGTTATTCTTAACCTTTATGCCATCGATGGATTGTCTCACAAAGAAATTTGCGAATTACTCAATGTTACCGAGTCAAATTCTAAAAGTATTCTTAGTAGAGCAAGAAAAATGATGAGAGACATGATTAATCAAATACCACCACAGAATTAAAAAAACAAACACTGGAAAACAGGAACAACCATATCGATCAACAATTAAAGGATAAGTTTTCGGACTTTAATCCTCAGTTGCCCGCTTTTGCTTGGGACAATATCGAGACTTCCTTAGACCAGAAAAACAATACTAAGAAGTGGTTTTTATATGCTGCCGCTGCGTCGTTACTGTTAATTGGAGGTACTACTTTTTGGATGATGCAAAATTCAAATAACACCCCCTCTAACTCAAACAATGTAGCAAAAGCTTTAAATTCAACTTCTAACAATAACAATCTGAATGAAAGAAATATTTCTGCAAAAACAGAGAAAACTTCACCTCAAACAGATAGCCGTTTTGTAGAATTGAATGGGTCAGATTTTAAGGCCAATGTGAATAGTCCAAAATTGGATCCTTCACAGAATAATGCCGGAATTTCATCTTCAATTCTGAACAATTCTACTTCCTTGATTCTTAGCAAACGCGAGAATAAAGTAGAAGATACCCAAGTCCCTCAACAAATGGAACTTATTGAAAGCGGATCATCCAATTTTGATTATGGTTTCCTTGCTGGGGAATTGAAAAATACGCCGTCATCGTTCGGAGATTTTTTACAGTTGCACGTATCTGCCCTACATCCTCAAAAGCCATTACAGCACCGGTTGTCAAGCTGGGCTTTTGAGGTTGGGTACGATCAAAATCAAACAGCTGTCAATTATCAAATCGCTTCCGAGCGCAACTTATATGTTCACAAAAATTATTTAAATTACATTAAAAATGGGGAGTTCGCTCTTTCTGCACCCCAATTTCATACCGCTTTAAGATATCAATTATCACCTCGATTCGTGGTTTCTGTGGGACTTGGTTTTGCACAAACAAGGACATCACAGAATTTTAAATTCCGCGATAGCATTCCAGTAAGCATTGCCCAGGGAAATGAAGCCGATGGGTATGGGAATTATCCAATTTTTGGATACAGTCACTTAGGACAAGCAATCGATTATACCGGAATTTCTACCATTAACATGATTTCCGTGCCAGTAAGTTTAATTCATGAATACCCTTTGTCTAGACGTTGGGCTTTAACGACCGAACTTTCTGCACGATACAATTATATTTCTGCGGCAATGGGTAAAACATTAAACTATCACGACTTAACGTTATTGTCTCTTTCAGACAACGTTTATCGAAATTCTGTTTGGTCTGGTCGTATTGGTATGGGGGTACAAAGAAGGTTAACTACGAAACAAACTTTAGGGTTAAGGTTAAATACACAAGGCGCATTCACTCCATTAAACAAATCCAATGCATCTGTCGATAACAGAGGCTGGTCTGTTGGATTGTCTGCGTTTTATTTTTGGAAACTTTATTAAAAAATGGGCATGAAACAAATCTCAAACAAATATCGTAAATTGCAAGGAGTGAAGGCTTTCCTCTTTTTGGCGATGTTATGTGGTTTGACAGTTCAAGCCAATGCCCAGGTTTTACAACCGTTGGGAACAGGTCTGCCTTCTAGTGTAGTCGCTTCTTATGCTACCGCAACAGAATATTACGCTCTTTTTGAAGATAAACAATCCCCACAACCTAATGATTATACTTTGGGAATTTGGGATGGAGTTTATTGGAAGTATTTGCCCGGTTTGTTTACTCCGCAACCTATTTTACCAACTCAAGGGACTTATAATTTTCATTCCATTGCTGTATTTAAAGGGGAAATTTATGTTGGTGCTTACCTTGCAAATGCATCTCAAGATGCTGAAGTTCCAGTGACTAATCTTTACAAATGGAATAAATCCAGCCATGTTTGGGATCCTGAAATTGGTGTTGTAGATACCCGAAATGACGGTATTGTTACCATGACAGTTTTTGATGGTCGTTTAATTGTGGCCGGTAAATTCAAGTCAACCGTTAATGGTAATTCAGTTCAAAATATTGCAGCCTATGATGGAACAAGTTGGAATTACTTGGGTACCAGTGACATCGATCAAGGGGCGGATGGAATTATTCGGTCGCTTACTGTTATTGGAAACAGACTATATATAGCAGGGGATTTTCAAAATTTTGCGGGTTCGGCCACAGGAAATATTGCATATTTTACAGCAGCCAACGGTGGTTGGGGTGGTATCGGTAGTCCATTTAAAGGGGTGGTGAATGAATTGGCCTATTACAACGGTCAAATTGCCGCTATCGGACAAGATAGCTTGGGTAATTATGAAGTAAGAACATTTAAAAGCAATTGGTCTAAGCCAATCAGTTTTGATTCTTTCTCGGTCGCTAAAGTGAAAACCATGGCTGGAACCTCAGACTTTCTGTTGTTGGGTGGTGAATTCGTGAAAAACGGAAATGGATCCTCCTTGTTAACATACAACGATGTGAGTTTGTCTTTTACAGGAAATAGATTACAAGGTGATTTTAATCTTGGTCAAAGAGGTGAAAGCGCTTTTGTTTGGGGGGATTTTATAGAGCTAAACACTGGAATTCAATATTTTTCAATCATTGAAGCCACTGCAGGGAATTTATTTGGTGATTTGTTTTATGACATCAATGGTGATTGCCAAAAAGGTGAAAATGAATATGGAATTCCAAATGGGATAATTAGAGTATTAAACAAAGACAATAATACTGCCCGCTTTGTAGTAACCGATAATAAAGGCCATTTTTCAATTAGCTTGCCTGAAGGAGATTATAGTTTACAGCATACCCCAGAAAGACACATGCAAAATATTTGTGCCGGAAACTACGCAACTAGAATTCGTAATGGCAAATATTCTTCTGTGAGTTTAGGTGAATATATGACACCCACCATTAAAGATTTAGAAGTACAGTTGTTTCCTGTGTATCCGAGCGAATTAAAAGCCGGTGACACCATAAAGACGGTTTTGATTGTTAAAAATCATGGCGCTTCTAAATTGTCAGGTACCACTATACACGTAGTTCATAATTCTAGACTTACAAATTTCCATAGTTACCCAGCTGCGGATAATATTGAAAACAATGATGCTACATTCGCTTTAGTAGATATGGAGCCATTTGAAACCAAAAGCATAGAATTGCTTTACCGCATTCCAGAAGATGCTTCGGTGGTTGATTTTTATCCATTAACGGTAAAAACCGGATCATTATTTACCCAAACAGATGCTTTTCAAACCGACAATCTTGATACATTAAAATTATCTATCGGTAAGAGGGGCAATGCCAATGGTGCTGTTGAAAAGAGTTCAGATGTAGGTCTTCAAGTTGATTATAGGAGCAAGAGTTTATTATACACCGTGAACTTTAAAAACATTGGCAGCCAAACAGTAAATAAGGCGGTAATGATTGATACTCTTTCTAATGTATTGCCAATGCAACGTGTAATACTGAAATCCTTTTATCCTACAAACGCCACCTACAGCATTCAACAAGGACGGATTTTGGTTGTTAATTTTAATCCAGCAAACCTAAAATCAGCGGAAGCCAGTCCTTTGGAATCAAATGGATGGGTGCAATATCAAATTGATTTGTATGAAACATTGCCACACGATACCAAAGTAGACAATTTGGCTATGGTGGATTTTGATTCAGAATGGAGAGGATACTCAGAGAATTGTCAGGTTACCATGGTGAATCCATCAATTTCAGTAAGAAAATTATCGAAATCTTCGTTGGTGATATTCCCTAATCCCTCGTCTCAGAACATTCAAGTTAATTGGTTAAATTCAGAGAACAACACAGCATGGATAATTTCTAATATTATGGGTGCTGAAGTAAAAATGGGTTACATAGATATAACCAATCCAATTGTTTCCGTTAAGGATTTAGAAGAAGGAATTTATTTCCTTAAAACAAACACTACGGTTACCAAAATTCAGGTTTTACGTTAAAAATAGAATTTCTCTACGAATTGAAATAGATTGAACTCAGGTTTGTCAAGTTCTTGATCTATTTGTTTTTCAATATCCGAGAGTAGAATTTCCTTCATTTTATGCTGTTGAATAAGCTTAAAGGCTTTTTCTGCGAGTAAATGAACTTTGCGGTCTTTCTGTAAATTAAAGTTGTGATGCTTTTGAATTTGATCTGAAAGTTCTTGAACTCCTTCTTTGGCAAGGGCATTGGTAAGTACAACCGCACATTCCCAATTTTTGGTGGCACGTGAATGGGCCAATTTTCTAAGATGGGATGCAAAAGTATCTGCACCATCCCTGTCTGATTTATTCACGACAAAAATATCGGCAATTTCCATAACGCCACTTTTTAGGGTTTGGATTTCATCTCCACTTTCTGGTACTGATACCACAATAGTAGTGTCGGCAACGCCTGCAATTTCTACTTCACTCTGGCCAACGCCAACTGTTTCAATCACTATTTTATCAAATTTGCTTTGTTTTAAAACCTCAATTATTTCAATGATACTGCCACTTAGTCCACCCAATGAGCCTCTGGAAGAAACACTTCGTATGTACACGTTTGGTTTTAGAAATAAGGATTGCATGCGCAAGCGATCCCCCAACAAAGAACCAAAATTAAATACACTTGACGGGTCAACGGCAACTATCGCGATACGCTGGTTTTCGTCACTCCATAAATTCACCAACGCATTTACAAGGCTACTTTTACCAGCACCTGGAGGACCTGTAATACCGATTACGGTAGAATCACCATTTAGTGTTTTCAGTAAATTCAGTGCCAACGGATGCCTATTTTCAACCCAACTAATGGCCCGAGCAATGGATCTTTCATCTCCTTGTGCTAGTGTAATTGCGTTGGGTTCAATCATGGCTCAAAGATATTCATTTCGTGAATAAGGCGTATCGCTTAATTTCATGGTTTTGCCTTTTTCCAAAAGAAGTTCTCCTGCTTTTGCAATCATCGCGGCATTATCTGTGCAATATTCAAATTTTGGGATGTAAACAGGTACATCAAATTTTTGACCCAGTTCCATGACTGAATTTCTCAGCAACGCATTCGCAGAAACTCCTCCTACAATACCAATGGAATTGGGTTTAAATTGTATGATGGCAGAATTAAAACGTTTTAAAAGCATATCAATAAGCGATTGCTGATAGGATGCGCAAATTGAATCTAAATTTTCTTCAATAAATGCAGAATTTTCTTTGCTTTCTTTTCGCAAAAAATACAACAACGAAGTTTTAATTCCCGAAAAACTAAAGTCATGGTTGCTGGTTTGACTGTCAGGGAATTTGAATCTTTTGGGATCACCTGTTGTGGATATTTTGGCAATTTGTGGACCTCCTGGATAACCCAATCCCAAAATTTTACCTGCTTTGTCAAAAGCTTCACCCACCGCGTCATCAATGGTCTCGCCAATGACAGTAAAATCCAATTCGTTTTTTAAAAAAATCAATTGAGTATGTCCTCCACTTACCAACAAACACAACAATGGAAATTGAACGGAATTTTCTAAATACAAAGCCGCAACATGCGCTTGTAAATGATTAACTCCTAGCAGCGGTATTCCTAAAGACATACTCAGTCCTTTGGCCACATTGACACCTACAATTAACGAGCCCATTAAGCCCGGACCTTGTGTCACAGCAATGGCATCTAAATGTTGGAGTGTCGTATTTGATTGAGCCAGAGCTTCGGAAATTACTGGAATTATATTGCTTTGATGGGCTCTTGAAGCCAATTCTGGAACAACGCCACCATATTTTCGATGAATGTCTTGGGTATTGGTAACATTGGACTGAATTTTGCCGTTAACAAGTATAGCTGCCGCTGTATCATCGCAACTACTTTCTATGCCCAATATAGTGGAAGATAATGGCATCGGTGGATTGAGTCCTTTTTTGAAACATTAACTTTGAATGCCTTGAGAACCCGAGCCTCAAAATTACGAAAGATCATTCTTAGAACATTGCTATTGCTGGTATTTATTTCTAGCATTGTGGCTGTTCTTACTCGTAACAGAGTTGTTCAAACACGTCTTGCCCAGTATTTTGCCAATGAACTGTCACTAAAATTGGGAACCAAAGTCTCAATTCAAGGTGTAGAAATTGATTTTTTGAGAAATTTTCATTTTGAGCATCTTTTGGTTTTAGACAAACATAACGACACCATTTTATATACTCGAACCTTGGATTTTCGTATACCAAGCATTGAAATCCGAAAGCATGTTGTTAACATTCACAATATGGATTTTTTTAAATTGAAAATCAAAATGGGACAGTATGCCGGCGAAACTAAATTAAACTATGAGTTTATTGAAGAATATTTTGGACAAGATACTTCAACTTCAACGGGTGCCCCATGGGAAATTAAAATAAAAAACGTATCGCTTTTTCATAGTTCGTACACGTTTTTTTACGGTAACAATGCAAACAAAAACTCTAGAGCAGGGGAGTTTAATCCTGATTATATTCGATACAATCAGATAAATGCGACCATTCCATCAGTCAATGTTCTAAAAGATGGTACCATTAATTTTGATGTAAAGCATTTACAGACCATTGAACGAAGTGCTTGCAATATTCATCATTTAAGTGCCAATGGGATTCTAAAAAATAGAAAGTTAGAATTCAAGAATATGAAACTTCAAACCGGCGAATCGGATATTAATGCCTATTTTTCAATGGATTGGAGTAGTCGGAACTTTAAATTAGATTATTTCCATCGCGCAATCTTTGAGTTTAATGTTCTAAATTCTAAAATTAGGTTATATGACTTTGCTTCTTTTAGTCCTTTGTTTAAAGATCATTCAATATCCTTGAATGTGACTGCAAAATTAAAGGGCCCATTGGCGAAGTTAAAGTCCAATAATTTCATGGTAACTACTTCAAATGGTTCTATTTTGGAAGCCAACTATATTCTAGCAGGTATCCCGAATGTAAGTAATATCGTTAACACGATGGATTTTAAACGTGCAGAAATCAATCAAGCGGATGTAGCGCAATTGTTCAAAGTTGAATCTTGGAATGAATATCTTAAACCGTTTGGCAATGCACTGCTTTTTGGTAAACTAACTGTTCCCCTGGGGGATTTGAATTTTGATGGACTTATAACCACAGATTGTGGGGCTTTTGATGGATATTCCTATATAAATTACTCTGATGTCGAAAACCATTTGAATTATGAATTTGACGGCAGATTAATTGGTTTCGAACCGAATAAAATTAGCCCGAGCCTCAATCAATTTGGACAAATTAATGCGACAGTTTATGCGATTGGAGAGAATTTTGATGAAAAGGCCAATTCAGAATTTGAATTATTATTTGAAAAAGTTAACATAAAAAATAAATCAGTTTCAAATTTTGCCTTGAATGGAGCATTAAACAAAGGGGAATTGAATGCCATGCTCAAATCGGATGATACAGCATTTGCGCTAAATGCAGATATTCATTCCTCAAATATTTTCACAAATAGCATCAGCACTTCAATCCAAACAGAAATTAAGAAAATCGATATTTATGCATTGGGGCTTGATACGCTTCCTTTTGATTTTAGTGGTATTGCCAATATAAATTTGAAAGGGCAGGATTTGGATAAACTAACGGGGGATGTGCAATTATCTAATTTTCGCATTCATCGTAACAAGGATGAGTTTTCATTAAAAAACCAATCTATTCAAAGGGTTTCGACCGAAAGTCTTGTTTTTAAGGGGGATTGGATAGATGGATCTGTATTAGGGCCCTTGGAATTTACCAAATCTATTGATTGGGTCCAACATTTTTTACACGGCGTTGCTCCAGACAAATTCCAAGATGCCAATTCTAAATTTAAAGATTCTGTTTATGTGGATGTCTATATTCCGCAAACGGCTTGGATTGGCGCATTTTTTATGCCAGGTCTACATTTAAGTCCTGTGGCAATTCAAGGCAATTATTTTGCAAGAAAGAATGTTTGTAATTTGCGCATTGGACCTTTCTCTGTTGAATATGGGCTGTTTTACATGGAAAAAACGCGAATTTCTTTGATAAAACCTCTAAGTTCATCCCCCCTAAAAGCAAAAATTACATCGCCCTATATTTTAGCACAAAATACACTTTATGACACACTCGGCATTTCAGGTGAAATTGTCAACGGAATGTATAATTTGTCTGTGGCTATTTCTGAGAAAAGTAAGCGATATGCCTTGAATTTAAATGGCAAAGGTCAGTTGAAGGAGGATTTATCCAACTTTAAGTTCGATAACACCGTATTACAACTTTTAGGGAATAAATGGGTTTTAGATAAAAATGCGAGAATTGATTTCAAAAATTATGGTACCGAAGTCCATGATTTTTTCATGGCAGATAAAGATCACTTTATTGAGTTAGATGGCATTATAAGTGAGAGATCGGCAGACACCTTGCACCTAGATTTTGGCAACATTACACCAATGGTGCTTATTCCATTTTTTGCTGAACACACTTTCGATAGTTTAACATTTGCAGCGAATGGAAGGGTTAGCTTTAATGGTTTATTGGGCCGAACTCAATATTTGGGAGAGTTGGGAATCAATCGAATTCGTTATTTCAACTTTGATTATGGCAATCTTTCTGTATCGGCGGATGGAACTCCAAAAAAGGGCGTTATTCAATTGTCATCCATTTTTCGTGGTGGACCGTTAAACAAAACAAAATTTACTGGACTTGTACAATTTAAGAACAACAATGATCCGGAAATTGATATTTTGGGCGAGATACCACAGAAAACAACCATCAATATAATTCAACCTTTTTTGAGAGATGTTGTAACCTTTAAATCTGGAACTCTGGGTGGAAATTTACGTATTTCTGGAAAATCAACCGACCCAAAGGTTGTAGGTTTGCTTTCTACCTCAAATGTTCAGCTGGGTTTAGATTATCTTGGAACAATTTTTTCATTGGCAGGGAATTTTAAAATTACCGAAACCGGATTGTATACCATGCGTCCAATAAAGTTTTATGATGAAACCAAATCAAATTTTGGTTGGATGAATTTGGCTTTAACGCACGATAAATTCAAGGATTTTGCATTGGATTTGAAATTGGATAGTTTGAGAAACATGAAAGTCTTGCAAACCACTGAAAGCATGAATGATTTGTTTTATGGAACGGCCTATGCTGATGGTAAATGTAGGATTTTTGGTTTGTTTTCAGAAATTGATATGGATATAAGTTTAACAACTAGAAAACGCACCAAGTTGTTTATTCAGTATCCAACTTCTACAAACAATACTTTGTCGGGTTCGGTGGTTTTTGTAAAAAGAGAAATTGATATTGCGAAAGAACCAAAAGAAAAAAAGGTAGTGCAAAATGATGCTTTGGGTAAAATTACCTTGAATATTCGAGCTACACCAGATGCCGAAGTGCAATTTGTAATCGACAAAAAATTGGGCGATATCATTAAAGGTTTTGGGGAAGGCGATTTGAAAATGATTTACGATCGAGATGAGAAATTTTATTTGTACGGAAAATACACCATACAATCTGGTGAATATGCCTTTTCTCTTCCTGGAATTAATTTATTAAAAAAGATTAGCCTTAACAAAGGGGGCTATATTTTGTGGGATGGAGATGCGCTTAATGGCGCAGTAGACATTTCTGGAAGTTTTGAAAAGAAAATTTCTCCCTCTACACTTATGATTTCCACCGGAAATACGGGTGCTTCATATCCTAAAACTAAAATTGTGAGCACGCTTAATTTAAAGGGAAATTTATTTGGACCACAAATCACGTTCGATATTGAAGCCCCAGATTTGGCATCTACAACAGGTGCTTCCTCTTCTGAAGTAAACTCTGTTATTCAGCGAATTCGTGCCAACAAAGATGAAACGATGAGGCAATCTGTTGCCTTGTTGTTGTTTGGAAATTTCCTTCCGCCTTCGTTTTCGGGTGCTTCTGCGCCATCTTCTACTTCGTTTAGTAGTGCTGGTTTTGCTGGAAACAGTGTTTCGACCATCGCAAGTTCCGTGGTAAATGACCTATTTACGAAATATGGAATCCCCACTCGAATTCAAGTAAATATTGATGATGTGCGCAACACAACTGGCAACAGCAACACCCAATTATTTGTGAATAGCGAGTGGTTTTTATCCGATAGACTTCGTTTGGATTTAAATTATGATCCTACGGTTGCTGTTTTGGTTAACAGCGTTGCCGTTCCCATTAACTTTAATTTAGAATATAAAACCAGCGATGAAAACTGGCGGTTGAAAGCATTCTCCCGTTCCAATAATTTAATTCTTCAACAAAACAATACCACAACAACAAACGGCGTTTCGGGCAATACTTTGGGTACGGGAATTCTATACCGTCGAGAGTTTGATACGTTCAAACGAAAAAAAGATAAGAAACCTGAGATTAAGTAATTATTTCTTGGGGGGATGTTAATTTTGCGATAAATAAAGATGCGTATAAATATACCAGTTTTTGAATCCTTTAGAATGTCGTTTAATGCACTTCGTCAAAATCGTTTGCGAAGCCTTCTTTCGGTTTTAGGTATTACAATCGGGATATTTTGTATCGTTTCTGTTTATGCTTTGGTGCACTCATTAGAAAGAAGTTTAAATAACCAATTCTCAAAATTTGGAGCCGATGTCTTGTTTGTGCAAAAATGGCCTTGGGATGATTTTGGAAACAATTACCCCTGGTGGAAATTTTTGAAACGTCCAATCACCAAACCTGAAGAAGCAGATTTTTTAGAAGGAAGAATGCCAAAGGACAAGGTTACCGCCATTGCTTACACTTTTAGTTCTAATCTTAATTTGAAATTTAAAGAAACAGCTCTTCAAAATATTTCAATAAAATGTATCTCTCATGACTTTTCAATCATTCAAGATGTTGACATTGTCGATGGTCGTTATTTTACTCCCGAAGAAAGTAGAAATGGCAGAGGCGTCGTTATAATTGGTGGAAATATTGCCGAACAACTGTTTAAAGGAGACGATCCCATTGGTAAAGAAATTAGAGTCGGAAGCGCTTTAGCCAAAGTTGTAGGCGTATGTGCCAAACAAGGAAGCAGTATGATTGGCAATAGCTCAGACGACATTGTCTATGCGCCATCAAAATGGGGCATCGCATTTATGTCCTATCGTTTTAGTGAAGACGCGCAAGTGATGGTTAAAGCAAAACAAGACGTTTCCTTAGAGGATTTGAGAATAGACGTAGCAAGGTTAATGCGCCAATACCGAAGATTGAAACCGGGAGAAGAAGAGAATTTTGCAGTGAATAAAATGTCCATGATTACCGATGCCATTTCAAGTTTGTTTAAGCAAATACGGCTTATTGGAATCATTATTGGCGGTTTTGCTATGGTAGTTGGTTGTTTTGGAGTGGCCAATATCATGTTTGTTTCTGTTAAAGAGCGTACGCGTGAAATCGGGATTCAAAAAGCTTTGGGTGCAAAAAATTGGTTCATTAGCTCACAGTTTCTTTTAGAAAGCGTTTGGTTAAGTATCGCTGGGGGTGGAATTGGACTTTTAATTGTAGCTGGAGTTATGGCGTTGTTAGACGTTATTGCCAAACAAAGCATGGGTTCTGATATTCAATTGTCCCTTATGTTTGATGATGCCATGCTTGGAGTTGTAACATCTGTGGTGGTTGGTTTGGTGGCCGGGTTTTTACCCGCTAGATCTGCGGCCAATCTTAATCCTGTTGAAGCCATGAGGTCAAATTAATAAAAATTGCAAAAATGAAGTTGAGTATATTGAAAAAATTGTTTATTGGGTTTATCTTTGGGAATTTCTGCTCTTTAGTAGGGCAAACAGACTCGTCGGTACGGAATAAAAAAGACACTCTTTCAGAGAAAATACAAGCGGTTGAAATTAATGTAAATCGGAATTTGATTGAAAATCAAGCCGATAAATTGGTTTACAATGCA
>Ga0247843_1006966_pt1 | contig 14295 bp, 7 predicted proteins | sample LaCruzMarch2017__FD_192420 | JGI IMG/M metagenome (GOLD analysis project Ga0247843, IMG submission 192420) | Freshwater microbial communities from meromictic Lake La Cruz, Castile-La Mancha, Spain - LaCruzMarch2017_8m | ecosystem: Environmental > Aquatic > Freshwater > Lake | place: Spain...
CCCGCCCAGATCGCCGGCCAACGGGGTTGGGGGCATGCCCCCAACCCCGTTGCCATCCCATCAACCATCAGACATCAACGCAGAGGACTCTCCGTCTGAGTGGATACATTCAGGGGAGCACGTCACGGGCTTTGGATCTTCAGAGTCGCACCGATGATTTCGCGTGCCAAACCCTTTCCCGAGCTCGTGCGAGTCTTGGTTCTCAAAAGACGGGTGAATGCCTGACGAAGCGCGTCATCAAGCGTGTCGGCACTGATGAACATTCGCTCCGATTCGCTAACCGCAAAGCGCGATCAACCTAGCGGTGAATACCACTACTGACCAAGGTTTCGTTCCGGGTGTCTACCGCCACGGGGTGTCATAGCCGAACTTCCAGCGGGGAGCGCCCCAGGTGGTTGGCCTTGCTCATAGGCACCAAGCTTGGGGGTCAGCGACGAACTTTGTGTTCGGGTACCCTTTGCCAGGCAGTCAGCCTGAGGAAAGCCCTCAAGCCTCCATCCGAACAAACGATTTAATTTCAATGCTATAAGGCTTGAGGGTTAAATCGTCATACCCCCAAGCTCTGGAGACTTGCGCGCCTCCGGAGAGCGATTTCCGGGGTCGTTGCGTTCTCCAACCCTCAAGCCGTCGCGGCAAAACCCCGGGAAACCTACGGTTCACGGCGTTATAGACGCATGGGAAATGTGAGGTTGGAAAACCGACTGGAGCGGGCGAAGGGATTCGAACCCTCGACCCCAACCTTGGCAAGGTTGTGCTCTACCCCTGAGCTACGCCCGCGTCGCCACGCTCAATATCATCGTGTTCCCAGAATGCAAGCAGGCCGCCTCCACAAAGCGATCGCCGTGCGCGAATCAGGGGGGAGGGCGGCGCACGGGGCGTGCCACGTCATGCACCTAGTCCGCACCACCAGGGCGCACAGCCGTCCCAACCGCCCGCCGTCCCGACCGGGCGGGCACGGCACCACCAACCGGCGCCGACACGCCGGCCGCTCGTGGTCCACCGCGGGGTGAGCCAGCCGATACCCGCCTCCCTCGCTTCCACCTCGGGCAAACCGAATCACGATCAGATCGACGGCACCAAGTGTTCCCGGAGGTGTCCGCGCTCCTGTCCGGCAGAGCGCAGTGGGCGTTGCGCGTCTGCTCGAAGCTGCACCCCCAGTCCGCCCCCCGATCGTGAGGCCCAGCGCTCGGCGCCAATGCCGGCCGCATTGCCGCGGGCCCCGGCCAAGATCATCTTGGTCACAGCCCTCGTCGCCATTGACGCCGGGTGCGTCGCGCGCGTCTTGAAGCGTCCCTGTGGCCCCTGTTCTGGAACACACCATGCAGCGCACCCTCCTCGGGATGCTCACCCCATCCTCCAATACGGTGCTGGAGCCCTACACCGCCGCAATTTTGGCCGGGCTGCTGCCCGCGGTCACGGCACATTTCCAGCGCTTCCGCGTCACCCGGATCGGGTTGAGTGACGATGCCCTGGCGCAGTTCGATCCCGCTGCCCTGCTGGAAGCGGCCCGGCTGCTGGCCGATGCGCGCGTGGATGCCATTGCCTGGAACGGCACCTCGGCCGGTTGGCTCGGCTTCGAGGCGGACCGGCGGCTCTGCGCGGCCATCACCGCGGCTACCGGCATCGCCGCCACGACAAGCGTGCTGGCGATCAACGATGCCCTGGTGGCGCTCGGTGCCCGCCGCATTGGCCTGGTCACCCCCTACACGCCGGACGTGCAGGCGCGAATCGTGGCGAATTACTGCGGGGCTGGCTTCGAGGTCGCGTCGGAGACGCATCTGGATGAGGCTGACAATTTCTCCTTCTCCGACTTCGATGAGGAGATCATCGCCCGCGACATGCGCGCCGCCGCGGCCGCCCGCCCCGACGCCCTCGTGATCCTGTGCACGAATCTGCGCGGCGCGCCGACCGTGGCGCGGATGGAGCGCGAGCTTGGCATCCCCGTTCTCGACAGTGTGGCCGTCACGGTCTGGAAGACCCTGCACATGACCGGGGTGGATCCGTCGCTGATCCGGGGCTGGGGCGCGCTGTTCCAATCGAAGGTTGCGCGCTGACGGGCAGCCCGCCCGAGCCCACGGACGAGGCCTGGTACTGCGGCCACCATGCGTGGCCGGCCCGGTTTCGCCCCGGCCGGGTCGCCATCCGGCTGACCTGAAGGCCACCCCTGTGGCGTGACGCCGCAGAACCAAGCTAGGCTTCGCCGTCGGGAAGGATCGACCAGATGTTCGCGCCGCTGCGCAACCCGATCTATCGGCATCTTTTCGTGGCCCAGCTTTTGTCGCTGCTCGGAACTGGGCTGGCAACCGTGGCGCTCGGGCTGCTGGCCTTCGAGCTGGCCGGCGCGGATGCCGGCGTGGTGCTGGGCACGGCGCTGGCGATCAAGATGATCTGTTATGTCGGCGTCGCGCCCGTGGCCACCGCCTTCGTGCATCTGATTCCGCGCCGGCGGCTCCTGGTGCTGCTGGACCTGGTGCGGGGGGCGGTGGTGCTCATGCTGCCCTTCGTCACCGAGATCTGGCAGATTTATGTGCTGATCGCGTTGCTGCAGACCGGCTCGGCCGCCTTCACGCCAAGCTTCCAGGCCACCATCCCCGACGTGTTGCCGGACGAGGCGGACTACACGCGCGCCCTGTCGCTCGCGCGGCTCGCCTATGACCTTGAGAGCCTGGCGAGCCCCATGCTCGCCGCTGCGCTGCTGGGCGTGATGGGCTTCTCCTGGCTGTTCGCCGGCACGGTGCTGGGTTTCCTGGCCTCGGCCGCGTTGGTCGCGCGCGTGGTTCTGCCCTCGCCGAAACCCGCCATGGCGGAGGGCGTCTGGGCGCGAACCACGCGCGGCACGCGGATTTACCTGGCCACCCCGCGGCTGCGGGGGTTGCTGGCGGTGAACCTTGCCGTGGCGGCGGCCGGGGCAATGGTGATCGTCAACACGGTGGTGATCGTGCGGGGCGGGTTCGGGCTGGACGACCGCGCCCTCGCGCTCACGCTCGCTGCCTATGGCGCGGGGTCGATGCTCGCGGCGCTCAGCCTGCCGCGGCTGCTGGACCGTGTGGCGGATCGCAGCGCGATGCTGGCCGGGGCGGGGCTGCTCGTGGCCGGCATGGTGGCGGGGCTGCTGGTGCAGGGGTGGGGGCAGGTGCTGTCGCTCTGGATCGTCCTTGGCCTTGGCAACGGGCTGGTGCTGACCCCGGCGGGGCGACTGCTGCGCCGCTCGGCGGCGGCGGGCGACCGGCCGGCCCTGTTCGCCGCGCAGTTCGCGCTGAGCCACGCCTGCTGGTTGCTGACCTATCCGCTGGCGGGCTGGCTTGGCGCGGTGGGCGGGATCCCGGCGACCTTCGCGGTGATGGCGGTGCTGGCCGGCCTCGGCGTCGCCGTCGTGCTTCTTCTCTGGCCCCGGCACGATCCGGAGGCGTTGGCGCATGAGCATCACGGGTTGCCGGCCGATCACCCACATCTTCGCGGCGGGGCGGTGGAAGTCGGCACCGGGCGCTGGCGCCACCACCATGCCTATGTGATCGATCCGGAGCATCCGCGTTGGCCGAACCCGGCGCGCTGATCGGCGGCCGCGTGGTGCGCCTGGGCGCTTCAGGGGGAGGGGATTGATCCCCCCGGCCGGGAGCATCGCCTGTTCCAGCGCATGCCGATGCTGCCCTGCGGTTGGACCGCGCCATTGTCAGGGCACCGGGCTTCGCACTTTCCCGCCGGCTTGTGCATGCCCATGAAACATTGCCCGATCAGGCGCCCGATGCCTGCCTTGGCCTTGGGATTGCCCGGTGGCCGCAGATCGAGCCTGGTCCCAGGCGGGCCCGCCGTCCCGGGCAGGAAACCTGGCAAGCCAGTCGCACCCCGGGGGCTGGCGGCAACGCCTGGACAAGCGTCGAGGGCGCCGCCATAGGAGCGCCCGTCAGAGACTGACGAAATCTTATCGATCCTGGATCACACGAGGCAGGATCGTCACGCACAACCCCGGCCAGCCGCCAGGCTCGCCGCAAGACCTGCAGGTGCGCCCATGGCCTCGAGCGCTGCCCGATGAGCGACGCGACCGACGCGCAAACCGCCCCCCCGAGCCCGCCGCGGCGCCGCGCCATCCAGGGCGTGGTCGATGTGCTGCGGCCCTCGCTGGCCGAGGGCTGGGCCTGGGAAGTGAATTCCCTCACGCCCGTCATCATCGAGGCGGTTCAGAATGATGTCGTGGTCGCCGAGATCGCGGCCGATCGCTATCGCAAGGACCTGCAGACGGCCGGCAAGGGGGAGGGGAGGCACGCCTTCCGCCTGCGTGCGCCGACCGGCATTAAATTTGATAACAATACCATTATCCGCGTGCGTGAGGGTCGCGACCTTGGCGTGAACCGCCTGGGCGAGGATCTGATCCCCGCCGTGCATGCCGCGATCCTGCCCTCCGGCATCCGGGTGACGGGCGATCTTGAGGAACTGACCTGGGTTTCGCTGCGCATCGATGATCAAGCAGCCCCGCTGGTGCCGAAGCCCGCCGGCAATGGCATGCGCATCGCCCTGCCGCCGATCGTGCGCGATGGCGCCCCGCACCAGGTGGTGCTGGACCTGCTGGCGGGCGGCCACCCGTTCAGCTTCCGGGCCGATCTGCAAGCCAGCTATGTGGGCAGGGTCGAGCTGAGCACGGGCGTGCTGCTTGGCTGGGCCTATGATCAGGCAGAGCCTGAGCGCGAACTGGCCTTCGACGTCGAGGTGGACGGCGTTCCGGTCGGCGTGGCCCGCACCGGGATCGAGCGGCCGGACGTGGCGGATGCGGGCCATCCGACCCGGCGCGCGGGATTTCGCTTCGCGCTGCCGCCGGCTCAGCGGGCGATCGGGCCGCGGCGGGTTTCGCTGCGTATCGCCGGCACGGGTCATGATCCGTTCGGCACGTATCTGAGCGATGTGGACGTCGCCGCCTATGCGGCCGCTTTCCTTCGTGGACCCGGCGCCGAGCGCGATGCGTTGATGGATGGCGTGGTGCGTCCGGCGCTGCTGGAGGCGCTGCGGGGCGGCGGCGGGGCGTTGTCGGTGTCGCTGCCGCAGGGCCTGGTGCGCATGGGGCGGCCCGGATACCGGCGGGACAGCGCGCCGGTCGTCGACATCGTCATCCCGGCCTATCGCGGGCTTGAGGAGACGCTGGCCTGCATCGAGAGCGTGCTGGCCGGCGGCGGGGGCATCGCGTTCCGCGTGGTGGTGGTGGATGATTGCGGGCCGGATCCTGAGCTGCGCACCGCCCTGGCCGAGCTCGCGGCCGCGGGACGCATCCATCTGCTGGTGAACGAGGAGAATGTCGGCTTCGTCGCCTCGGTCAACCGCGGCATGCTGGCCTCGGCGGTGAACGATGTGGTGCTGCTGAATTCGGACACGCTGGTGCCTGCCGGCTGGCTCGATCGGCTTTACGCCGCGGCGCATGGCGATGAGCGGATCGGCACGGCGACCGCTTTGTCGAATAACGCAACGATCTTCAGCCTGCCCGCCCTGTCGGGGTGCGCTGGGCTGCCCTATGGCAGTGACCTGGCGGGGGTCGCCGCGGCCTGTGCGCGGGCGAATGCGGGCCGGGTCGTCGATGTGCCGACCGCGCATGGCTTTTGCATGTTCATCAAGCGCGCGACGCTGGATGAGGTCGGGCTGTTCGACGTCGCCACCTTCGGCCGCGGCTATGGCGAGGAGAATGATTTCTCGCTTCGCGCGGCGGTGCGAGGCTGGCGCAACGTCGCCGCCTGCGACGTGTTCGTGCAGCATCTCGGCTCGGTGTCGTTTGGCGAATCTGCCCTCGGCCTGACCGAACGGAACCTGCGCCTGCTGGCGCAGCGCTACCCCGACTACCATGCGCAGGTGATGGACTTCATCGGTCGCGATCCGCTGTTCGCGGCGCGGAACGCGGTTCAGCGGGAATTCTGGCGCGGCCGGGCCGTGGTTGTGCTGGTGAGCCTGGCGATCGGCGGCGGCGTGTCCCGGCACGTGACTGACGCGGCGGCAGGGCTGCTGGCGCGCGGGATGCTGCCGCTGCTGCTCGCCCGGGATGAAGCGGGCGGCTACCGGGTGGCCGTGGCGGCTGGCGAGGAGGCGGGCGCGCTGGTCTATCCGCCGGGCGAGGATGCGCTGGCGCAGGCCTTCTCGGACATTGTCGACCTGTCGCCGGCCTGGCTGCATGTGCACCATCTGCTGGACCTTGAGGATGCGGCGGCGGACCTGATCCGGCTGAGCGGCGTGCCTTATCAGGTCACGCTGCATGATTTCTTCCATGTCTGCCCGCGGGTGACCCTGCTGGACGAGGCGGCGCGATATTGCGGCCTGCCGGCGGCGGAGGCGTGCGACCGGTGCGTGGCGCGCGGCGGCGCGCATCCGGCGCTGCATGCCAGCCTGTCGGCCCTGTCGCGGCAGGTCGGGCGATGGCGGGCGCATTGGGGCCGGTTCCTGGAGGGCGCCGCCGCGGTGCATGCGCCCTCCGCCGCGACGGCTGCGCTGCATGCGCGCGCCTTTCCGGCGCTGTCGATCGCGGTTCGGCCGCATGAGACGGTCGAGGAGATTGCCGCCCCCGCCTGGCCGGCTGCGGCGCCCGACATCGGCGTGGCGATCATTGGCGCGATCGGGCCGCACAAGGGGCTCGGCCAGCTGCTGGATCTGCTGCGCCACGCGGAACGCTGGGCGCCGGAGATGCGCTTCGTGCTGGTCGGATATCCTTCGGATACGGCGCTGCTGGCGGGCTTCGGCAATGTGACGACGACCGGCCCCTATGTCGCGGCGGAGGTCGGGACGGCGATCGCCGCGGCGAATTGCCGGGTGGCGCTGTTCCTCAGCCCCTGGCCGGAGACCTATTCCTATACACTCTCGGAAGCGCTGGCGGCCGGGCTGACGCCCGTCGCACCCGATCTCGGTGCCTTCGGCGAAAGGCTGACCGAACTCGGCCATGGCGTGCTGACCGAGCCCGAGCCTTCGCCGCCGGAACTGGTCGAGGCGATTCGCACCGCGACGCGGCAGGCGGCGCGGCGACGTTTCGCCTTCGCGCCCACCCCGACGCCCGAAACCGCGCCGGCAAGTGGCCCCCTCGCGCGCGTACGGCCGCTCGGCACGCCGGCCGGCGTCTACCCGGATGGGTGGCTGGCCCGCCGTGCGCGCTGGCGGCTGCATCTGACCGAACCGGCGCAGCGCCTGTCGATCGACCTGTTCGTGCCGGGGACCATGCCAGGCCAGCATGTGACCGTGATTTGCGGGGATCTGCGGGTCCGGCGCCTGCTGCCGCCGGGGCAGCGCACCAGCGTGGCGCTCAACCTGGACGGGATCGGCGGTTTTCTGGCGGTTGCGCTCGCCTTCGACTTCGACGCGCCGATCGATGGCGCGGTTGCCCGGCTTGGCGGCGGGCTGCTGGAACAGGTGGTCGTCGACAGTGCCTCGGGACGGATCAGCTGGCGTGTTGGTGCGCCGCGTCCCGCAACCCCGGCGGTGGCCATCGCCGAGGCCGGGTGAACCCAATTGCGGGCCGGCGGGTTTGTTGCCGACCGGCCATTCGCCTATGAAGGTCGCCGGTAGATTTTGGCGCCTTCCAGGCAAGGCATTCGAGGAGTCACGAGGTGACGCGGCGCATTCGGTTGACGCCTCGACTGAAGGAGGCCCTGTTTCGCCTCGGTGTCGAGACCCTGCACGGCACGGGTGGCGGGGTCCATTTGCCCGGGGCGCTGCGCCTCGAACCGCCCTGCAGCATCAAGTGGATGCAGATCGATCATACCGGCGAACTGGGCGCATTCAGCTATGCCGTGTCCGGCTATTACTTCGCCACGACCATTGGTCGCTACACGTCGATCGGGGAGGAGGTGCAGATCGGGCGGCAGGACCATCCGCTCGATTGGCTCAGCACCAGCCCGTTCCAGTATCTCAACGACAAGCTGTTCTCGATCGGCGACGAGTTTCCCGGCGCGGCCGAGTTTCACGCCTTTCGCAGTCATCTCGTCGGCAAGGTGCCGGGTACGGTCCTGCGGCCGGTGACGATCGGGCATGATGTCTGGATCGGCCATGGTGCTTTCATCCGCGCCGGCGTCAACGTGGGGACGGGCGCCATCATCGCCGCCGGATCGGTGGTGGTGAAGGACGTGCCGCCTTATGCGATCGTGGGCGGAAACCCCGCCAAGTTCATCCGGTTCCGCCTGCCGGAAGCACAGATCGAGGCGCTGCTGCGGCTGCAATGGTGGCGCTTCGCGCCCTGGCAGCTTGGCCCCGCGCCGTTCCACAAGGTAACCGAGCTGATCCCTTATCTTGAGGATCTGGTGCCCGGATTGGCGCCATACCAGCCGGGAATGCTGACGATCGACAAGCTCGCGCGGGACGTCAATCCATGACCGACACCGCGGCGCGCGCGATCATCTTCCTGCATATCCCGAAGACCGCCGGCCAGTCGGTGCACGCCTTCCTGAAGGCCGGCATCCCGGCCGCGGAGATCTGCCCGGCGCGGGAGAATTGGCAGCTCACCGGGACCTCCATCGCCGAATTGCGGCGCTATCGGCTGTTTTCCGGGCATCTCGACTGGGTTCAGCTGGATTGTGTCGGCGGCAACCCCTTCATCTTCACGATCCTGCGCGAGCCGGTCGAGCGGATCCTCTCCTTCTATTTTTTCCTCCGCCGTGAGGCCCAGGGCCTGACGCCGGAGCAGCTGGCCAGCCCAGAGCGGCGCGGCATGCGGGCGGTGATGGAACTGACGCCGGATCAGTATTTCTGCGGCGGCGGGCCGGAGATCCGCAATTTCCTGGACGATCACTTCGACAATTTCTACGTGCATTATTTCGCCGGACGCAGCTTCGATGCCCGCCGCCGCTTGCGCAGCCGGCTTGGCCAGCCGCCGCGCCACATGACCGAGGCCGATCTGGTCGATCTCGCGCGGAGCAACCTGGCGCAGCTTTCCGGCGTCTATCGAGTCGACCAGCTTGACCGTCTGGAGGCCGATCTGCGCCCGATCCTGCCGGGCGCCCCGCGACGTTCGCTCAGCGAGATCCGCGTCAATGTCGGCCAGGACGAGGCGGCAAGTCGCATGGTGGCGCTCGGAAAGCTCGGCCCGGCCGAGAAGGCCCGCGCGCGAATCGACGAAATGTGCCGGCTCGACCGGCTTCTCTGGAACGATCCCGCCACCTTCGCACCGCGCTGAGGGCGCTTGCGCATGTTTCGGGCGGCCAGGCGATCCGACCTGGCGTGCAGAAGCGCTATCCCCGGCCGGCCCAGCGCCACCAGGCGGCGGGCAGCCTGTCGCGGGCTGTGACGGCCTCGGCCTCGGTCGCGAACAGCCCGAAACAGGTGGCGCCGGAGCCGCTCATGCGCGCCAGCAGGCAGCCAGGCGCGGCGCCGATCATGGCGAGGGTCCCGGCGATGGGCGGCGCCACGCTAATCGCCGCCGCCTCCAGATCATTGCCGAGCGGCCGGAGCCAATCCGCCAGCGCCCGCGCATCGGCCAAGTTGGTCGGCGCGGGGGCAGGGGCCGCGAAGCCGCCCTCGCGGGCCCTGAACACTGCGGGCGTCGGCACCGCGACGCGCGCATTGGCCAGCAGCAGCCCGAAGCCCGGCAGCGGCGGGACGGGGCTGAGCAATTCGCCAATGCCTTGCATGCGGGCCGGCTGGCCTGCCAGGCAGACCGGCACATCGGCGCCAAGGCTGGCCGCCAGGGTCGGCAGATCGGCCGCGACCCCCCATAGCCGGGCCAGGGCGCGGAGTGCCGCCGCCGCATCGGCCGATCCCCCGCCGATGCCCGACGCAACGGGCAGCCGCTTGGTCAGCCGCAGCGCCGCGCCGGCCGGGTGCCCGGTAGCCAGCGACAGGGCGCGCGCTGCCCGCAGCACCAGATTGTCCGGCTCGCTGGCGAGGGCAGGGGCCTCAGGCCCATCCAGCGTCAGCGCCAACTGGTCCGCCGCATCGGCGATGATCTCATCGCCAATGGGCGGGAAGATCGCCAGGCTATCCAGCAGGTGATAGCCATCGGCGCGCCGGCCGGTGACCCGGAGATAGAGGTTGACCTTCGCGGCCGCGAATTCGGTGACCATGCGGGCTGGGATGTTGCCTAGTTCGGCCGGGCGGTGGCGCTGGCCGCGGCCGCCAGGCCGTCGCGCAGCTTCGCCTCGATCTTCGGGATTTCCTGCGGCTCAGGCTCCTGGCCCAGCGCCCGGCGCCATTGGAAGCGGGCCTCGGCAGGGCGGCCGGCGGCCCAATAGGCGTCGCCCAGATGGTCGTTGATCACGCTGTTGCGGGGCTCCAGCTCAACCGCGCGTTCCAGCCAGCGCACCGCGCCCGGGATGTCGCCCATCTGGAACAGCGCCCATCCCAGGCTGTCCACGATGTTGCCATCGTCGGGGCGAAGCTCGACGGCGCGTTCCAGCATGCGCCGCGCCTCGGGCAGGTTCCGACGCTGCTCCACCCAGGTGTAGGCGAGGTAGTTCAGCACCAGCGGCTGCTCGGGCGAGAGGCGGAGTGCCGCCTGGAAATCCGCCTCGGCCAGGGGCCAGCGGTCGGAGCGCTCATGGGCGATGCCGCGGGCATAGAATAGCGGCCAGGCCTGGTCGGGCACCGGTGACGGCAGGCGCATGATGGCCGCGTCATAGGCCGTCACAGCCTCGGCGAAGCGGCTGCGGCCGCGGCGGATGTCGCCCAGCCTGGCGCGCGGCTGCGGCGCGGTGGGGTAGGCATCGGCCAGCGTGGTCAGCCGGGCCTCGGCCTCGGCGGTGCGGTCCAGCTGGTCCAGCAGGCTGGCGCGACGCAGCGCCGCCGCCGGCGCCAGCGCATCGCCATCCGGCACCGGCGTGAGCACGGACAGCGCCGTGGCGGGATGCCGGGCGGCTCGGTAGAGCTCGGACAGCAGCAGCAGTGCCGCGGCGTTGTCGGGGTCCAGCCGAAGCGCCAGCCGGGCCAGGATCAGCGGACCCTCGGTCGCGTTGGGGGCGCCCGCTTGTCCACCACCCTGTCGGGCGGCGGCGAGCACCGACACCAGGGCCAGGTACGCCTCCGCCATGCCCTCGGCCGGGCTTGCCACGATGCGCCGGGCCATCACGGCCTGGCGCTGAGCCGGGTCGGTCGCCGTCATCGCCATGTCGCCAAGGCCGGCGCCGAGATCGGCCAGCAGCGCCTCGCCATCCGCCTCGCGCCCGGCGCGCGCCAGGATGCCGGCCGCCAGATGCAGCGTGTGCGGCGCCCCCGTGATGCCATCGGCCAGCGCCGCGCGGATGGCGCGCTCGGCCTCCCGCGGGCGGTTGGCCATGTCGGCCAGCAGCGCCAATTGCATGGAGAAAAGCCCGCGCAGCCGGCCCGTTTCCGCCAATGGCCGCAGCACCGCCAGCGCGGCATCGGTCTGGCCGCGGCCCTGGAGCACCCAGGCGAGCAGCATGGGCTGCAGCAATTGCGCAGGGCCGCTGCGGGGCAGGGCGCGGATGCGGCTCTCCGCCTGCTCGAAGCGGCGCGCCTCCACCTCGGCGCCGACCAGCAGCAGCTGCGCGGCCTGGTTGTCGGGCAGGCGCCGTGCCAGGGCGACCGCTTCCGGCCGACCGTCCAGCAGCGCGGCGGTGAAGGCGCGCGCCAGGACCTCTGGCTGGTCCTGATCCTGGCGGAACACCGCCAGCAGGCGATCGGCCGCCCCCTGCGTATCGGCCTGCGACTGTGCAAAGCGGCCCGAGAGATAGGTGCCAAACTGGCCGCCGCGCTCCAGCCCGGCCGGCCCGCTGGCATTGGCCGGCGCGCTGGTCGGGGTCTGGCCGGCCGCGGCGCAGCCATTCAGCAGCGCGGCAGCCAGCAGCAGCAGGCTTCGGGGGGCGAGGAGGCGGGTCATGCGCCAGATTAGGGTGCGGCTGGCCAATCGCGCCACCTGCTCCTGGCGGGCGGGCCACATTCGCCCTGCCGGTGATGCGTGCGGGTCACGGCCTGCCCGATCCGCTGGCGCTGGGTGCCGGCCTTGGGTTGGGCCGCCGCCGGCGAATTTAAGCGGTTCGTCATCAATCCGTTATCCGCCTGTCAAGCTCCGGCTCTAAGGCCGCCCCGACAACCCGAGGGGTCATCCGAATCATGAGCGGCACCGTGCGCATCAACGAGTTCAGCTTCAGCCACACCGGCAGCGACATTAGCGAGTATATCGAGCTGAAGGCGGCGCCCGGCACCGACCTGTCCAGCTATCGGATCGTGGTGCTGGAAGGCGATGCCACCGGCCAGGGCACCATCGACGTGGTGCGCACGCCGGGCACCACCGACGCCAATGGCTATTGGTTCAGCGGCTTCCTGACGCAGGACACGCTGGCGAACGGCACCCAGACGCTGCTGCTGGTGCAGGACTTCACCGGCACGGTCGGCACCGACCTCGACACCAACAATGACGGCGTGCTGGACAGCACGCCCTGGAGCGCCGTGATCGACAGCATCGCGGTGAATGATGGCGGCGCGGGCGACCTCACCTACCTCGCCCCGGTGCTGACCGTGGGCTATGATGGCTTGTCCTTCGCCCCGGGCGGCGCCAGCCGCCTGCCGGAGAACAACGACACCGACACCACGGCCGATTGGGTCCGCAATGATTTCGACCTGGCCGGCATCCCGGGCTTCACCGGCACGCTGATCACCGGGGAGGCGCTGAACACCCCGGGCGCCGCCAATGCCCTGACCCTGACCAGCGTGAATGTCAGCATCGCCGACGCCGCCGTGGCCGAGGGCGATGCCGGCACCGTCACGCTGACCTTCACCGTGACGCGCACCGACGCCGCCAGCGCCTTCACCCTGAACTTCGCCACCGCCGACGGCACCGCCATGGCCGGCAGCGACTATGTGGCGGCCAGCGGCAGCCTGGCATTCACCGATGGCGGCGCGCTGACCCAGACCATCAGCGTGACCGTCCAGGGCGACACGGCGGTGGAATTGGATGAGACCTTCACCATCACCCTTTCGGGCCTGACCGCCACCCTCGGCAGCGTCACCCTGGCCGACGCCGAGGCGACCGGCACCATCACCAATGACGAGGTGACCTTCACCGAAATCGCCGCCATCCAGGGCGCCGGCCACCGCGCGCCGCTGGTCGGCGGTGCGGCCAATGCCGCGACCGCCAACAGCGGCACGGCGCGGGTGAATGTCGAGGGCGTGGTCACCGCCATCGCCACCAACGGCTTCTACATCCAGGACGCGACGCCGGACGCCGACATCGCCACCAGCGACGGCATCTTCGTGTTCACCTCGGCCGCGCCGGCGGCGACGCTGACGGTGGGCGAGACGGTGCGGATCCTGAACGCCCGCGTCGATGAATTCCGCGCGGCCAGCAACAACCTCTCGGTCACGCAGCTGAACAGCACGATCAGCGGCGCCACCATCCAGGAGCTGGGCGGCAATACCGAGATCGCGGCGGTGCTGGTGGGCCCGGGCGGCCGCATGCCCTCCAACAGCATCATCGAGGACGATAATTTCGCCAGCTTCGACCCGACGACGGACTCGATCGACTTCTGGGAAAGCCTGGAGGGGATGAAGGTGGAGCTGGTGACCCCCACCGCCATCTCGCCCACCGCCTCCTTCCGCACCCGCGACCCGGCCAACAGCGCCAATGCCGAAGGCCCGCCGAACCAGGAGATCTGGGTGCAGCTGCCCGGCAGCTTCGACCCGGCCGGCCAGTCGCTGCGCGGCGCGCCGCTGCTGACCGCGACCGATGGCAATGCCGAGCGCGTGCAGATCGACGATCTGGTGCCCTCGCTCGACATGCCGTCGGTGTCGGTGGGTGCGCGCTTCGCCAACATCACCGGCGTGGTGAACTATGACTTCCAGAATTACGAGGTGCTGGTCGCGACCGCGCCGACGGTGACGCGCGCCAGCCGCCTGAAAGAGGAAAACACCCGCCTGGCCCCGGGCGAGCGGGCGCTGACGCTGGCCACCTACAATGTGGAAAACCTGGACGCCGAGGTCGAGAACACCTCGGACTCGCTGACCGGCGGTGTGGCGGGCAGCGATCTTTACACCCGGCTCGGCAATTCCGACGATGATGTGGGGTCGGGCAAGTATGCCGCGCATGCCCGCCAGATCGCGGTCAACCTGGGCGCGCCGATGATCGTGGCGCTGCAGGAAGTACAGGACAATGACGGCGCCGAGATCAGCACCGATGTGGATGCGATGCGCACGCTGCAGACGCTGGTCGACCTGATCAGCGCCAACCATGGCGTGACCTACGCCTTCGCCTATGCCAACCCCGAAGCGTCGAACATCGATGGCGGCCAGCCCAACGCCAATATCCGCCCGGCCTTCCTCTATCGCGCTGACATGGTGACGCTGCTCGACAATACGCCCGAGGACGCGACCATGGTCCGCCGCCTGGTGGACCCG
>Ga0247843_1006967_pt1 | contig 14293 bp, 20 predicted proteins | sample LaCruzMarch2017__FD_192420 | JGI IMG/M metagenome (GOLD analysis project Ga0247843, IMG submission 192420) | Freshwater microbial communities from meromictic Lake La Cruz, Castile-La Mancha, Spain - LaCruzMarch2017_8m | ecosystem: Environmental > Aquatic > Freshwater > Lake | place: Spain...
CCGGTGACCTCATTCAAATGCGGAATGCCTTCTGTGCAAAGTTCAAACTTGCCAAAGTCAGTACAGGACGACCCAACGCACCGAACTTCAACTCTGACATGATACTCGACGAGTTCCATCGACTCATGAAAGAGACTAAGTTAACACCCAACGACTTGTGGGATAAACTCATACACCTCAATCAACAGATGTCAACCCGTGACCGCGCAAAGCTCACACCCAAAGTGATTGAGAAATGTGAACGGTCTGGACTCTGGTTGTTCGCATGGAGCCGTCGACTTAACGCGAGCGAGTTGGTGTAAAAACGGATTTAAATCGGTCAGGTATTTAGACTTCCCCCTCCCACAGAACAAGATGTCACTAAAAGATAATCAAGTTCAAATTGATGAAATTATTGTTATTGAACAAAAACAAGAAGTAGAAAGACGTAAAGAAGCAGCACATGCTAAAACATATATATCGCCAGAAGAGGCTCGTAGTGATTTAATGACAAATAAAGACAGTCCGTTCTTGTTTAGAAAATGGTTAAAACAGATACAAGATTCTGGTCCTGACTATATAAAAAATCCACCAGCAGATGATCCATATCCACACCAAACTGAAAAACTTATAGAAGACTATATTGGTAAACACGTGATTAAATTACTAGGTTGTAGTTGTGGTAATAATGCATCGTATCGTATTCATCCAAAATATGAATGGAACTATGATTCCGGTCAATGGAATATAAAAGCTCTTAAAGGACCTTGTTCGTATTGGTCTGGTCACATTGGATATTGCTGGGAAGGTACTATGTCTAGAGAAAATCTGACATATGCACATTAAATAAAAAACGGATTGCAATCTAAACAATTTAGATTTTTCCATACCCAAAATGAACTCCATTGATAATGAACTCGCAACCCTACACGCTCGCATCGCAGAACTCGAAAAAGTGAAGAATACTCCACCACTACCAAAGATTACACCACAGAAGTTGCTTGAAGAAAGACTGAAAAGAGCTAAGAATGATAACTCTAGACCAAAAGAATCTCCTATTGCTACAGCCTGTAGACTTTCAAGACAATCAGAAAATGAAATGCTTGAATCTATCGTTGAGAGTTTGAATCAGATCAATGCTCGCCTAGATGCTCTTGAGAAGAAGTAAAAACGGAAGCTCTTCCGTCTATCCCCACTTTTTCTATGGAGTGGACAGCAGAAGACGACAGAACCTTAATCATTATGTTACGACACAAAGGAGCCTCATTCGACCAGGTTGCAGCCAAACTCAAACGAACGAAACGTGCAATCCTCTTCCGAGTCGACAAGATTATCGAATTTCATGTTCACGATGACGGACCGCATGTGGATGAAGTCTGTCAATGGTTGATGCCGCACATTCCAGTTGAAACCTGGATGATGGAACGTGCTAAACTTCTATAAAAAAACGGACGGTAATCGTCTCAACACTCTTTTTTTCAATGAACCCAAATCCTTACCTAGTCGCATCCAGTCTAGTATTGTCGGCTCCTGCTATAGCACTTCTGTACAAACGCGAACTTCTTGCAGGAATGTGGTGTATGTCCTTGTGCGTAACATCCACTCTCTGGCACGCTACCAAACCTAGATACCCATATCTTCTCACTGCAGATCTCTTCCTTGTGTACACGAATATGGCAATCGCATCGCTCATGAGTCTTCGAGGACTTCCATACTCCTTGGCTCCTCTTTCACTCTTAGTGGTGACTGGAAATGTATTGTATCACTGCGGACGATACTATCAATGTTTCGCATGGCATCCAGACTGCACAGTTGCAACTCGATGGCACATGATACTCCACATGATTCCTTCCTTTGGGTATTTATGGATTGTCCTACTCTCCAAAACGGAAATCCCTCCAACCAATGATTGAACTGTATAATGCCTCGATTCGTTCGCATCCACCAACAAGTCTTCCACATTCCTTCCCTCGCCAATGTCAGTATGGGTACGTCATGGACTGGACAACCTATACTGACCTTCTACTATCACAATCAATACAACCACACGATTTGGTATCCCTGGGGCAAATGGGACGAGTGTGAACAAGACATGCTTCAAGTCAAGACCGCAATGATGGAAGTTGAACAAGTCCTGACCAACGTCTTTCTCACCGAACCGAAACCGGTCCAACTCATTAAAACGGAAAGTTTGATAGTCGACACAGGAGCTGTAGAATAATGGAACCTTGTAAACATTGTCTAGCGCTTATCTACGATGTGCTTCAACATCCTTACTCCCCAGACGCCTTTGGTGCACCCTTCATGCGTCAAAGACGTATTGAAGGAATACTCCCCGAACTCACCTTTGAAGTCTACCGAATGCTTCATGAACGAGTTCTCTCCCCTAAATCCAACTCGATTCCCGTCTTGATGTGTGTAGACGCAGGACTCGCACCACCGATGTTGTGCCAGTACTGGTTCTATGAAAAGTTGAGTAGTCTCCGTAACTTTCGAGACATTCATCGTGAGCATTCTAGACGATTTTAAAAACGGATTTATTTTTGCCTGGTCGTTTAGACTCCCCCTCTAAAATGCAGCTCCCTCAACGACATGGAAAGAAATGGTACGAAGGTGAATCCAACTACATCTTACAACGAGTTAAACAAGGAATCCCTTTCTCAAAAATAGCAAAAGAAGTCAGTCGAACTACCAACGGCATTACTGCACAATTGAAGCGAATTGGATACAACTCGGTTCAAAAGGGCATGACTATTAAAGACGCATCCAAACTGACAGGTATATCTGTCGATAGACTGACCTACTACATAGAGTGTAAGAACGGCACACTCCTAGACCTTACTCAAGAAGTCGCAAGTCTCCGTTCAAGAATCGAAGTACTTGAACGAAGGAACAAACCGGCTGGAACTGGACTTAATGCGATTCGTGCTGCAAGGAGTACTTAAACGCGACGAGTATTACGAACCTTTTTGCTTCGTGACTTACTACGACGCTTGGACTTCTTGGTACGACGGCGTTTACCGCCCTTTCCACCACATGGGCACCCGAAATAATGGGTGATGATGCGTGCCGTCCCGCCTTCTACGGCTTTACACGATCCACAGATGGATTTTCCATCCTTCATCTCTTGGGGTTTGCAAACATCGCCGTAGCCATACTTTTTGCGCGAGTCTTCGGCTTCCTTTTTGGCACGTTCAACCACCTCCTTTGCATTAGCGGCTTTCTTCGCGGCAATATCATCATCCTGCTTCTTTATGGCGGCGAGGTAGGCATCTGAATTCTCATAACTATCAGGATCGTTGGAGCTCATTTATTCATACGCTCCGAATAAACTCCCAGTTCAAGTAGTCGCAGATTTTTTTCCAAATCATGTCATGCGCAATCAACCGGTCGCGAGACTTCAATAACGGAAAGAAGACTTTGTATTCGTCCAACTCCAACAGCTCAAAGAACTTGTAGAGGATATACGAGTAGCTCAAGAAGTTCGTGCGGTCGTTCGGGCAGTACAGCAGAAAAGGAGCTTGAATATCTTGAAACATGGCTCGTATTTTCTCTTCAATTTCGGGAGTAATGGTGGGAGGTGGATTTCCATTGAGTCGAGAGAGGATGTGGGCCCTGTGCTCATAATATTTAGAACGATTGAGTTTCTTCAAGATGTGCCGTATATCCTCTTCCGTCAAATCTGCAATGTTGTGGATTCGACGCTTGCGGAGTTCCATAATGACCTCGTTCATCACATCTTCGGGAATGATGGTAGATTCCTTGGCTTGAAACTGGTTCAAGATTTCATTGAGATGGTTAATCTTCTTATACGCATAGTTATTGCGTTCCTTCGGTGGGTCACGGAAACTGGGGAAGTCTGAGACAACCAACGCATACTCTTCCGAGCCACAACGAGGACAGACCAAAATACCTTCTGAACTGATTTCTTCACGAGCCACATTACACTGGACACAATGCTCGGTCAATAACTGAACAACCTCGGGACCACTGGACAACTTCATGCGTTGAACATACTCGTCAAACATCTGCTTGCGGGATAAACCACTCTCCGATGGAACCGACGCACTGAAAAACTTGAGGAAGGTATTGGCATCCTTGGACTGCAAAATGGGTGCATTCACAGAAGTATCTTGCTTCTTGTAATACTCATCTAGCAAGTCCATGTTTTTCAAGTAATACTCTTCCACAGGCTGTGCGTGTTCCAACTCGTCTTGTATTTCACGAATGCGGTCTTGCAGATGATTTGCCTTCACAATGTCGTTAATGTCATTGGTAGAACATAGGCGTGATATTTCCATTTGTAAATGTTGTAACTCGTCCCTCAGGCTCTCCTGTTTGATTTTGGAGTCTTTGAGCGTTTGCACGATTCCCTGGTGCAAAGAATCGAGAGTACCGGTCGCGATAGACGTAGTGGGGCTGTCCCGCATTTTCCGAATCTTGAATACGTCCATTTACAAACTCCTTCACTTGCTTCATGAAGACTTGATTTTGAAGAATGCAGGGTCGTTGACGACGCACTGAAGAGACTAATGTGTTAAAGTCCATCCCTAAGTTCTTGGTTGCATAGGCAAGTGCAAGAGACGCAGAGCGATTCATACCCGCTTGGCAATGGACATACACCATACCTGTTCCCTCTCGTAGAAACTGCTGCAATGTAACTTCAAACTCAGGATACCAGTCTAGAATGTTTGTCTGTAAGGAATCGATTGCATTCAACACTTTGTATTTGGTCGGAAAGCTGTTTCTCCACCACGGAGGTGAAAAGTCATCAAAGGCACAGTTGATGACATGAGTAATGCCGTATTTCTCAACAAAGGCTGTAGTCAAAAACGCTCCAGGTCCGACTAGGATGCGAGGGTGAAAGAATGCAGGAGGTTCTCTCAGGTATGTCGGTGAGAAGAGAAGAGAGAGTAAGGACATTATGTTATTCTATTTTCTTATTTGTAAGCATGTGTTACAGCGCAGAAGTATCGTTCGGTACATGGTTCTTTGGAATCATGTGTTCTATCCTCTTATATCAGCAAGGTAAACCATTCTACTTTCCATTCGCTATATCTCAGATGCAGCTTATCGAAGGACTGCGTTGGATAGATGCAGTCGATGAACGTATTCTCTCGGTTCTAGGAAAGCTATCATTGATTTCTCAACCTGCAGCACTTTTTTATGAAGGGAAAAAGTATTCCTTTATCATTCCATATCTTGTTATCCAAGCCATTAACGAACTCTTGTATGGGTCGCGTGACCTTCGTTTTATACTCGCAAAGGATGGACATTTCAGTTGGATGTGGAACTTTGACTACATAACATCCCTTCCGTATTGGATAGCTTTGGCTATAGGTGCTTACTTTGCATTGAAGACTGAAGTTGTAGTAGGTCTACTCGCACTTTTGGCTTATTTTTATGCAAATCATCATCAATATAGCACATTTGGTTCGCTATGGTGTGTATGGTCGAATTTCTTATGGGTCTACTACATGTTGCGTTAATGTTCGCAACCAGGTACACCTCCACCGGCTACACCGCACCAACCAAAGGTGAATCCTCGTGCTTTACGGCACGGACAAGGTGGATTCAAAGCAATGTTCCATCCAAGTTTGGCAATGTTCTCCATGGTTCGCATCATCCATCCATAGGAAGCTCCACTGTGTCCAGTATACTTCAAAGCTGCATTGATACGGTCAAGATTTGGATGACTTGAGAACATGAAACCTTTGTCTGGAGTATAGTTCTTCATCCAGTCCCAAAGGTCACAGGCTGTAATTGCCTGATAGGCATCTGCTAACATTTCGCGTTCGAGTTTAGAATAGTGAAGTGGGAAGTTCTGCATTGTGAAAAGGGGGGAAGGTCTAGGTCACTGACCCCAATCAATCCATTTTTATCCTAAAATACTGGACAGGAATCCATTCAGAAGGTGTGCAATCACAACTGCACCGAGACCTAAGACACCCGCACCCGTCCAGCTGACAACTCCTGAACCAGTGTAGGCGTTGGGAACATATTGAAGAAGCAGGTTACGAGGAATCGATAACGAAATAATGACTGCGGCAAGGAAGAAAGCAATGTATAGGCTGGCTGAAGAAGCCATCCAACGCATCGCAGGTAAAGTAGGTTTGAAAGAAGGTGCCATGGTCGAGTAACCGGGTGCTTGGTTACTGGGCATTGGCATGATAGGAGGCTGTGATTGCGGTCCTTGAGGATTCAAGAGAGCGTCGAGAGAGGTAGAATCGTCCATTGTTTATTCATTAGACGTGTTTTCACAAGTTGCGTCTTCCACGCGGTATCGGTAGCATTTACCATCGGACTTGACGACCTTGTCCACAGCATCCTTCACAGGAAGTCCCAATGTGAGCACAGTGGAATAGTTGCGGTGAAAGAGGATTGCGGCAAGTCCGAGTCCAATGATGAATGAAAAGAAGGGTGACGCTCGTTCAATGACTTGGGCGAAGTGAATCATTGTTTCTTACTGAGACTTGCGAGTAGATTCAATGAATCTGGCTCGGACACACATGGCACTTCCACTGCATCGAAGCGAACACACCCCGAGTCTGTATGATAGATACTTGAATCGTTTGGTTGAGGAATGGAGACCTTCTTTCGGGTAGGAGGAATCAAAACGGTTGAAATTAACAGTCCTATAATCAATCCCGCAATGAGCCATTTGAGCTGAATCATTCCTTTACCATGTTCGCCATAAATGCTTTGAGTCCATAGTATCCTAAAATGACGAGAAATCCTGTGCCTGGAAACATGACAGAAGCCGCTGCACCTGCGTATCCAACAATCCGGTAGTAATCCTTTCCAGTGTCTACAGCTTCACGCATAAACACTGCATAGACGGCTACAATTCCAAATACATAAATGAAGGTACTCAACACAATCGTAAGTAACGCAATGGCTCTGCTCTGGAACTGTGAAGGAGTAGGTAGTGCTAAAACTGAATCCTTATCTGACACCTTGTCTCCTAGGATGTTTTCAAGTCTGAACGTCTGTCCCGAAGGTGTAATCAGGGTTCTTCGTTTACCATTCTCTACAATATTGACCGTCAATCGTTCGCCTTTAATCGCAGCAGTTGAAAGGTCTTGTGTTTCCTTTTCTTTCAATCGTTCTTGACTGAGTTGTATCTTCTGGACTTCTAAGCACTTTTGGTCTGCTTCACCTCCACATGCCCTCACAGCTTGGTCACGAATATTCTTTTCGTCCTTTCCATCCAGCGTCGTTTCAGGAGCCGCTTCAAAGGTAGGTTTAAGTTGACTATTCGAAGTCACATTCAACACACCTGCAGTGATTTTCTTTGCTAAACTCTTTGTGATGTTTGCAAAGCTCTTTTCGTCGCCATAATAGGCGGATTCTAAATAGACACCACTCATTATTATGATGCGAATACAAGATTGCCCAAGCCCGATACGATACGGAAGAAGTTAATCGACTCTACATACACTCCGACATTGTAGGTGAAGGTAAAAACCACATTGTCATTGTTCTGAACGACGGTTGTAATCGTTCCAGGAGGATACAAAAGCTTTCCTGTTTTAGGGTCAGTCAAGTTCACATTGGCTGCTGGAATCACAGTTGGATTTGGGCTGAATAAGGTGGAGGTTAACACGCAGACGGTAGTGGATGTCGATCCACTCGAATTGACCGACAATGGAAGTGGTTGTTGAAGCGTCAACCGTAGAATGATTTTGTTAAACATACTTCCGTTCGCAGCACCTGATGGTTGATAAGAGGTATTGTCCAATGCAAAGGAATACATGTAGACACCAGGTAGTCCAGTGGTTTCACCTGTAGTATGACGATACATCTGCAATAATGAAAAGAATGGAAGAGGTTTGGGTTGAATACGCTCCTTTCCATCAAACAGAATGACTCCATCGGTCATTGAATCACGAGGATACACTGAAGTCACTTGCTGTTGACCCGATGAATACAATCCCGTATCGATATCGGTACTAATTGCAGACCATGGAGCACGATTGGTGGTTGCCCAGTTCGTATAGTTATCCCAATCGTTCAGCAAAATACGGTCCGAACGTTGCGATGAAAACACAATACGTGTGACCAAGTTGAACATAGGAATTTCTAAATCGGTGTTTCCACCAAACTGTCCTTCTTTATTGACATACTTGACAGTCTTCACCAAAAAGGACTGGTCTGCACGAGCCAATTGGTTCATTTCCATTTCAGTCAAATAGATGAAGTTTCCCTCGATATACGGGTCAGGAAACCAAGTTGTCAGTGTAGGATTACTAGCAACACCTGTGGACAATGGTGGACTCAAAAAGAGACTCAATGGATAGTTGACGGGACGAACGCGTTGACCATACGTTGGATTGGAAGAGGTTCCAGATACAGTACCGTTTTGAGAGGTTAATGATGTATCTGGTCCAGAATTTGCAATAGTAAAGGTCGTTGTCAATGGAGTTGATGCAATGGTTACAGAACTCAAGTTGAATGTAGTATCTGTCAGACTTGCAATCGTGACTGTCTGACCAGCTGTAAAACCATGCGGTCCAGAGGTTGTATATGTGATGACGTTGGATAAACGACTTGCAGAAATCACAGATGTAACAATAGATACAGGTGCGACATCCACTACCGTATACAAATCAGACAACTGACGCAGAGTGACTTCAATGTAGACTTCCGAGTTCTGAAGTGATACTAATGGAAGTGCCAATCCTGGATTCTCACAAAACCAAAAATGAAGAGGAATCACTAACTGTCGACTGCGAATCGAAGGTTCGGGTGTTTTAGTGATTGGTGCAGTGGTAGGAAGTGCAGTCGGAGCAATCGCATGAGGGTATTGTCCGTTACGATCATACGCATGTGCGGGGTCATAGATTTCAGGCACATTCCCTACCATCTGGTCTACAACTGATCTCTTATTCGCATCGTGAGTCATATAGGAATACATCTTCAACCATTCTCCGCGAATGGACTGAATCACCTGTCCGTTCATCGTCAGATTCACATGGTCAATCAAATTGTAGCCAATGTTGGGAATCCATTGAAACTCGTATCCAATTGAGTTGGTGCGTGCATCATATCCAGTTGGAGGAATGGCTCCACTCAAATACTTGAGAGGCGACCAAATGTCTGGAAGAGTGATGTTGAGATAACAATCGTTTAATAATTGAGCATTCCGCTCGACACGACATGAAATCGTTCGAGTACCAGTTGCCGAAAATTCGAGATTGGATGAAGAAAATGACATCCGCATCTGTTCCATTGCAAAGTTCGTATGACGGCGGTAGACTGAACGAAAATGAGTCATAGAAGGGTTTCCATTCACTAACTCATTCTGGGCCCCGACCCCCACTAATTGCATTAAGCCACCGGGCATTTGTATACTCTCCTATGCTTTCTTTAAGACACAATGCGCACACTCATAGGTTGAACGGAGCGTCCGTTATAAGGGACTACACCACGATCTGTAACCACTTGAAAAGCACCGAATGCACCGGTTGCATTGTTACTCAAGCAGCATTCACTGGAATAGGTCGCACCTCCACTCGCACCGCCTCGTGCACCTTGAAAAGGCGCGACAAATCGTTGGCGTTGGGTGGCTCCGTTTGAAAGTAACGATGTATAGAGTGTATTGGATTCGCGCGACTGTGGAGACGGGTCTGCGTTAAAGGTTCGGGCAAGGATTCGGTTCTTGTATCGGGTCAACCAATCTTGAGCAGAATTCACCTGCATTTGTGATTTACGCGAGAGATTCTCTATTTAGGTAATGCGATTTCTACTGGTAAGCACCCACATTGACCAAATCACAGGCTACTCTAAGGTTAGCTTCAATCTTGTGAATCAGCTTGCAACACTGTCTCCCAAAGTTAAGACCTTTCACTTTGGATTCCAACGTCATATTACACGTGCGAACCTTCGTAAATATCCAACTGGTGTTACCTCGTTTGATGCGGCTGCAAACGAAGAGCCAAAAGAAGAGGGATTTGGATATAACAAAATTGCCGATTACATTGAGATGGTTCAACCCGATGTAGTGATGATTTACAATGACCCCTATACGATTTCCAAATTCATTGACTCGATGAAACATGAACGAGGTATTTCAGAGTATAAGCTCTGGTTGTATGTCGACCAAGTCTATACAGGTATTGCAGCTCCTTTGATTGAAACCTTACAGAAGCACGCAGACCGTATTTATTGCTTCACGGACATTTGGAAGACAAAGTTCTTAGAGTATGGTCCCTTTTCAGACATTCGTATCTTAGAACACGCAGTGGACCCAACAGTCTACACCTGTATGTCCGAAGATACACGCAAACCAATTCGTCAATCTAATTTATCACTTCCTCCAAATGCAATTCTGATGCTCAATGCCAATCGTAATAGTCAACGTAAGCGCATCGACTTGACGATTTCAGGATTTGCAGGGCTTCTTAAGAAACATCCTGAAGAACCTTACTATTTGCTCGTTGCATCTAACCTTCAACCTCAAACAGGAGCCTATTATGATATTCAACGCATCTTTCTAGAGGAACTCAAAAACAATGGAATGGATTTCCAGAAGTTTGGACGTCGTCTTTTGTTGATTGATACCTCACCTCCAAATGTGTTGAGTGATGAAGCCATTAATCAGCTGTATAATGCAGCGGATATTGGTATCAACACCTCGGATGGAGAAGGATTTGGGTTGTGCCAGCTTGAACATATGTATGTAGGAGCCCCACAGATTGTGACCGATGTAGGAAGCTATCGCACCTTTTTAGATGATTCAACTGCTGAATTCATTCCAGGGAATGGTAAGTTTTACTTTACAGGCGGTATGCCTCATGGATTCTCAGCACCCACCTTTGCGGTTTCTGATGTAATAAATGCAATGGAATCCATGATTAAGACCTTACCTGAAAAACGTGCAAAGGTTCGAAACTATCAGTTCAAGAGCTGGGCAACTGTCTGCGATAGTTGGTTAGAAGACGTTCTTACGCAAGCTGAAGGTCCGGTAGCCAGCGTATCTGTACCGGTGATATCAGCTGTCCCAATCTAAGGAGTCGTTGTCCATCTTCAAATGCAGGACCATCAAAGACCTCCTTGGTATCAGGGTCAATTAAAAAGACCATCTGTTTAATCTGAACCTTTTGGAGTCGTCGTTTACGGCGTTGCATGTTTCGCAAATACGAATCGTCCAACTCTTCTGTCTTCAAATCGGGCTTGAAGGCTAAATCTTCACCCGCAACTGTACTATCAAATCGCATACATGAAATCACAGGTGTTTCGCGACTATGGAGTTTACGATGAACTTCGCAGTCGACGGCAGCTTGTTTAAGCAGCAAACTAATTCGTTTATTCGTAACATCCTTCTCATACGTTGTCTCATACAAGTATTCATCGGTGGACATGAACACTTCGGACGGTTCACCTTCATAGCGTTTAGTCGCCATATCGTTACGACGGACCAAGACTACATTGTTCGCACCTTCTGTGGATTTGGATTGAGCGTCTGTAAACACACTAATGTAGAACGAAACACGAACCGTTCGTTCTTCCAAGGGTAACGATGCGTGAGAACACAAACGAATGGCGCGTCCAATGACTTGGTCGTGTCGTGCAGGATTCCAATGTGGTTCCATAATGTGAACATGACGCACATTCGCCAAGGTAATACCTTCAGCACCAGCTGCAGTAATCATGAACAAGACCAACTTCTTCTTGGGTGCGGATTCCACCGATTGTTTGAGACTGGGCGGAAAGTCATCGGAATACTTTGCATTGAAAATCTGACGAACCATTTCACGCTGTTCCATGTCTTCGTTACCTGTGAAGAACGCATATGCAGGTTTCTCTACATCCATGGATGGGTCTTCAATCCACTGACCGGCTTCTTTCGCCAACTTGTATTCTTGCCATCCGTTTGCGCTCAACACCGCTGAAAACACACCCAACCCTTCCAAGTTACGATAGTTGGAATACAGCAACTGGGTTCGTCGTGATTCACCGCCCAATGAGTCACGAATGTTCTGATAGATTCGGAGCATCTTGGGACTGTAGGTTTGCAATGCAGTCTCCGTCAAATAGCGTGCAGGGTCCGCCTTGATTTTCTCTAGAATCTCTGATTTTTCAGGTACTGCGTCTTCTGCTACACCTTCTTCGGGTTCAGGTTTACGAATCTCAGGTGGAATGGAGTAGTCGCATGCAAGACGAGAGTTGACACGAAAGGTTTTCATTTCATTGTCTTCGGCTCGTACAGGATTGAGCTTGCGTCGTGCATCTCGCTTGATTTCATCGAATCGCACTGCTAAATAGTTGTTGAACATCGCATCGGACATAGGAACCTTTTCCAAAGTCTTATCATCGTCTACGCGTCGAGGCAACATGCGTTCATCGGCACCTCTGAAATACGACACTAATCCTTGAATGCGTCGTTGGAACAACTGGGTGTTTTTCATTTGAAGTCCATCCAAGAACAAGGTTGCAAACTCGTCGTAGTTGGTAGGCAATGCATCAAAGATTTCAGTAGACACTCGGTCCAACGCAAGTTCAGCTCCACCAATATCGGTCTGAAACTTGGCTGCCCAGGTATTCACCCAGTCCGGTGCAGAGGGCGTAAAGGGAAGGTCCTTCACATACTGAACTGCAATTCGGTCACCTTTTTCATTGTAGACACTTCGGAAATGTGGAGGATTGCGTGTTAACAAAATATACTTCTTCAAGGTCACAAACTCAATCGTATCGACATCGGGAATCGCACGCAATAAAGAGGTCATACGCTCTTCGTCCCAACTTGGAATCGCACTCACTGGAACGACAATCCGTTCAATGGGTCCACGCAATAAGTTCATGAGATACGCAATCTCATTTGCACGGTTAATCACCGGTGTGCCGGATAACGCAACCACCTTGCAGTTACGAGCATTGTAAATCATATCGTAGAGCTTGCGGGCAATGTCCGACGCATTGGAGATGCGTGAAATGAAGTTGTGGACTTCGTCGATAATCACCACACTGTTCTCATAGGGATTACTTCCGTCCGCAGGCACATACTTGCCAATGTTCGCAGAGGACAAGCCGTTGTAGCGGATAAATGTGAATCGCTGGTCGATGATGTCTTCAATCTGTTTCGCAATAGTATCTTGTGCAGTCTTGGGAAGCTTATCAAAGTTCTTCTCTTGATTGGGCACGGTTGTGAAGAAGGTTCGATTTCGGTCCAAGAAGCCATCCGACAAACCAAGCTTCTTTGCAGTCTCGCGTGTTTCTGCCGTCAAGGATTGTTGTCGCCAATGTTGGTCATACATGTAGAGAGGGTCACCGCACTTTCGCAGCTCGCCGCGGTAGTTGGATTCCAAAGACGCAGGTAACATCACAAAGACCTTTTGCGTTGTCAATAAGGATTCAGCCACGGCAATGGATGAACAGGTCTTTCCTGAACCGAGACCGTGATACAACAACAAACCACGATACGGTGTTTCCATCAATAAGTAGTCGCGGACGACCTTTTGATGAGGAAGGAGTTCGCGTGCATTACTACCTCGTTGAAGGCATACATCGACATCCTTATCTTCGTCGTCTGTGGGTAGTTTCCTATACTGTAAGAGTGTCCTCGTAATCGCATCGGCAAATGCTTTACGATTCGGTAATGCGTAGGACCGACTCATTGTTCTTATCCAGCATCTAAAAATCTAGTTGAAAAACAATGGAGAAGCAATCCCGCATTTTATTGGTCACCGTGTATCTCTTTTTGATTGCAGGGTTCCTCTATGCCCAACCCACGATTGCGTTTGGCAGAGAGGGACGAATCCGTCCATTTGGAACACAAGAAAAAGAATCCACTGTATTCCCCTTATGGTGGTGGGTGTTTGTCATTACAGTTGTGTCGTATGTCATTACACTCATGATTACTCGCTCTCGAATGTTTCAATAACCGATTGAAGATTGAGGAGCATAGCTTTTCGTTCAATGTGCTGTGGACGAACGAGTGCTTCAGCTTCTGCAAAGGTCTTCCAACCAATTCCCGAGATTTCGCGCCTCTGCATTGGAGTCATCTTTTGAGATAAGTTCAGCATCTCGGGATGTTTGAGCAATGCTACAAAGTATACATGTTTGTATTGAACTCCATTGAGTCCATGAAAGGTTTCAGTTAACGCAATGTTTTTCAACACGACAAACGATTCGCGCGGAATGTTGGTCTCTTCATCAAATTCACGCAGAGCACAGGCAAGGTCACATTCACCTCGCATACGCCGTCCTTTGGGAAACCCCCATTCAGGTTCTGTATATTCGGACAAGTTGTTTCGCACTAACGCCATTCGGTCGAGTGTCCCAAACTTTTCACGACTTTGAAGGTAGTCTGACG